>Ga0123355_10001368_pt1 | contig 33951 bp, 21 predicted proteins | sample TergutEmb28metaG_3_FD_89872 | JGI IMG/M metagenome (GOLD analysis project Ga0123355, IMG submission 89872) | Embiratermes neotenicus P1 segment gut microbial communities from Petit-Saut dam, French Guiana - Emb289 P1 | ecosystem: Host-associated > Arthropoda: Insects > Digestive system > Gut ...
GGATACAAACATATCCCTTGCAACTAACGTATGCGCACGTCATGGAATACTCAGTGAAAAACACCTTTGACCATGCCCTCAGCGGTCCATTTAGCACTCTGCATCTCAACCCGGCTCTCAGCGTCCCGGACTCTCTGTGTGCGCATATAATGCTTTTATCTCCGCATCAACGGTTTCGGTTGAAAATTCAATTTTGTGCATAATATAACATTCCAAAATGAAAGTCAAGCGAAATTTTCAACAGCAAAAAGTAAAATTTCTTTTACTTTTTTGTCACAATTATGCGTAAACCTTGACATTTTAATCGTATTATGGCATAATGCACCCTGTATAACTATGCAAAAACAGGCTTAAATTTGTTGCAAATACTGCAAGCTACAACCGTCTTCATAGAAAGGGAGATTATTATGAAGAAATTTATTGCGATTTTGATGACTCTGCTCCTTGTCTTTGGGCAAGTTGCCACCGTTGCGGGGGCAAGCACTGACTTCGAGGGGGTCGTAAATGGCATTGTTGAAGATGCCACTGCGCCCGGTGATTTGAGCGGTGGCGAGGGCATCATAGATGACGAGGATATTATAGACGAAGACTTTTCCGAAGAAGGCCAAGCTTGCGAAGATTGCGACCTTGTTGAAGACTGCATCTGCCCGGAATTTTCGATCGATGACACTTGCAAAGACTGTGATTATGATGACTGCATATGCCCCAAGCTTTGCGAAGAATGCGAATATTACGGTGATGAGTGCATCTGTACTGTAATAGGCTTTGCACCGCTTAGTGGTGTATCTTCTTCTATCCCGCCTGCGTTTGCTGTATCATCAGGCGCTAAGAACACTGTAGACTGGACAAATGTATTGAGCACACTTAAGCCGGGTGAAATTTGGACAGACAAATCTGTTTATTATCCACAACACACGGTCGGTGTCAATCTCGTTCCTGATGGAACCGCTGTTATAACCATTTATGTTTGGGGCAACACTTTTCCACTAGGTGGGGACGACGGTCCACCTACACATCCGCTCGTTCCCGGTTCAAATCTAACTATTACAACTAATATCGGCGACTTTGAGTTGGGCGAGGTCGGCTATGGCGATTGGCGTTCAAATTTCGTGGAGGCACCAATTTCGCCTGGCTTTTCCTTCCCAACCCAACCTGGCATTATATTTGTGGGAATAGATGCAGATGGTCGAATGACTTGGAACGTAGATGAATCTTTAATTATGGATGATGAGCCCCTTCGGATTTGGTATCATGTTTATTTAGACGAAGGACCCAACCACACCGATTGGCGTACTAATTTTTGGTACTCAACAGCAGGCGATCATTTCGAGATACGCTTTGACCCACGCACTGAAAACCCCGCTTATTGGACAAGAGAAGAACACACATTAGCAACCTTCGATGCCACCGTAAACTGGAACAATGGCAATGGGCTCAACAGTGCCACAATCAGAGACAGAATTCTTGGCATAACTATTTCCTTTGGCAAGAATGTAGACACCCCCCAAAACCAAACTGCCGCTTCAGTTCCTTTTACCACCCCGGCGAATCAGCGGTACTGGACTTCTTACGCTACAGTTACTTTCCCGGATGGCACAACTCAATCTGATCTTCGCTGGCATCTTAACTGGAATTCCGGTGCTGCAAGAGATTATATTATCACAGTTCGCAACCTCACGACTGCCACAGGCAGTGACGAACTTGTAGATATCACTTATGTCGTTGGCCTGGATTCCGGCGGCGGAAATAGGGCTGTCGCATCAGACAGATTTATTTCAAGCGAAACATATTTTAGGAGAAGCGAGGATGACCAACACAATCCCTTTGAATGGGATAGCGAAGGTCGCTTAGTCCTTCGCACACCGCTTATTGCTCAAATTCTTTTGACAGAACAAGGCTTAACAACAGGCACTTTGCTTTTAAATAAAGTAATCGAAAATCCATACCCGGGTCAACCTTGGTGGTATTATACAGACACTGACTGGGAGTTTACAGCAAGAATTATGGTAGATGGTGAATATGCTGCATTTGAGCGCTCTACAGTTGTAGCACGCACATATAGGTTTACAGGTTTTTTACATGAGCCTACAGATGCGACAATTCTCAATTTCACAGACGGCAATCTTAATCTAACTCTCACCAACATGCCTCGCTACGCATCTATTGCATCTCAAAACGCATTGTCCCCGTTAAATTATTTTGCATATGAGTTCTTTACCTTTGAGACTCTCGATTTAATCAGTGTCGAATACTCAATAGATGGCGCTGCACCCACGCCTGTGAGTGCAATAAATGGTATTTTTGCAACAAGCGAATTTCAAATCATACCTAATGAATCCCCCCCGCACACAATTGTAACTTTTACTAATACTTACTCCCATGGTATCGGCTTCCTCGAAGTCAATAAGCTATTAGACGGCTTCCCGCACAATTGGGGTGTAGACAGCGAATACGACTTTTATGTTAGAATTTGGGATAAGCAAACCGAAAACTACTTACTGTTTTTTCCTGATGTACTCATAGACCACACAGACGACTACCCTCGCCCTCAAGGCATTCCCACCAACCCATTATTTACCGGCTCTCATTGGGCTGTCGGCAATCATGCACTAGGGCTCACGGATTTTTATTCATCCGACATGATTCCAATTATGGAACTGCCTCTCTCCGTTTTCCATCGTCTCCGTCTTTCCAACTTATGGACCGGAATTTACTATGAAGTCCGTGAGGTTCGCCGAGCAGATGGGTTTGATAAAGCCGACACTGATGCCGTTTGGGCTGATTTTTGGAATAACTATGTCGGCACAGGAGTTTCAAATTCAAACCGTGTCCCTCATTATCCGGAGGAAACCCGTGGCACTTGGGTAGCTAATGATTTGGGCACTTGGATAGAAGATAACTGGATAGGCGACCCGATACTTGGCAGTGACTACTGGATACCTGTCCGTCCCATTATCAGTGATAGTGACTGGCATGCAAGGCCAATACACGATTGGCATTGGGGCGTAATTTATCCCAATCCGCATCCCACCACCGGCGCTCACCGCCCTGTCTCTACACTGACTTTCAACGAAACCCTTTCGGTAACCATCACCAACCGCTATAAGTTCCACGGTGGAGATTTGCTATTTTCAAAAGAGCTCTGCGACAATGCAGCCGGTTGGGCTGTAAGTCAGAGCCAGCTATTTCATGCGCAAGTATTGAGCAACGAAAGTCCGGGAAGGCTTTTGGTTTTTGTTCCACATCCTTCTGAACAAGGCAGAGTCTACCGTGTCATTGGATTTGTAGACGAGCAAGGCTGGTTTAATCCCAATCAAGGAGAAGATCACAATTTTGCCTACCAAGTGCTCTGCCCGATTGGCTCTCATATACCGCCCGATAACGCACAGACTGTAATAACTTTTAGTGCAGCTTCACCCGCAAGGCTCATTGAGGTGCCGGTAGATCCTTTCCTTACTCCCGATTTAGGAAATATGCCAATATCTGCTGCCTCTTTGACCACTATTTACTACAGAGTCGAAGAAATCTTTTCCGTGACTCCTTCTAATCCGTTGCTCCATCCCAACCCTCTGTTCTTACCCAACCACGATCCCACCAACCCGCCCCTCGGCTTCTACGATCGCACCTATACAGTAGTGCATGTTGAAAACAATAATACACCTGTGGTAACAAATCAGTACGGCTATTTCCCTATGGTTAACGAGCATACCATGCACGTGACCATAACTAACATATTTGATCCTGCATATGGAAATCTTGCCATCCACAAGTACCTTGCCGATTATTACGAGGTATGGAATGTGAACAATGACACAGCGTTTCACGCTGTTGTCTACAGAGAAGACGATTCAGATAGCTCTCGCATACGAGTTTGGCAAGATACGGACGGTGTTTTTGTGTATGAGAACTATGAGCTGTACGTTAATGCAACACGTACACGTGCCGGTCAAACACTGGGGTACATAATTCCATTTTCCGCAGGTCGTGCTACTCTTGTATGGGGACTTACGCTCGGCGATGACAGCTTCTACTACACCTATGATGTTATTGAAGTTAGCAGTACAGGCGGAGAACTTCCAAATGCCCAAACCATCGGATTTACCTCACATCCCGAAATTAATAAAGATGTAAGGAATAACCTCATTGCAGATGTCACAAACACATTTATTCAAGCCTTCCGCATTACATACCACCGCAATTTCGACCCTGACGAAACAGTGATTGACCCCCTCATGACTAGTAACCCCTTCTTACCGGGAGTCCTCGTTACTATCCGTCAGAACATGTTCACTGCCCCCTCAGGCTTCACTTTCAACGGCTGGAATACAATGGCGGACGGTAGTGGTGAGAGCTTCTCACCGAACCATAGTTTTAATATCAACCAGAATTGGGTTCTCTTTGCCCAATGGACACCGACTACCCCTACCACTCCACCCGGCGGTGGTGGCGGTGGCACAGTTCCCCCACCCCAAGAAGAAGATGATGATGAATCGGAACCAAGACCCGGCATAAGTGACTTCTTCGTAGACGAACACATTTGGTATATACGCGGATACACAGACGGTACCATAAGACCAAACAACAATGTCACCCGCGCCGAAGTCGCTATGGTATTCTTCCGCTTACTACGACCCGAAATGCAAAGAACAAATGCAACCTCTCCTTTCAGAGATGTGCGAAACGATGCGTGGTACGGACTCGCTATCTCGACACTCGCTCATCACGGTATATTCACCGGCGATGGAGACGGCAACTTCAGACCGAATGCACCAATCACAAGGCGCGAATTTGCCGCAGTCGTGTCAAGATTTGACCAAAAAATTGCCACAGACGATAATCCATTCATTGATGTGCATGCCGGCGATTGGGCGCACGACTATATTATGTCGGTAACTGCAAGAGGTTGGTTTGTCGGTTTTAACGGTCAGTTCCGCCCCGGTAACAATCTAACCCGTGCAGAGCTTGTAACCGCTGTAAATCGCATGTTAAATCGCAGTATTTTACAGGAAGACTTACCTGCTAATATCTTACGCTTCCCTGACTTACCCGGAAGTCACTGGTCATTTGCCGCATTTAAGGAAGCCATCCATACCCACTATTACGTAAGACTTGAGGACGGCATCAACGAAAGATGGACAGAAATTTTAGGCAACGGACTGGATGCAGCCTATAATCACTAACAGGGCATCCTAAAAAAATCTAATACAATAGCCAAAGAGCCGCTGAGGAATTTCTCCTTTAGCGGCTCCGGTCTTATTGTGATAAAATTCCGAACGATTAATAATCGCCCGGCTTACTCCCCGTCCGACAAACGTCTCGTGCTGCCTTTGACTTTGAGTACGGGATCGAATGTTGCAGCTTGCAATGTATCTACCTCTTTGCCTTGAATGGCCTTAATCAGCCGATCAATAACTGTTGCAGCAATGTCATTAAGCGGATATTCAATAGTGGTCAGCGGAGGGCAAATAACATCAGAGAACGGAATATCATCAAAACCGACGACGGAAATATCGCCCGGAATGCTCAAATTATAATTGCGAAGTTCCTTATAAACACCGTAGGCAATCATATCGTTAAATGCAAATATGGCGGTCACATTTTTACCGAGCAGATATGGCAAAGCATTTGTGCCGCTGGCAATTTGAAAATCCCCTTCATATAAAAGAGCGGGGTCAAAAGGAATACCGGCCTCGTCCAAAGCCTTTTTGCAGCCGCCCAACCGCTCTATGCAATTGTGCAGATGCATCTCACCGGTAATGATGCCGATACGTTTGTGCCCGAGGTCAAGCAAGTGTTTAAATGCCAAATATCCCCCCAGAAAATCATTCACTCGGATAGAAGCGGGATGGTTTTTCGGAAAACGGTCAACCAAAGCAATCGGCACCTGCAGATCTTTGATGGCGTCCATACATGTCTCGGTATCGGCTTGGCTTGCAAATACGGACTGCATCAGGATAATGGCATCCACGCCGCGATCGGAGAAGTCATACAGATAATGCAGCGTCTTTTCCAGGCTGTTGTTTGCATTGCCCAGAATCATCGTGTATCCGAATTCGCTCATGGTCGCTTCCAGACGGTTCGAGTAGGCAACCAGGAAAAAGTTACTGTTGTCCGGAATGATGAGTCCGATTGTATTTGTTTTTTTGGTCGCAAGACTTACCGCAAGTCGATTGGGCCGATATCGCAATTCACGCACCACTTGCATGACGCGCTCACGCGTTTTCTCCGAGATGGCCGCATCCGGGTTATTAAGTACAAGTGAAACGGTGGAGGCAGATACTCCGGCATGTTGTGCAACCTCTTTAATAGTGGTTCTCAAATAATCCCCTCAAGCTTTCGTTTATGATTGAGAAAATGGCAAATAATGCATCTAACATATCCTAAAAGGTCGCAATGGTCAATAGGCAGGCAAAATTAAAGCGTTTTAATTGCCGACAACCGCACAACTAACTGCTTGAATATATGCTTGTCGAAACACTAACCTCATGGATAAAACGAAATGCTTTCCTGAAAAACCGAGCAAATTTGTGCAATTGCACCAAAAACAATCGTTCTTTTTTTGTAAACATTTCAATTAATAGGATATTGCCAAACATTTATCAATCATGTATGCTGTGTATAAGTTTTATTAAAGCGATTTACTAAATCAACAAATCGCCAAGACAATTGACTCAAACACACAATAGAGGAGGAAAAAAGAATGAAAAGAAAAGGTTTAGTTTGCTTGATTCTCGCGTTTGTCATGTTTATGACAGTTGCCGCGTGTGCCACACCGGCCACACCGGAACCACCCGCACCCGCACCTGCTCCGGCAGAAGACGCCAATCCTTTCCTGCAGGACATGGTTATCGCTCACCTGCCTAAGACCGTCGGCGGTGCATGGTACACACGTAAGTTCTCAGGCATTGGTCAATACGGCGGCATGACCGGTTCCGACGTGTTCCAAATGGGCCCGACAGCCGGCGACGCTGCACAACAAAACCGTTTTGTTGAAGACGTCATCGTACAAGGTGTTGACGCAATCCTTATTTCGCCTTTCGCACCGGAGCAAACAGATGCAGTACTCGGCCAAGCAAGAGCTGCCGGCATCATCGTTGTCTCCACCGAAGGTCAACACATGCAAAACATGGACTACAACCTCGAAGCATTTGACCACGGCGCATTCGGCAGCAACGCTGCACAACTGCTCGCCGACGGCATGGGCGGCGAAGGCGAAATCCTAATCTTCGTCGGCAGCCTCGGTTCAACCGCACACGTTGGTTGGGCTCAAGCTATTGTAGACGCAGTAGACGCATACTTCCCGAATGTATCCATTGCAAACCCAGATCTCGTGTTCATCGAGACAGGCAACAATGCACCGCAAGCGTTTGAACGCGCAAGAGAAGCATTCCTCGCACATCCGAATGCACGCGGCGCATTCTCTCCGTCTGCAACAGATACACCGGCTATCGCACGTGCGATTGAAGAACTTGGTCTGGTTGAGCAAGTCACTTACGTCGCAGTCGGTCTGCCGAACGCCTCTCGTACCTATGTATTGAGCGGCGCGATTAACTACCTGATGAGTTGGGATCCGGCTGACTTCGCTCTGGCAATGGCTATGGTAGCCGGTGCTGTGCGTGCCGGCGTTTCACTCGAAACCGGCGATGACCTCGGCGTGTTCGGCTTCAACCGCATCGTGGTAGAGGGCAACAATATCACAGGTACAGAATGGCGCGTCATCAGTGCCGACACTGTGGGCAACTATCACTATTAATCTTTAACCGGCTTTAAATCATGGCGCAGTTTGGCGATTTAGGCACCGGACTGCGCCATGATATCTACTGCAAATGATATTAAACACTAAATGCAGGAGGGACTGCGTGTGGACGGCGAAAAAGTACCAATTGTAGAAATCCGCGGAATTAACAAAGCATTTAGCGGAATCCGCGTGCTAAATGATGTTGATATGAGAATCGACCCGGGCGAAATCGTCTGCCTATGCGGTGAAAATGGCAGCGGAAAGTCCACTATCATCAAAATCATCTCCGGTGTTTACACTTTCGACACCGGAACAGTTACTTTACAAGGCAAGACATATTCCAAGCTGACCCCGGCAATCTCTACCAATGCCGGAATTCAGGTTGTATATCAAGACTTTTCCGTGTTCGACAACCTCACTGTAGCGGAAAATATCGCATTTGCCTACAGGGTGAACAAAAAGCAAAAACTTGTCAGTTACAAAAATGACAGACAGTTGGCACAACAAGCCTTAGACAAGCTCGGAATTTCCATTGAGCTTGACAAAGACGTAGGGATGCTGTCAGTTGCCGAGCGGCAATTGGTTGCAATTTCGCGTGCGGTTGTGCAAGACGCATCGCTCATCATCATGGATGAGCCGACAACAGCAATTACACAAAAAGAAATCGAAAAACTGCTCGACATCATGCGCGGTCTTAAAGAACAAGGTATTGCCGTGGTGTTTGTCAGCCATAAACTGGAAGAAGTCTCAGCGGTTTGCGACCGTGTGGTCATCATGCGTAACGGAGACAAGGTGGTCGATTCCCCGGTTTCCGATTATGACACCGACCAAATTGCCTATCATATGACCGGGGTAAATGTGGCGGAAGAGGCATTTGTATATGAGGACACAGGCGCAGCACCGCTGATTGAAGTAAAATATCTTACCATTAAAGAAAAGTTTGAAAACGTATCCTTCTCCGTTAAACCGGGCGAAATTCTGGGCATTACCGGACAGCTCGGCTCCGGTCGTACCGAACTTGCCGAAGCTTTGTTCGGACTCACACCGGTACAATCCGGCGAGATTTACATTGACGGAAAACAAACACGTATCGGCTCTATCAAAGACGCGCTCCGGCATCGCATTGCGTACCTGCCGGAAGACCGTTTGACCGAAGGATTATTCCTAAACCGCTCACTGGGAGAAAATTTCAGCGCAGCCATCATTGACAAACTCAAAGGCAAGATCGGCATTCTCAAAGAGAAGAAAATCGCAGATTTGTCCGACCACTGGATGTCCGAACTCAAGATGTCAAAGAAGGTCTACACAACTCCGGCAAGCAATTACTCCGGCGGCAATCAACAACGTATCGTACTCGGAAAATGGTTGGCATCCGATCCGCGGATATTCATATTAAATTGCCCCACGGTAGGCGTGGATGTCAAGTCGAAAAGCGAGATTCATGACATTATGAAAGATCTCGCCGGTCAAGGCTTGGCAATTATCATGATTTCCGATGACGTGGGCGAGATTATGACGACATCAAACCGCGTGCTTGTCATGGCGGCGGGCAAAGTCGTATTTGAAGGCACTACCGCCGACGTGCCGGAAACTCAAATTAAAGAAGCAATTCTGCAAACAGTTTAGATGAAAGAGAGGGAAATGTGCGGTGCAATCGAAAATCAAAAAACTGGTTTTAAAAAGTGAATTTTTGTCCTTCTTTTTGATTACTGTGTTTTGTGTCATATTTAGCGTTATGAATCCTGTATTTTTCAGCCCGCTGAACTTATCAAACCTAATCATGGCAAGTGCGGTTCCGGCGATGTTTGCCTGCGCCGTGATGATGGTACTCATCAGCGGCGGTATTGATCTGAGTTTCATGTGGATCGGCATGTTCGCGGCCTATTCCACATCCATGATCTTCTCGTTGCAGCAAATCAACAACGGACTTATTGTACCGATCATTGTCATCTTTTTGGTATGCATTGCGTTCGGTGCTGTTCTGGGCAGCTTTAACGGACTGCTTGTGTCCAAGCTCAAAGTTCCGATTTTCGTGGTCACATTGAGTACGGCGAACATTTTCATGGGAGTTATGTTTCAGTTTGTCGGTCATAACTATATCTTCCCGTCCGATATGCCGGTTTCGATGATTAATTTTTCGAACACCAGAGTATTGGGTTGGTATGCGCCCGGCAGTACTATGATAATCGGCGGAATACACGCCTCAGTCTTTGTGGCAACAGCCGTTGTCCTGATAATTCATTTTCTCATGAAATATACCACGCTCGGACGGAGCATTTATGCTCTGGGCGGAGACGTTTCCTCGGCAGAGCGTGTCGGTCTCAACCTGACCCGAGTAAGAAGCTTACTGTTTATCATCGCGGGTGCAGTGGCCGGTCTTACCGGTGCTGTAGGCGTCGCAAATGTACAAGTCGCTAACCCCTTTGACTTCCAAGGGCGGGAACTGACCGTAATCGCAGCCGTTGTCATCGGCGGCACTCGGATCACCGGCGGCAAAGGAAGCGTGTTGGGCGTTGTTCTCGGCGTCTTGCTCACTACCATCCTCTCACAAAATCTGATACTCATCGGAGTGCGACCGCAGTATAATCAGTTGGTATTCGGATTGCTTATCTTGGTTGCAATAATTGTACAGGCAATTCAGGAAAAAACGAGAAACCGCGGAGGAGGTATATCTTTATGAGCAGATTAAAGAAAATGGACAAAAAATCCTTGCAGTTGGCGGGTATTTCAGTGGTCTTGTTGATTGCCGTCATTTCGCTTCGCGGCGAACTCTTCCTGCGCCCTATTAACTTAACCTTTATGATGTTCCAACTGGTCGAACCGGGACTGTTCGCGTTGTGTATAGCACTGGCATATCTCTCACGCGGAATTGACTTGTCCATTGTCTCCACCGCAAACTTAGTCGCCATTCTCAACGGCATGATGCTCCGTTATCACATCTCCCCGGATGGCAGTAATGTCGGATTATTACTGTTCTTCTGTGTCGTGATTGCGTTGGCAGTCGGATTGACCTGCGGTGTTATAAACGGCACATTAATCTCCAAACTCGGCATCTCTCCCATTTTGGTGACATTGGGAACCCAGAGTGCTTTTATGGGTATCAGTATGGGACTGACCCGCGGCCGTGCGGAAGGAAATTTTCCGCAAGCACTTATTGACTTCGGTAACATGCGTTTCGGTGCAGTTCCGCTGCTGACAATCCTGTTTATTATCGTATTCATAATAGTCTGCGTGATTGTGCATAAAACCCCTTACGGACTGAAACTCCAATGGCTGGGCTCGAACAAAAAAGCAGCTTGGTTTACGGGTATCGACAATGCACGAGTTACAATGATTACCTATACACTCAGCGGCTTATTGGCAGCACTTGCCGGTCTTGTCATAATGGCGCGCACAAACTCCGCAAGGGCGGACTACGGCTTGGAATACGTGTTCCAAGCACTTCTGATCTGCGTACTCGCCGGCATCAGCCCTTTGGGCGGACGCGGCAAGGTTTATAATGTACTTCTCTCATTGGTCGCTTTACAGATTCTGAGTACGGGCTTTAATCTCATGCGAATCAGCCCCATGATCCGTGATTCTATCTTCGGATTCTTGCTGGTATTCTCGCTCTTGCTCGACTTTGCACTGGAGAAATACAGAAACAACAAACTAAACAAGCAAGCACTCACAAAGGCGGCATCATCCTCACCACCAACGCCGCCGCCGAATGACTCTGCTTAGACCCGTAAAGGAGCAACAACGAAAATGGATAGAACACAATTTGGCGTGGGAATACTTGGTGCCGGTTGGATGGCCCGCGTACATACCAACGGTTATCGTACGGCACAATATATGTTCCACCCCAAGAGCAAATGGAACGTGGCCGTAAAAGCTGTCTGCGGCGTAAGCGAGGCGGAGAGCAAGGGTTTTGCCGAACGCTTCGGAATTGATAATGCATATGCCGATTATGACGCAATGCTGCAAAGCTCCGATATTAATGTATTTAACAACTGCGCACCGGACCCGATTCATGTCAAACCGACACTGGCTGCAATCAAGGCAGAAAAGCATGTAGTATGTGAAAAACCTCTGGCCTTAAACGCCAAAGATGCTAAAGAAATGTGGGAAGCGGCAGAAGCGGCGAATGTCAAGCATCTGTGTTGCTTCAGCTATCGCTTTATGCCGGCGATTCGTCTGGCCTATGAAATGATCAGGCAAGGTGCCCTCGGCACGCTTTATCACTTCTCAGGTAACTATTACCAAGACCAAGGCAGCTTCGAAGATACCCCGGCGGAAGATATTTGGTTCGTGTCAGGTTCAGGTGTTGACCAAGGAATTGCCACACATCTGATTGACATGTCTCGCTTCCTCGTGGGTGATATTGCCACTGTGTCCGGCATGAAGAAGACCTATAACACAAAGCGCAATTCCAAAAAAGGTATCATAGACGTAGATGCGGTTGAGGGCTTTTTCACCATGTTGGAATTTGCAAACGGGGCAACGGGCATGATGCAAAATCTGGGTGTGGCAAACGGAAAGCAAAGCGAATTTTCAATAGAAATCTTCGGCTCGAAAGGCAGTCTGCGTTGGGATATGGCAGACCCGAATATCCTGCATGTATATCAGCCGGAAACCTTGACATCGCGGATTCGCGGTTGGGTGAAGGTCAACTGCACAGAGTCGGACCATCCCTTTATGGACATTTGGTGGCCTAAGGGGCATGTACTCGGTTGGGAACACGGTAATATTAACATGTTGGCACACTTCCTCGACTGCGTTGCAGAAGATAAACCGATCGGACCGTTGGGCGGAACATTTAAGGACGGCTATGAGGTGGGCGCGATTATTGAGACGATCCATCAATCCTCCCAAGAGGGCAAACGCCTTCCGATTTTACTGTAAATGAAGGGATACAAAGGATGAAACAATATATAGAAGACAACTCTATTGCGGCTCGCAAAGCAGAGATTGACATTAAGCTGACTCGCGTTCGCACCCTCATGGACAAAGAAGACCTGACAGGCGTGTTTCTGATGAAACATTCGAACTTCGCTTGGCTCACAGGCGGCGGCAAGAGTTTTGTTACCCTGTACGTGGAGCGAGGCGAGGCATTTTTACTCGTGACAAAGGACAAGCAATATCTCATTACCAACATCATAGAGAAGCCGCGCATGATTGAAGAAGAGCATGCGGAAGAACTCGGTTTTGAAGTCATCAGCCAAAACTGGTATGAAGATCGCACGGCGGAAATCGTCGCTGATTTGTGCGGCGGAGATTTGAACCGTGTCGGTTGCGATATGCATTTTCCCGGCACACGATACATGCAAGCGGAGATTAATCCTCTGCATTATTCCCTGCTTGACTGCGAAGTGGCGCGATATATGCACTTGGGCAAAACCTTGTCGGCTGCTCTGGAAGAATTTATTGTCACCGTACGCCCGGGCATGTCGGAGAATGAAATCACCGGCGGTCTCTCACACGCTCTCTGGAAAGAAGGGATTGACCAAGTGTTGTTCTTGGTTTCAGCCGATGAGCGTGCGTATAAGCACCGCCACGGAATTCCGATTGATGGTGTAATACTGAAAAACCACCTGAACATCTCCGTAAACGGCCGCTATAAAGGGTTGATTACCACCGTAACCCGCATGGTGCATTTCGGAAAAAAAGACGAGGCACTCATCAAGCAATTCGATGACACCTGTGAAATCGAATGTCGCAGCATCGCCGCAATCAAAGTGGGCGAGAGCGATCTGCAAGGCTATCGCGCGTGTAAAAAAGCACATGAAGACCTCGGTTATGCCGACATGTGGGCACTGCACGGTCAAGGCGGCGCACAGAGTTACAACAATCGTGACTACATGCTGACAGAGAATTCGCACCGTATCACGTTGCCAAATCAAGGTTACTGCTTTAACCCTGTCATTGACGGCACGAAAGCAGAGGATGCGTTTATTGCGACAGAAAGCGGTCCGCTGTTTATCACGCGACCCGTGACCTTTCCTGTTGTGGAAAAAGAAGTCGACGGCATCGAATTCAAGTTGCCGGGGCTGCAATTTATTGATTAATTGACTGCGGCACGAGGGCGTGTTGTGTATTTTCGAACAATACACAACACGTCCTTTTACAAATTATCAGGAGTGAAGCATTATGAAACAGTATCTGGGTATTGATTTGGGCGGCACGAACATCGCGGTGGGTCTGGTCACACAGGACGGCACACTGCTCCGAAAAAACAGTGTACCTACAGCAAGCGAGCGCGGCGTCCCGGCTATCTTGCAAGATATTACTGCACTGTGCCGTAAAGTGCTCGCAGATAGCGGCACGAGTCTTGAAGATATTACATCCGTCGGCATCGGAAGCCCCGGACGCTGTGATCGTAAACACGGCACGATAAGCCATGCCGCCAACATCGGATTTCACCAAGTGGAGATTTGCTCAATCCTCCGTGAGGCACTGGGCGTGCCTGTTTACCTGGCAAACGATGCCGACTGTGCCGCCTTGGGCGAGAGCGCGGCAGGCGCGGCAAAGGGCACACACACTTCAATCGCAGTTACTTTGGGCACCGGGATTGGCGGCGGCGTGATTGTGGGAGGAAAGCTTGTCAATAGCGAACTTGGTCACATGACCATAGCCTTCGATGGCGAACCATGTTCCTGTGGCAGCCGCGGTTGCTTCGAGGCATATGCCTCAGCGACCGCTCTGATTCGTCAAGCCAAAGCGGCCGGACTCGACGCAGACACGGCAAAGGCCGTATTTGACGCTGCGGATAATGGGGACAAGGTAGCCGAGTCAGTTATCGATTCTTATGTGAACTATATCGCAATCGGTCTTGCGAATTTGATCGATGTTCTGCTGCCGGATATAATCGTGATAGGTGGCGGCATTTCAAGTCGAGGCGAAAAAATTCTGCTTCCCATTACGGATGCAGTTAGGACAAAAGTATTCGGCAGAGAACTCACGACTAAGTTTGCCATCGCCACGCTCGGCAACGACGCGGGAATTATCGGAGCTGCGCTTCTGAGAAAGGATTAGTGCTTCTCTGACAGCTCCCTCGCGGTGGGAGCCAAGAAACCTATATTATCTTCTTACTCGTAGCAATATAAATCGCCTCAGGCAAACTCCCCGCATATAACTTTTCATAAATAATATTGACTGCATTTTTTACCGTATTGAGTGAAATATTCCGACTCGCTGCAATCTCAGTACGTGAAAGCCCCTGAGCAAGATCCTTTAGAATCTCCGCCTCACGCTTGGTCAGCTTAATCTCACCATCAGCCGTCATATATTGCGATATCATATGGCTCTTGCGCTTTGCAAACGATGACGCTTTACGCCCAACTTCCTCAAGCCACTTCTTAGGAATTTTACAATCCTCATCTCTGAGTGCCGCAGCCGTCAACGTGCGCATACCCTTGGCATATTGCGTAAATATCGAGATAAGCCCATTCGACTCCGAAAGCTGCCAAGCCTCTGTAAGAGCAAATATTGCCTCATCCTTACGCTTGAGCTGATAAAGCGACAGAGCCTCCAACACCTTTAGCTCTATTTCGCCGAACAAAATCGTCTGTCGCCTTTTTGCACTGTCGATAAATGCCAACAGTGAACTGTATTGTCTCATGTGATAATGATATAACAGCTTAACTCTGTTTTCATAATTTTCCATGAAAGCCGGATGTGAAAAATCCGAAAACTCCCCTTTAAGCCACCCCGGCACTTGTTCCGGCTGCTCTAAGGTCAGATAATAAAAACCACAAGCGATATCATACATTCTATTGCGGATAGCGCTATCTTTGCCATTTATAAAGCTTTTGACAGCCTGCAAATGCCCCGTCGCAACATTGTAATCACCACGGAAGAAAGCTATCTTCATCAGATATACAAGCGCACGATTGTGAGTGATGTACTGGTCACACGCTCTTGACTTATCAATTGCCCCGGTGAGATATCGTTCAGCCTCGTCCAGTTCCCCTTTAAAGAAGCATAACTCTCCACGTACAAGATCATCAAAACCCGTAAATAGCCCGTTGGCCACACGAGAAGCAATCGGAATAACCCCTGATAATGCATCTATATATTCTTCTTGCGCACCGGCACGGTCTGTTCCGACAAGCGAAGCCCAAGCGCTCATAGGCAATATACTAAAGCGCGTCTGCACTTCATACGGATTTTTGTCGTAATATTCACCCATTTTTATATAATAAGTATCAAAATCATATACATCATTAAATGTACACAGAAGCGTATTGAGAATCGCCCAATGCCCGTAAATAGAGCTCAGTGCCATATTCCGCTCCGAAGATTCGGGTTGCGCTTCAAAATCTTCGGCATACATACGAATTAAAGAAACCGTTTCTTCTCCATGCTGACCCAGAAGTATCTTGAGCCTGATATGAATACCTGAAAACAGCGGATTTTCAGCCCTCACATCACGTGGCGCACGGTCAAAAATATCCAGCGCATACTTAGCGGCATCGGGCGATATCTGCATATTAAACGAATCTATTTTTCGTATAATCGCATCATAATCCTCAGACTTTTCGTAGTAAGAAAGCGCATCCATGTGATAACCATTTTCATCACACCACTTCCCCGCTATCCGATACGTTTCCCTTCTCTCCTCATCAGTCAATAGCTCAACCTGCTTCTGATTCAGATAATCAAGAAAAAGATGCTGAATCATGTATGTATCAAGACGAAAATCATAGCGAATGTACGCATTGAGCAGCTCCATCTCTTTTATAAGCGCATCATCTTCGGCAATCACTTTTATAAGCCCCGCTGCCAGATGGTCAATCAGTGAAATGCGCAGCAAAAACCGCCATAGCCGTTCGGATATGGTCTGTGAAATTTCCATTTCAATAAATCGAAAAATATTCTTTTTCATAGCCTTGAGCACATATCGCTCATATTTTTTCTCTTTTGCCAGCGAACGCCCTATTAAATCTATCGCAAAAGCCCAGCCCTGCGTATCATCATAAATATTTCGTATATCCTGTTCGTCAGCAGAGAGATTCAGTTTGCCGAAGTATTCGGCGATTTCACCTTCCGTAAAGCACAATGTATCTTCATTGATTATATATGCATCTTCTCGCATCATCATACCGATTAAATTAAAATTCGGCATAGTGCGTGAAATCAATATTACCGTCAGATTTTCAGTAAAGATATTCACCGTCCGCTCAATGAGCCTAAGCACCGCCGGAGCATGCAGCAGATGAAAGTCATCAAATACCATTATGTGCTTATCGGGTATAGATGCCGCTTCACTCACCATCTTGCTAAATTTTTCAAATGCTTCATCAGTATCAGGAAACCCAATTTCAAGCAGCCTTGCACCCGCTTCCGGCCAAGACAGCGACACCACACCGGCATAGTTTTCCCAATAGCGTGTACTTACATTATCACGCTCGGAAATCTGAAGCCAAGATATACGTGCATCATAATTTTTCAAAAACGAAAGCACCGCACTCGTCTTTCCGTAACCTGAACCCGCAGCCAAGATGACCATAGGATATTTCATGGCATCTTCAAGTAACTTCTGCAGCCGTGGTCGCTCTAAATGCGCACCACCTTGATGATTAACGCTCTGCCCTTTGTAAGAAATATTATTGGTATTCATATACGCACCGCCTTAGAGGTTGTGGAGATTTACTAGCTTCCACTGTGTCAATTTCCCAATTGTTTTCGACTTAAAAACATAGATTTGACTTTTGCCTATCTAGCGTTAGGTAAGTATAACATATTTTACTGCCCCTGTCCAATAAAACAGGGTGTATTTTGCGATAAATTTCAGCTTTATTTGAGACATTATATTAAATCAGTTAATCTAATATAATTTTGGTTGTCTTACCTGATATGGGTGCAGCAAGACGAAGTGCCTGTGTTTTTCGATTTCCAAAGTGAGTTTGTGCACCCGTATTAGAACAAAAAATACTTAATCAAATCCAGTGCACATGTCTGAGCGACGAAATCGAAAAATACAGGTGCTGAGTCGCCCCGCCGGATCGGTTAACACTACTTCGTAGGAAAGGAGCTGATTTTAATGAACTCAACATATAACCTACGTCTAAACGAACTTAACCAAATGACCCTACAACTCCAATCCGAACTTCACTCCGCACTCAAGGAAGCCCAAGATGCAAGTTATGCCAAAACCCGCTTTCTTGCACGCATGAGTCACGAAATGCGCACACCGCTCACCGCCGTGATCGGACTATCCGAACTTATGCTTAATTCAGGCGAAATACACGGCGACAGCGCAGACAAGTTGGACAAAATACATATTGCCGGCATGACACTGCTCGGCATCGTCAATGACATTCTCGATATTTCCAAAATCGAATCAGACAGATTTGAGCTGCACCCCATTGAATACGACACATCCAGCCTCATAAACGACATCATATCGTTAAATACAACACGCATGAACGAAAAACCCATAGAGTTCACCCTCTCCATTGACAAGAATCTTCCGGGACGGCTGTTCGGCGACAACCTGCGTGTCAAGCAAGTCTTTAATAACCTCTTGTCAAATGCCTTTAAATACACAGACTCAGGCACGATTAAGTGGGATATCTCATTCGAGCAAGACGGTGACAATATCTGGCTCATTTCCAACATCAAAGACAGTGGCAAAGGTATAAAAGCCGAAGACATCCCCAAGCTTTTCCAAGATTATATGCGTGTAGACACATCGGCAAACCGTGAAACCGAAGGCACAGGTCTAGGTCTGTCAATCACCAAGCGCCTTGTTTCCCGGATGTACGGAACTATCTCAGTTGCAAGCGAATATGGAAATGGCTCTGTATTTTCCGTGCGCATACTTCAGAAAATCATATCCCCTATACCCATAGGAAAGCAAACAGCCGACAATCTCATGAGTAACAATTACACCAAGACCAAACGCACACAATCCGCAGGACTTATACGAACCGATCTTTCTTATGCACATATTCTTGTTGTCGATGACATGCAGACAAACTTAGACATCGTCAAAGGAATGCTCATGCCATACGGAATCCGTGTAAGCTGTGCCCTGAGCGGTAGCGAAGCCATTGACATGATTCGGGCGGAAAATCCCCGTTACGACGTCATCTTTATGGATCACATGATGCCGGGCATTGACGGTGTCGAAACTGTACGCATTATTCGTGAGGAAATAGACACTGATTATGCGCAGAACATACCGATAATCGCACTGACCGCCAATGCCATTGCCGGGACCGAACAAATGTTTTTAGCAAGCGGCTTCCAAGCCTATATCTCCAAGCCCGTTGACATAATGCTCCTTGATTCAGTATTACGCAAATGGGTCAGAAAAAAATCTCCAACAAAACACTTTATTTATCCAAATTTATGTGATAATATACCAGCGTTAAATATTTAATTAATGGAGGTTGTAGGAGACTTATGAACATTCGTGGTTTTAATGGCAAATATGCAATGGTCGATCTCACCAATCAAACTTACGAAATACGTAATTTTGAGGAGAAGACACTAAAGAATTTTCTAGGCGGACCGGCACTCGGTGCCAAGATTCTTTATGACGAAATGCCCGCACACACACCTTGGGATGCACCTGAGAGCATCGTGGGCTTTGTAACAGGCCCAACAAACGCAAGCACCTCACTGGTCGGCGGACGTTACACAGTAGTTAGCAAATCCCCTGTCACAGGCATGTGGAATGATGCCAACAGTGGCGGTCATTTCGGACCGAAACTCCGCAAAGCAGGTGTTGATGCCGTATTTGTTAGAGGCATCTCAGCAAAACCCGTATATATCTTCCTTGACGAAGGCAAGGTTTCATTCCATGATGCTTCTAAGCTTTGGGGCAAGACCGTAGAAGCTACCGAACACGCAATCATTGACGAACTGGGCGACAAGAATGTAGGTATATCCCTAATAGGCCCTGCCGGCGAAACCAAGTCACATATGGCAGCAGTCATGAACGACACCCACCGTGCAGCAGGACGTGGCGGTACAGGCGCTGTTATGGGTAGCAAGAACCTCAAGGCCCTTGTATGCCGTGGCAATGCTAAAGTCGAAATAGCAGACAAAGATGCTCTGTTAGCTACCAACAAAGCCGTAGCCGAGTGGTGTAAATCCGGTCCTATAGCTGACACTCTGGTCCACATGTTCGACAACTGGGGCACAGGCGCAATAACTGCAGGCTCCATCCTCAGCGGTGATGCCAGTGTCAGAAACTGGGGCGGTGTTCCTTCGAGCCTTACGGAAGAAGAAATCAACGCATGTACCTCAATGGCAATGGACGAGCCATACAAAGTCAGCAAGTACAATTGTAACGCTTGCTCTCTCGGTTGCGGAGCTATCTATGAAATCAAAGACGGCAAGTATCCGATTAAAGAAACAGGACGTCCTGAGTACGAGACCAATGCCGCATTTGGCTCAAATGTGGGCGCAGGCGACCCTGAAGTTGTCAACTGGTGTAACTTCCTATGTAACGAATATGGCTACGATACCATTTCAATGGGCGGAACCGTCTCATGGGCAATTGAATGTTATGAAAATGGTCTGTTCACCAAGGAAGAAACAGGTGGCCTGGAGCTTAAGTGGGGTAACACTGATGCAATAGTTAAGCTTGTCGAAGCAATCTGCAAAGGCTCAAGTGACTTCGGCAAAGCCCTTAATAACGGTGCCTATGCAGCAGCCAAGCATTACAATCGTGGTATGGAATATGTGATCCATGCAAGCGGAATCGAGATTCCACAGCATGACCCACGTCTATCACCCGGCACATCCCGTACATACAAGTATGACCCAACTCCCGGACGTCATGTTAAGGGCGGTCAAGGCTTCCTCGCCGCTTCACATCTGCCGCCGGAAGTAAAGTATAACTTTGATTCACCTGACAATGTTGTGCGTGATCTTGAAGGTGTCATTGATACCGAGATTACCAACTTGGGTGGCTTCTGCTTGTTTAATGTCATGTATCCGCCGGAGCATAAAAGCAAGACCTTGACAGCACTGACAGGCATTGACTACACAGGCGAAAACGAGAAGAAGCTGGGTCTTCGCTCACAGACTATGCGCCATCTATTTAACGTCAGAGAAGGCCTAAAGCGTGATGATCATACTATTAACGGTCGTGTAATAGGCGTTCCTCCTATGACAGACGGTCCGCACAAGGATATCACAATAGATGTCGAAAAACTCTCTACCATGTACTTTGAAGCAATGGATTGGGATCAAAAGACATTAGTTCCATCCAAAGCAGCTCTCGAAGACCTCGGCGGATTCGAAGACATCATCGCTGACTTCCACAAATAAGCATGATTAACGTAAGTGCTAAATTTGTTGCTGCCGAGCTCACTCCGGGGCTTGAAAATGGGGAGTACCGCATCCCAAGTGGCTCTACCGTACTCGACCTTCTCAAGCAATGTGAAAAGCAAAGCGGAGCAACAATACCCGAAAAGAGCTATCAATACATGTATCCCATGTTCAACAGCAGAGCAGTAAGACTTGAAACTCCTCTGACTGAGGACGGCGTTTTACATCTATGCCGTGTGGTAATGGGAGGCTAGTAAAGCAGTAAGAACACGAGACTATCGCAATTCGGTCACAATACCGTCTGCGATAGTCTCGTTTGTTTTCTCCTATATTTTCGTAAGCTACTTCCCCTCTGCTCTAACCTTAATAATCTGCGCAGCTATACTTATTGCTATTTCTTCCGGTGTATCAGCACCTATCGGCATCCCTATAGGTGAATATGTTCTGTCTATATCCGCCTGAGTGTATCCATCACTCAATAGTCGCTCATATATACTCTCACGCTTTTTTCGGCTACCTATCATACCCACATATCCGGCATCAGTCCTAAGTGCCCCACGCAGAGCAACTTCATCATGCACATGCCCACGTGTTACGATCACTATATAACCATTCTTATTAATCTTAAGCGTATCAAAAAAATCCGCATCTATCTTCTCCGGTGCATATATTTCATCTGCATCAGGAAATCGCTTCGCATTTGCAAACTCTGCCCTGTCGTCAATAACGACTACCCGAAACCCCACAACACGAAGCACAGGAGCAAGTGCCATACCGCAATGCCCCGCACCGAATATATAGACGGTTTCACTTTCCGCATCCGCTTCTTCTCGTCGCTTTATAAAAAGCTCTATATTCTCGGTACTTACATCAATATATTCAATGAGCACACTCGCACTACCACCGCAGATCATCCCCGAAGCGACTGCATCTTTACCATCAAGCACCATGTCTATTTTTTTATCTGCACGACCTTCAATCACGCTCTCAGAAGCTTTAATTATCCCCGCTTCAAGTGCCCCGCCGCCGACAGTCCCTCGTATACTTCCATCACGAAGCACGAGCATACACGCACCAGCCCCACGTGGCACCGAGCCACTGCTCGTAAGAATCGTAGCCAAAGCAAAGCTCTCTTTCGACTCTATGAGCCTGATCGCATCGTCACATAATTGCCTTGTCATAATACATTCATTCCTTTCTGCCCTCATAAGCCACGAGGGTGGCTCTGCAAGAGCCGGGTGTTTTGTTAGTCTATATCCGTTTCCATTATTCCATACTCTTTTTCCAATAAATCCATTATAGCTTTTGCATTATCGATACGAACTCTAGCCTGTGTAAGCGCTTCAGGATCTGATGAAAATTTTGATGCAAGGTCTCGCATGGTATCATCAAGCTTGACGATCTTTCCACGGCGACAGAGCTTATCGGCAAGATACAGAAGCTCCCTTTCCGTGACACATGTCACCGGAACAGACAAATCCATATGCTCCCCTACGATGATTGCAGCTTGGGGGTATCCCATTTCTAACAAAAAGTTTTTCCCGGCTTTAGCATGATCCGCTTCCATTCGCTTGATATCATGCAACAGACAAGCCGATTCCAGAAGCTCAACATCAAGTCTTGCACCACTCTTTTCCATCAGCTTCGCTATCTTGAGTGCTACATTTGCGACTTGCTTTCCATGCGCAACTATTTCAACCGGTGTCTCACATTGCATTAAAATCTCTAAACTTTGTGCAACATCAGGATACCCCTGCAAACCATGAAACGCAAGAAGCTTCGCATAATCTTCCGGCGTGTCCATATCCAGCAGAGCACCGCAATCCGGCATTTCTATCTCAACGGTCGGAAGCTCTCTAAGGATTCCTTTGAGCCCACTTTCTCCACTGTAATTGAGTATATCTCCGATAAATTGTGCCGGAATGAGCGGCGGATGCCCTCTTTGTCCATCAAACTTTGGGCGTGTAACAGAAGTTCTGTCTGCTTTTTCATATTCTTCAATAAGCGTTTGAAGCGTTATAGACGAAACTGCGCAGCAATCCACCGGGAGCAAGAAGAATCCATCTAAACCATCAGGCAGATTTAAAACTCCCGTGTAAACAGACGAAAACATGCCATCTATGTATTTTTCGTTATGGACAATATGTACACTTGATGAGCTTTCGCTCAATACGCTCTCAAGTTCTTGTCTCCGGTGTCCGGAAACAACGATTATTTCGCAAACTCCGACCGATTCTGCAATCCTCACACAACGTGAAATTGCAAGCTCAGTGCCGACCGGCAGGAGCGGCTTAAACACGCCTTCCATTCGCTTCGAAAGTCCGGCAGCAAGTATTATCATAGCGATTTTCATATATAATGCACCCTCAACTCAAGCATTTTTCAATTCCCCTATTCGCAATTTGGTCAAAACGCCGTATAACACTGCCGCAAGGACAAGGCTCTGCAAGAATTCTCGAGATATCTCCCGTACGGTATCGTATAAGTGGCATTCCATAACGATTTAGAGTTGTAACCACAATCTCCCCATACTCTCCGTACGGGAGATTCTTACCGGTTACCGGATCGACGATTTCATAATACAAATCGCCCTCTCGCATGTGATATCCGGCATGGGCACTACATGAAACCGCTCCGCCCAATCCGGTTTCAGTCATGCCATAATGCATAAAAACTTCGCAGTTCCATACATCCTCAATCATACTGACACAATCCGGTGAAATGTAGTCTGATGCCAGCAACACACTTTTCAGCTCATAACTTTCACGCATCTCCGATGCAAGCTTATACATCTGTGACGGTATCCCAACTACAACATTCGGACAAAACTCCAAAAGCACTCGCTTCGCATCTGTATAATCAGACACAACTCCATAAATCTGACTAACTGCACCGAGCCTTCCAAGCCCTACTGTCAAAAGGTCACATACCCCTCCCGGAGACCTGCCCGGCATAAATATCAGCACCCTATCCCCGGCAGACGTGAATGTAGACATCCCATGATGAAAAAAATCAATCGTCAACTCTTGGTCTTTTTCAGTAGAGAACACTCGCTTACTCTTACCGCTTGTCCCTGAAGTGCTTAATGTTACAATTCGCATAACATCATCAAGCGGTACACAAAGAAATTTGTGTGGATCTCGCGAAATATCATCCGGTGTTGTAAACGGCAACTTTTCAAACTCAGCCAAAGAACTTATATCACAACTTCCGGATAAAAGTTCACGGTAAAATCTGCTGTGCATTTTAGTATAATCGACACACTCTTTCAACTTGCGAAGCTGGTACTCTCGCAGTGCATCCAAGTTAATGACAGGCATACCGATTTTAGAAGAGATCCATTTTTCAAGCGGTGTAATCAGCCTCATTCACTCCTTTGGCAAATCAGAAGATAATATGTTTTGTTTCCACTCATAAGCACCTTTTCTGCCACCTTTCCATTACAGCGAGAGCACTCCCCCGCCGCATAAGCTTCTGCAACATATGTTGTTAATGCCGCCTTATGTTCTTCGAATTTCGTAATCATAAATCCTGCCTTAGTAAACATAGCTTCGACATCATGAATGTCATTTTCATCACAGACATCAGATACAATAAGAGTTCCCCCTATGCGCAGCACTCGGTGCATTTCATGAATCACGATCTTTGATTCTTCTATAACCGACAATACGCACTCGCAAATTACAGTATCAAAAAATCCACTCTCATATGGCATCCTTAAAGCAGTTCCGACACTATACATTGCTTCCGGAAAACGCTCTGCCGCAATATTTATATGCTTTTCTGAAATATCTATTCCATGCCCGATGATTTCAAACTTCCTTACAAGATATTCAAGTGTTAAACCAACTCCGCAACCGACATCAAGTAGCACCATATCTGGAGTTATTCCCGCAAGCCGTACCGCACGACCCGTCAGGTTCAATCCACCCGGGTGCATTGAACAGATTGCCTGTTGTTTTTCCGAAAAATCCGGTCTGCCGATACTCAATATCTTGCCTCCGTCAAATATCTTGCACAAAAGGGCACTATCTTGTCTCCATTAGCAACATGAAGACTGCATCGTCCGAGCCTATCAATATCAAGATTATATGCATCTTGGAAAGCCATAGCTGTGATTGTGAATCCATGTGTTTTTACACGGCTTAGAAATATCGTCATATCTTGATAATCAGCATCTTCATCATAGACATCATCACGAAGATTATCTGTACGTTTCCAACGCCTAGCTACAAAGTTGCGATTTTTTATATGAGCATCAGAGTCATCACAGCAACCGGTATTGTCACTGCTATCATCACAGCAGCCAACATCATCACAACAGTCAGTATAGTTATAATCGTCGGCATCGTCACAACAAGATGATGTGCTTTTCTTTGTCAGCTTCATCACATCCAACTTTGGCAGAACCACAAAGTCACCATGAAAACCACACCGTGGATGGTCACAGCTTGATGGAACAAAATCGCTCATGTTAAACTTCTGCTCAGTCTGAGCCTCAATAGCATGAAGTATCTCCGGTAATGTAATTCTATCCTCATTAGTCGGCTCTTTTGGATATCGTCCAAAATAACTCACAGGTTGAAAGTGGACTCCTCGCACATCAGGAGAATTCTTTAGTCCAAACTCTATAATATCACCGATATTATGATCGTTTACACCCGGAACAATCGTTGGAACAAGCGTTACTCCTATCTGATTTTCACCGCATATACGAATCGCTTCACTCTTGGCATCAAGCAATGGTGCACCACGTAGTATATTATATATTTCGTCATTCGTGCCATCAAATTGCATAAACACAAAACTCAATCCGGCTTTTTTCAGCGCTTTCGTAAACTCCGGCTCAGCCCCTAGCCGGATACCATTCGAATTTAGCTGAATCGTGTCACATCCTGCCGCCCTTGCAGCAGCTATAATCTCCGGCAAATCATTACGCACCGTTGGCTCTCCGCCGGAAATCTGTACGAATGTATTCCCAAGTTCTGATAGGCCTTTGAATGTATTGCCCAGCTCCGCAAGCGTGGGGTCCGGTGCTTTACTATCTCCGTTAAAGCATATCGGACAGCACAAATTACAGTTATGTGTGACCCCAACCAAGGCGCAACAAGTCTTTTGCTGATGCTTTAAACACAGTCCGCAATCGAACGGACAGTTGGGATTTTCATTTCTTAGCTTATACCCTCTTGCCCAACCTTCGTAGGAAGGCTCATTCCCACGCCATATAACTGTCGAAAATACGCCATGCTCATCACATCGCTTTTCCATGAAGAATTCTACTTTTAATAAACTATCCGTCTCCTGCCTAATAACATCAGCCTCAACTCGCTTTAAACAAATCGGACAAATACTTACCGTGCTATTTATCCTCAAGTTGTTCCTCCACTTCCGCCATTCTGCCTTCTGCAAGTTCCGATGGAATAAACACTTTACCACATTTTGGGCAACAGGGTACTTCATGGGAAAAATTGCGTCCCATGTAGTTAAATAATGTCTTTTTTAATGTGAGTTTTATCTCACAGCGAGCACATTTTATGTTTTCCATTAATTTTCCGCCTTTTCAAAGCTCATTCTGTGGTAATAAGCATTTAAAATTTCATATGTTTCGCCCTGTTGCAACACCTTGTATCTAACCCAGTATGTCAGCACACGACGGACAAAACATGCCGTGAAACTTCCATCATCTTCATAAGTAAACTTATCTCCCGATGTTTCAGCAAGCCAAATCGCCTCTTTCATATCGTCTTCGGATATGAGTTTCTTGTCAATTTCCTCGGCAAGCACTTTATCTATGACAAGCTCTATATCGTCCCAAGGCTGCCTCACAGGCTCATACATTTCATTTTTCAGCTCCCTCATCAGTTTCGATTTTACATGCAAGCTGTTGCGACGGCGTTCGGATATTTTTGGAACTTCCGCACGCACCGGCAAGTTAAACGCAATATCCAGAATATGCGCACACTCTTTTCCTTGCGATAATAACACTTCACGGCAATTGGCGCAATAAACAATATATGGATTTTCATGCATCAGCGAACGTGCTTGTGCTACTCTTTCGTACATCTTCGGATTACCACCTCGAACCAGTCCTCCATATCCGCAGCATCTATTACGCTTAGGCAGTTCAGATAGATTTATTCCGGAGTATTCTGCAAGTAAGCGAACAGCATCCATCATATCTTCGTCACCACGTGCAGAGCAAGGATCAAATATAGAAGCATCAGAAAATACTTTCTCAGCTTTAATGCCTTCTCCACTGACCAATAGCTTATACAGCGGTATGCGCTTTATTTCCGGAAGATATTCATCAAACAATGTTTCACATGTCGCACAGGCAAATATAAACACTGGCTCACCAAGCGCTTTTGAGGTTTTGCGAATAGCATCCACGTTTTCGCACAAGCGCTTGTCATCACCTGCCCAATATGCCGGTGCACCGCAACAACCCAAATATACACCGCAGTCAAAGTTTTCTGCTAAGTACTTATATGTCATTAATACATGTTCCGGATTGTGAGCCCCCAGCTGACACCCCGGGTAAAATACGTATCGCACCCCGTCATTGTCATAGTTAGAACTTTTTTCCGAATTCTTGTCCGGCATAAAACAAAATTCTGCCGATTCGGTGTTAAAATCCATTTCAGAGAGCCAATAGTCGTGAAGTGCATAAGGCACGGTTTCCGTCTCGAACCTATTGCGCCGTGACATTGTAAAGAGCTGCCCCATATTTATCCCTTCAGGACAAACAGATTCGCAATGGTGGCACATGTTGCACGAATATGTCTGACGAGTAAGCGTATGAGCTGAAAATGTAGAGCTTATCTGCGTGTCTGTATAAACTTCGGTCGCAATTTTCTTCGGCTTTTTTCGAAACTCACTTAGCATCTCGCACGAATTCATGCACGCCGAGCAATCACATTGCATACATCGTCCGGCCTCACACAGCACTTCATCTTCTGTATATCCATCGCCCGATTTCGCCACAACTCGTGGAGCTTTATCTACATTGTGATGTATTACATGGCGTGAGCAATCTTTTTTCTCATCTGTTTCAGTATCCTCTCTCCCGGTTTTTAGAAAAACTTCTATGCGCCTTGCGGCAGAAGTTCCCATTGCAATCGCATCAATGACATCTCCATCATGATTCCCAATCGCATGGTGTATCATATTAAACTCCGTGAGCTCATCATTACTTTTTATCTCGTGGTTAAATTTCCAAATTATATCAACAGCTTCAAATTGCAGATTAAAATCTTCTTCAAATAAACTAAAGTCTTCATGCTCCCGCAGAGACCCGCCCCAACCTTCATTCTTGTCAAACACGGTGACAAGATATTTCTTTTGCGCAAGGTCAAGCGCACAGGCAAGTCCTGACACTCCTGCACCTATGATGGCAACACTCTGATCTTTCGGCGGAATGACATATTTTTCAGCAGATTTTTTCTTTGAGTATTCTATTACAGCCCGCTCAATTAATGGCAATTCTATAGGCTCATCACCCAAATCAACACGTTGACAATCGGATTTGCATGGAGCAGAACACAGTCGTGAAACCACAACAGGGAACACAACGCAGTTACGGAGTGCCTTATAAGCTGACACCCATTTTCCGCGAGCTACTTTCTCGATAAATGCACGCACATCTAAGCCCAGTGGGCAGCTATGTGAGCAGCTTGCCGGTTCGCCGTGAAAGCAATTTTCAACAACCGACATAGTATCGACAAGTTTCATACCGATTTATCCGCCTCCTATGTTTATGAGCAATGCGGGAGAGACTTTCACTCTCCCCCGCATTGTTTTCACATGTGTTTTATTCTATTATATCGGATTTGCCCGTATGTTTTCAAGTTCTTCTTCAAAATCACTGCCCAAATAGTATTTGTCCGGCGTGAGATCCTCACCGCGTTGTTTGCGTTCCCAACCTGCTTTGACCTTATCCGGCTTTGCAGGAAGATCATAAATACGCACACCGCAGGCATTATTTATAGCATTGATGACTGCCATATGGTTACAGCACTGGAATACTTCCGAACATCCGGATGAGCCGTGCGGTCCGTGCGGACGCAGAGTTTCTTGGAAAATGAGATTGATATCGTCCGGAATCATGTCAATCGTCGGAATACCACAACCTGCCATATTTCCGTGCTTATCAGATGCATCATAATCTTCACTGAGCGCAAAGCCGATACTATGTGACAGCCCGCCATACCCTTGACCTTCAACTGCAAGTTGGTTTCCGATTGCTCCAACATCAGCCGCACAAGTATAACGCAGCACCTGTGTCTTGCCTGTACTGACATCAACTTCAACAAGCGCAACATTTGCGCTATACATATATTCTGCGTTTTTCTCACCTTCTCCGGTGTTAGGATCTATGCCCGGCGGGAGATTGCGATGCATCATATCATAGTGCCCTACATATTTTGTCTCAATGCCTTCAGCTTTCATCTCTTCATATGTGCGATATGTGCCATCCTGTTTGCGCATCGCATTCATAAGTTGTTCAGCAGCATCAAGTGTTGCTCTACCGGCCATGTAGTGCGAGCGTGAGGCCGCCGATAAGCCTGTATCAGGACATTCCTTACTGTCGTTCATCACAAGCTTGACTTGACATGCCTTTATTCCCAGCGGTTCCAATGCTTTTACCGTATGAGTCAGTGTGCCTATATCGCCACCCTGTCCAACATCTTGCCATGTGTTATAGTGCGTAATTCCACCTTCTGAATTGAGTTCCAGAGCGACTTGGGCTTTTTCATGTGCACCTATTGTGGACAAAAATCCACCTACTGCCAACCCTACACCGACATGTCGCCCTTCTTTTTTCGCAGCTTCCGCTTCAGCCTTGTACTTCTTATACACCGGCTCTATCTTATCCATCAGCTTTGGATACACCTCATAATCATACAGAGGCGCACTATTGATATTAGTTTCTCCCGGCTTTGCAAGGTTTATTTTACGGAACTCAAATGGGTCAATTCCGGCTTTTTCTGCAAGCATGTCTGTGAGAGCTTCACTCGTCGTGAAAATCTCCGGTGAGCCAAATCCACGATATGCAGTAATGAACGAATGATTCGTTGCACCTCCGCGGGCAAGTGCTTTTACTGCAGGAACATTATATCCATGGAAAGCAATCGAAACAAGATTTGCAAAAATGTGTCCCGCATGGCTCGTATATGCTCCGTGATCAAGAGCAACGTCATACTCTGCAGCTATAATTTTGCCGTCTTTGTCACATGCAAGGCGACCGTTTGCAAACGAAGCAGAACGCTTTCCTGTCATATAGTTATGTTCATCATAACTCAGTGTCAGTGTGCAAGGCACTCCCAAATTCTGTACAGCCGTTGCAACAAGCCCGTGTGTGTTTGCAGTGACAGAATATCCAAATGATCCTCCTGAGTGATTCATTATAATGCGAATCTTCTCTTTAGGAATTCCACATCCTGCGCTCAAACAGTCTCTCACTTCATCTATGGCCTGAGCTTTACATAGCAGCGTCAGCGTTCCATCCGCTTCGTAATATCCCTGCACTGTATCCGGCTCAATGGGCAAGTGCGGCTCATGTTGAGAGTAAAAACTGCCTTCGGCAACAAATGCTGCATCTTCAAATGTCTCATCATCAACCTCTCCCTTGAATAGTGGCTGAGTCATATAATAGTTCGGCATGTTTTTATGCAGTTGCACTGAGTTCGGCATCACTGCTTCGGGGAATGTCATATATGCGGGCAGTAACTCTAGATTTTGTTTTACTTTTTTTGCAGCAGCGCGCGCTTGTTCCTCAGTCTTGGCAGCCACAAGTGCGACGGTTTCACCGCGCTGATTGATCTTATCAGAAACCATAATTGGAAGCTGTGCCATGCCATCACCTTTGACTCGCGGAGTAAAGTTCGGCACATTTACACCATTGCTGCCTTTAACATCCTTTGCTGTCATAACTTTAACCACACCGGGCATCTTCTCAGCTTCTGATGTGTCAATGCTTATAATGTTTGCATGATGCACTTCCGAAATAACGGCAGCAAGATGCAATGTGCCTTCCGGCATCTGAAGCTTCACATCATCACCATAATCAGCAAGTCCGCAAACTTTGGCAAGAGCAGTCGGTCTTGGGTGCTTTGATCCGTAGATATCAGTTTCACCATCGAAATTATATGTGATATCCTCAATTGACTTTTCACCGCGCATAACAGCAGCAGCTTCCATAACTGAATCAACAAGTGGCTTATATCCGGTACAACGACAAATGTTACGGTGCTTCTGGAACCAATCACGAACCTCGTCACGTGACGGGGATAGATTCTCCATAAGTAATCCGTAAGCCGAGACTATAAATCCGGGTGAGCAAAAGCCACATTGTACACCGCCGTATGTAATCCACGCTTGTTGAAGCGGGTGCAAATGTTGCGGTGTGCCAACGCCCTCAATAGTAATGACTTCAGAGTATGCCTCAATAGTTTTCATTTTTCTGGCGCAGGCGCGAACAACTTTGCCATTGAGTAGCACAGAGCATGCTCCGCACACTCCGGTACCGCAACCCACCTTTACTCCGGTAAGCCCCGTACGGCGCAAAGCAACAGCAAGGTTGTCCTGTTCAAGATCGCAGACGACCGCCCGTTCAACTCCGTTGATTTTTAATATGATCCTCGAAATATTCATATCTTCACCCTTTCTTATAATAGATAATTGATTTTGTACACAAAAAATGCGCATGGCATTTTAATTGTAAAAGCCATGCGTTACGATTTAAAAATGAGGTTCCGGTGGCAGCGCCGCATAAAAGCCGTGCGTAGGAGCGCACATAAGCGATGCCACCTTGAACTTCGCGGTTGCCTATAGCCTAGCATAGCAAGCTTCACATTACAATCCCTTCAACTATGAAATAATTTTGCATACCATATTCCCGTCAGGAATATGGTATGTGTAAATCACTTGATAAAAGCAACACCATAGTGTATTATTTACTTCTCAAAGCAATGGAGGGGTTGGCGCATGGAACTTAGTCAAATTAAATATTTCATAACGGCTGCGCAAATTCAGAATTTATCTAAAGCAGCACAAATCTTGAATATCACACAATCAGCGCTATCAAAAAGTATCTCTAATTTAGAAGATGAACTTGGAATTTTTCTTTTTGACCGCTCCGGAAAGAAAATAACGCTTAATGAACGCGGTAAAAAATTCCTTGAATACTCAATTAACTCTGTACAAGAATTAGACAATGCTGTATCCGCCGCACGAAACCAAGATATGCGCCCTACACTATATCTTGGACTTTTTCATAATAGCGATAAATTCATGCAATGTTTAAAGAATTTCTCAGAGCTCCATACAAACATCATCATTCAATTGGACTATCTGGAAATTGCATCTTTCAGTATTGATACCAATGAATATGACATGCTTCTTTTTCCACAAATCCCTTTGTTTCGTAAATACAAATCCGATGCAATATATTCAGACATATATTTTCTTGCAGTACACAAATCCAATCCTCTAGCTATTAGAGAATCTGTTAACCTAGGCGATGCCTTAACCCAAAATCTTATCTTTATAAAGCACAGAAATGATTTATTTGACATCCCCTATCATCTATGTGTCAACTCGGGGCTAAATATTAACGACGGCATATTTACAAATGATTTTGAAATGCAAAGGTGGCTTATATCAAGTAATCACGGTGCCGGGTTTGTTCCGCAAGACTGTTCTGAGCCATATGCTCTCGATCCGAATATAGCGCTTCTGCCAATTTTGGAAGAAAGGCTGACCAGAGATGTAATGATTGGATTCAAAAGGGAAAAACACTTAAGTGATATAGGCAGACAATTTGCCGAATTTGCCTATGCTCATTTTAATATTAAGTAATCTCTGATTAATCCGCACTTGCCACCCTTGACAACTCCTCCCCTTATATATTCCCGCAGGTCATATGATCGATGAAAATGTTTCATAGTTAATTGAATTGTAAAGCCATCAACCGCTATGCTACAATTTTAGGAAAAAACAAAATTGAAATATAAAGAGGTGTTAATATGCTCAAGAGAGTAATTCTAACCATTAACGGTGTCGAGCGCCCTGTGGTTTGCAACCCGGAAAAAGACACGCTGGCCTCCGTTATCCGCCGTATGGGGCTAACCGGTACAAAAGTAGGATGTGGAACCGGGGTCTGCGGTGCTTGCTCCGTTCTTCTCAACGGCGATGTTGTCCGTGCTTGTGTCAGAAAAATGAAATCCATTCCCGAATTCAGCACTATTAGAACTATTGAAGGCATTGGCACACCGGAAAATCTGCACCCACTCCAGCAAGCATGGATTACTTACGGCGGTGTACAATGCGGTTTTTGTACGCCCGGATTTATAGTCTCGGCTTACGGATTACTTATGGAGAATATATCTCCGACACGTGATGAGGTTCGTGATTGGTTCCAAAAGCACCGTAACATATGCCGTTGCACCGGCTACAAGCCACTCGTCGATTCAGTTATGGAAGCTGCAGCCGTTATGCGAGGAGAAAAAACAATGGCTGACATCACATATGACCCAACCACAGATACTAATTTCTACGGCAAGGACTCCTATTTGCCACGTCCATTTGCACTTGCGAAAGTCTGCGGACTTTCTGATTTCGGTGATGACATCAAACTTCAAATGCCGGAAGGTACTGCCCATCTCGTGCCGGTAATCTCAAATATCACTCATGGAATAATAAAAAACATCGACGTATCCAAGGCTGAAAAAATGCCGGGCGTGTATAAAGTAATGACTGCAAAAGATGTAAAAGGCACAAACGCACACCCCGTACCGCAGATCATCAAACGTATGAAAGCCGACGGCATTTTGGAATTTCCTATTATCTGTGAGAAAAAGGTAAACAAACGTGGTGACTGTGTTGCACTCGTCGCTGCCGATAGTGAAGAAAGAGCACGAGCGGCTGCTCTAATGGTCGATGTA
>Ga0123355_10001369_pt1 | contig 33944 bp, 44 predicted proteins | sample TergutEmb28metaG_3_FD_89872 | JGI IMG/M metagenome (GOLD analysis project Ga0123355, IMG submission 89872) | Embiratermes neotenicus P1 segment gut microbial communities from Petit-Saut dam, French Guiana - Emb289 P1 | ecosystem: Host-associated > Arthropoda: Insects > Digestive system > Gut ...
AATCAGAAAATACCTCAACGCCCGTCTTGCAAAAGCCAGCGTATCGCGTATTATCATAGAGCGCACGCTTAAACTTGTAACAATCACTGTTTGCACAGCTCGCCCCGGTCTAATCATCGGAAAAGGCGGACAAGAAGTGGACAAGTTGAAAGAAGAATTGAAGAAAATTACCGACAAGGAAATTCAAATCAATATCTTTGAACTTAAACGTCCCGAACTGGATGCTGTGATAGTTGCAAATAACGTTGCTCGTCAGGTAGAAGGCAAAATAGCTTATCGCCGTGCGGTAAAAATGGCAATTGCTTCAACTATGCGTTTAGGTGCAGAAGGAATCAAGATAATGGTTTCAGGTCGTTTGAACGGCGCAGAAATGGCGCGTTCGGAAATGTACAAAGAAGGTCGTACGCCTCTTCACACGTTCCGTGCAGACATTGACTACGCTTTGGGCGAAGCACTGACAAAGGTTGGATTAATCGGTATCAAAGTATGGATTTGCCGTGGCGAAATCTACGGTAAAAAAGATTTAGCGCCTTCCTTTACAACTCAAAAAGACTCGCGTGGTGGAGATAGAGATAGAGACCGCGGTAGAGATAGAGACCGCAATGACAATCGCGAAGGTAGTGGTAAAGGATTCAGAAAAAGAAAGAAATAAAACTGTTAAGAAATTTGAAATTTAAGGAATTATGTTACAACCTAAAAAGACAAAATTCAGAAGACAGCAAAAAGGGCGAATGAAAGGTTATGCCCAACGAGGACACGAATTAGCGTTCGGAACGTTCGGAATCAAAGCGTTAGATTCGCATTGGTTGACCGGACGTCAGCTTGAAGCCGCTCGTATTGCTGTAACACGCTATATGCAACGTCAAGGGCAAATCTGGATACGAGTATTTCCGGATAAGCCGATTACGAAAAAACCAGCCGAAGTTCGTATGGGTAAAGGAAAAGGTGCACCCGAAGGTTTCGTGGCACCTATCACGCCCGGACGTATAATAATCGAAGTGGAAGGTGTATCTTTCGAAATTGCAAAAGAAGCATTGCGTTTGGCTGCACAAAAGCTGCCTGTAACTACTAAGTTTATAGTAAGGCGTGATTATGATGGAGTAACAAACTAATAACTTTTAAAAATAAAGAGAAATGAAATCAGCAGAAATTAAAGAACTCAACGTCAAGGAATTGACCGAGAGATTGGATGCTCAAAGAGAGTTATTGGAACGTTTAAAAATGAATCACGCGATTTCTCCGCTTGATAATCCGATGAATATCAAAGAAGCTCGCAGAAGTATTGCACGTATTACTACTGAGTTGCGTCAGAGAGAGTTAAATAAGTAAAACATTTAGAGCCTGATGGAAACAAGAAATTTAAGAAAAGAAAGAACGGGTGTAGTTTTCAGCAACAAAATGGACAAGTCCATTACCGTAGCTGTAAAATGGAAAGAAAAACACCCTATTTACGGTAAATTCGTAAATAAAACAAAGAAATATCACGCTCACGATGAGAAAAATGAGTGCAACATTGGCGACACTGTGCGCATTATGGAAACTCGTCCTTTGAGCAAACTGAAAAGATGGAGATTAACAGAAATTATCGAAAGGGCTAAGTAATTATGGTACAACAAGAATCAAGACTAATAGTAGCAGATAACAGCGGTGCAAAAGAAGTACTTTGCATCCGCGTTCTGGGAGGAACAAGAAAACGTTACGCATCAGTAGGCGATGTAATTGTTGTAACTGTTAAAAACACAGTTCCTGCGAGCGATGTTAAAAAAGGAGTCGTAACAAAAGCAATCGTAGTTCGTACAAAAAAAGAAATACGCCGTGCCGATGGTTCATACATTCGTTTCGACGACAATGCGTGTGTTTTGTTGAACGCCTCAGGCGAGATGCGCGGAAGCCGTATCTTCGGTCCTGTTGCTCGCGAACTGCGTACAACTAATATGAAAATCGTATCATTAGCACCGGAAGTGCTTTAATCTTCGTAAAAAAAATCAGTGATGAGTAAATTACACATTAAAAAAGGCGATACAGTTTATGTAAACACCGGAAACGACAAGAAAAAAACCGGACGCGTTTTGACCGTTGACGTTAAAAACAAACGCGCAATCGTAGAAGGTATCAATATGGTGTCGAAAAGCACCAAGCCGAACGCAAAAAGTCCTCAAGGAGGCATAATTAAGAAAGAAGCATCAGTTCACATTTCAAACTTGAACGTAGTTGAAAACGGAATTCCCGTTCGCATCGGACGCAAAAGAAATGAAGATGGAAAATTAGTGCGCATTTCTAAAAAAACAGGAAACACAATCTAAAATTTTGAATTTTGAATTTTGAATTCAGAAAGTCAATAAAAAATTCAGAAAGTCTGAAAGTTCCCAAAAACTATTTTCCTTTTTCTTTCCCTTATGGGGAAAGTCCCGAAGGGGAAAGGGGCTGGGGATTAGGGGGCTTCAATTAAAAACAAAATGAATACAGCAAGTTTAAAACAAGATTACAGAGAACGCATAGTTCCAATCTTAATGAAGGAATTTGGCTATTCGTCAGTGATGCAAGCGCCAAAACTTCAAAAAATTGTCCTCAATCAAGGATTGGGTATCGCTGTTGCCGATAAAAAAATCATCGAAGTTGCAATCAATGAAATGACTACAATTTCGGGACAAAAAGCGGTAGCCACCGTGTCGAAAAAAGATATTTCGAACTTCAAGTTACGTAAAAAAATGCCGATTGGCGTGCGTGTTACATTGCGCGGCGAGCATATGTACGAATTCTTGGAGCGTCTTGTTCGCGTGGCATTACCTCGTATCCGCGACTTTAAAGGTATCGAAAACAAGCTTGACGGACGCGGTAATTATACATTAGGTATCGAAGAACAAATCATTTTCCCCGAAATCAACATTGATAGCATTACGCGTATTTTGGGAATGAATATTACGTTTGTAACGTCAGCAAAAACCGACGAAGAAGGTTTTGCTTTATTGAGAGAATTTGGTTTACCATTCAAGAAATAATACAAAAGAGATATGGCAAAAGAATCAATGAAAGCCCGTGAGGTAAAGAGAGCAAAAATGGTTGCTAAATATGCAGCAAAGCGTGAAAAATACCTTGCAGAAGGCAATTACGAAGCACTTCAATCAATTCCGAAAAATGCTTCTCCCGTACGTTTGCACAATCGTTGCAAGCTCACAGGACGTCCGAAAGGATATATGCGTCAATTCGGATTATCGCGTATTCAGTTCCGCGAAATGGCTTCGAATGGTCTTATTCCGGGCGTAAAAAAAGCAAGCTGGTAAGTACATTTTCAACCCTCGAAAAAAAGGCGTTGAAGCAATAAAACAAAAGACATTAGTCACTCCGAAAATTTTTCGAAAGAAATTTCAGAGTATTTTATATGTTAAATATTGTCCCGACAGCCGGGATTAATTTAAAATCATTTTTTATGACAGATCCAATAGCTGATTATTTAACCCGATTGCGGAACGCTATCAAAGCAAACCACCGTGTGGTGGAAGTTCCCGCATCAAATCTCAAAAAAGAGATGACCAGAATATTGCACGAAAAAGGCTATATTCTGAACTACAAATTTGTAGAAGATGGACCACAAGGCTCAATCAAAATAGCCTTGAAGTACGACCCGATTAACAAAGTAAATTCAATCAAGAGATTGATTAGAATTTCGAGTCCGGGTCTTCGTCAGTATGTTGGTTACAAAGAAATGCCGCGCGTATTGAACGGATTAGGTATCGCCATTCTTTCTACATCGAAAGGAGTTATGACCGACAAAGAAGCAAAGAGCTTGAAACTTGGCGGTGAAGTTTTATGTTACGTTTATTAAAAAAGGAGGAAACAGTATGTCAAGAATTGGAAAATTGCCTATCACTATTCCCGCAGGAGTAAACGTTACAATAAAAGATAACGTGATAACCGTAAAAGGTTCAAAAGGAGAATTATCACAAGAATTTGCTCCCGAACTCGAAATAAAAATAGAAGGAAACGAAATTACCGTAGCTCGTCCTAACGACGAAAAACAAAACAGAGCAAATCACGGTTTGTACCGCGCTTTGATTCAAAATATGGTAACAGGAGTTTCCGAAGAATACACCAAAGTATTGGAATTGGTCGGAGTAGGTTATCGTGCTACGGCGCAAGACCAAGTGTTGGAGTTAGCGTTAGGATTTACGCACAATATATTCCTAAAATTGCCGAAAGAAGTTAAAGTAGAGGCAAAAATGGAACGTAACCAAAATCCGCTTATCACGCTTACAAGCTGTGATAAACAATTAATCGGACAGGTTTGTGCAAAAATTCGCTCATTCCGTAAACCTGAGCCTTATAAAGGTAAAGGAGTTCGCTTCCAAGGTGAAGTTGTTCGTCGTAAAGCAGGTAAATCTGCAGGTAAATAATTCTCGTAAACTTGTGAAATTATGAATGCTAAAGTAAATAGAAGAGAAAGAATAAAAGCGCATATTCGTCACAGAGTGTCGGGTACTGCAGAAAAACCGCGTATGACTGTATTCAGAAGCAATGCGCAAATCTACGTTCAACTTATTGACGATGTAACAGGAAAAACACTTGCTGCTGCATCTTCGTTAGGAATGACAGACAAGGTTGCTAAAAAAGAGCAAGCCGCAAAAGTTGGCGCGTTGGTGGCAAAAACCGCGCAAGAAGCCGGAATTAAAGAAGTGGTATTCGACCGTAACGGTTATTTATATCACGGTAGAGTTAAACAATTAGCTGACGCGGCTCGCGAAGGTGGACTTAAATTTTAATCGAGTATGGCAACAAATATGAATAGAGTAAATGTAACCAACGATTTGGTGTTGAAAGACAGGCTTGTAGCTGTAAACCGTGTTACGAAAGTAACAAAAGGAGGACGCACTTTCAGTTTTTCGGCAATTGTTGTAGTTGGAAATGAAAACGGAATTGTAGGTTGGGGACTTGGAAAGGCAGGCGAAGTAACTGCTGCCATCGAAAAAGGAACCGAAGCTGCAAAAAAGAACTTGATTAAAGTACCTGTGTTAAAAGGAACAATTCCGCACGAGCAGTTATCGAAATTCGGCGGAGCGCAAGTATATATTCAGCCGGCTTCTCCCGGTACGGGAATCAAAGCGGGTGGTGCAATGCGCGCAGTACTTGAAAGTGCCGGAGTTACCGATGTATTGGCAAAATCGAAAGGTTCGTCAAATCCTCACAACTTGGTGAAAGCTACGATAGTTGCTTTGAGCGAATTGCGCGATGCGAATATGGTGGCGCAAAACAGAGGAATTTCGATTGATAGAGTGTTTAACGGATAAATTAAAGGAGGATTTTTTTATGGCTATAATAAAAATAAAACAAGTAAGAAGCAAAATCAAAGCTCCGATAGACCAAAAAAGAACGTTGGAAGCACTTGGTTTGAGAAAAATGAACGCCGTTGTTGAACACGAAGCTACTCCGTCAATTTTGGGGATGGTAAATAAAGTGAAACATTTGGTTGAAGTAGAAAAATAAGTAATTAAATTTACAGCCAATGAGCAAAGTAATCCTACCTTGCTCACAGCTGTTCAAAACAATAAAACAAATGAATTTAAATAGTTTAACTCCGGCTGCCGGCTCGATAAAAACCAGAAAAAGAATTGGACGTGGTCCCGGCTCAGGATTGGGCGGAACTTCTACAAGAGGACATAAAGGAGCTAAATCTCGTTCCGGATATTCCAAAAAAATGGGTTTTGAAGGAGGTCAAATGCCGCTTCAACGCCGTGTGCCGAAATTCGGTTTTAAAAACATCAACCGCGTTGAATACAAAGCTATCAACCTTGAAGTACTTGAGTCGCTTGCGGCAAGCAAAAACCTTTCTAAAATCGGTTTGAACGAATTGAAAGAAGCCGGTTTTATTTCCAAATCTCACTTAGTGAAAATTTTAGGAAAAGGTGCTTTAACTCAAAAGATAGATGTGGAAGCTAACGCATTTTCTAAATCGGCAGAGGAAGCAATCACTGCCGCAGGTGGAACAATAACAAAATTATAATCGTATGAGATTCATTGAAACACTAAAAAATATTTGGAAGATTGAAGACCTGCGTAATCGACTTATCACAACATTTTTGTTTGTGGCAGTTTATCGTTTTGGTTCTTTCGTGATTCTTCCGGGTATTGACCCGGAGTCACTGACTGCTTTAAGAGCACAAGTGGACGGTGGTTTGTTAGGCTTGATAAATATGTTCTCGGGAGGTGCATTTGCTAATGCGTCTATCTTTGCATTGGGAATTATGCCTTACATTTCTGCGTCTATTGTTATACAGTTGCTCACTATCGCAGTGCCTCATTTCCAAAAGTTGCAGCGCGAAGGAGAAAGCGGACGTCGGAAGATGAACCAGTACACGCGCTTCCTTACGGTAGTCATTTTGTTGGTTCAAGCGCCGTCATATTTGGTAAACTTGAATGTACAAATGTCGGCAACAGGCGCAATGTTTCCTTCCGGATTTTGGTTTACTGTGTCCTCAACGCTTATTCTCTGTGCGGGAAGTATGTTTGTGATGTGGCTCGGTGAGCGAATTACCGACAGAGGTATCGGAAACGGTATTTCATTTATCATTATGGTTGGTATTATCGCAAGTTTCCCCGGCGCGGTTATAAGAGAATTTGCATTCCGCTTAACAGAGAGCGGCGGCGGTGGTTTGGTAATGTTCATATTTGAAATATTCTGCTTGTTGGTAGTAATCGCAGGTGCAATTTTGCTTGTACAAGGAAAACGAAAAATTCCTGTACAATACGCAAAACGTATGGTCGGAAACAAACAATACGGCGGTGTACGTCAGTATATTCCATTGAAAGTGAATGCTGCCGGTGTTATGCCGATTATCTTTGCGCAAGCCATTATGTTTATTCCTATTACGGTTGTAGGTTTTGCAAGCTCGGAAGGAATAAGCGGATTTTGGGCTGCGTTTATGGATAACAATGGATTTTGGTATAATCTTGTATTTGCATTGATGATTATCGCGTTTACCTATTTTTATACTGCGGTAACTGTTAATCCGACGCAAATGGCAGAAGATATGAAACGCAACAACGGATTTATTCCGGGCGTAAAACCGGGAAAGAGAACAGCCGAATATATTGATAGCGTTATGTCGCGTATCGTATTACCGGGTTCAATGTTCTTGGCACTTGTTGCAATTATGCCGGCTTTTGCATTCGTGTTCGGAGTAAATCAAGAGTTTGCACAATTCTTCGGAGGAACATCGTTGCTCATTTTGGTTGGTGTGGTGTTGGATACATTACAGCAAATAGAAAGCCACTTGTTGATGCGCCATTACGATGGACTGATGAAGTCGGGCAGAATTAAAGGACGCAACGGTTAAAAAATGATTTTTTTAAAATCAGACGAAGAAATTGAATTGCTTCGTACAAGCAATCAAATTGTATCAAAAGCGTTAGCAGAAGTTGCTAAACTGATTGCGCCCGGAGTTACAACCGCGCAGTTGGACAAAGTAGCAGATGAATTTATAAGAGATAACGGTGCTGTACCCGGATTTTTCGGGTACAACGGTTATCCAAAGTCAATTTGTACGTCGGTAAACGAAGTAGTTGTACACGGAATTCCGTCAGACAAAGTGATTTTGAAAGATGGTGATATTGTTTCGGTTGATATTGGTGTTTATTTGAATGGATTTCACGGAGACTCGGCTTATACTTTTTGTGTGGGCGAAGTTGTTCCCGAAATCAAAACGCTGATGAAAACCACCAAAAAATCTCTTTACAAAGGTATTGAGAATGCCGTAGAAGGAAAACGTTTGGGTGATATTAGTAATGCCATTCAAACGTATTGCGAGGAAAGAAATTATTCTGTTGTTCGCGAAATGGTCGGACACGGTGTCGGGCGCAATTTGCACGAAGACCCACAAATTCCGAATTACGGACGGCGCGGAAACGGAGTTGTTTTGAAAAAAGGAATGACACTCGCTATTGAGCCAATGATTAATTTAGGCAAAAAGAATGTAGTTTTCGAAAACGATGGTTGGACAGTTCGCACGACAGACCGCAAACCTTCAGCACATTACGAACATTCGATAGCGATACGGCGCGGAAAAGCCGATATTTTGTCAACTTTTGAATACATTGAAAAAGTGTTGGGCGACAGAGTAATTTAAAAACTTTCGAAAAAAGAATTTTGAAATAATATCAAATTTGACTAATTTTGCAGTCTTTTTGAGCCGAGTAAGAGAATTTTAATATAATTTATGGCTAAGCAAACAGCAATAGAACAAGACGGGACAATTACCGAAGCATTATCAAATGCAATGTTTCGTGTTGAGTTAGAGAATGGTCACGTAATCACGGCACATATTTCCGGCAAAATGCGTATGCACTATATTAAAATTTTGCCCGGCGATAGAGTAAAAGTAGAAATGTCGCCTTACGATTTATCGAAAGGAAGAATATCATTCAGATACAAATAGTGAAAAGAGTAATTATGAAATTCAGTGGTGTAAGACTATTGGTAAAAGACTTCAAAAAATGTTTCAAATTCTATGCAGAAACGCTTGGTTTTGAGCCAACTTATGGTGATGAAAACGATGTTTATGCGTGTTTCAAAGTGCTGGAAGGGTTTGATGGCGAGGGGCTTGCTATATTTTCTTCCGACTTGATGGCATTGGCAGTTGGCAATGCAGATAAAACTCAGCCAATAGGATACCGCGAAAAATCGGAAATATCTTTTGCAGTAGAAAACGTGGACGAAGCGTATCAAACACTTTTGGAAAAAGGTGTCGAATTTATTAATAAACCAACAGATATGTCCGATTGGGGAATGAGATTTGTATGTTTCTACGACCTGGAAGGCAATTTGATAGAATTGTCGGGACCGTTATCAACAGAATAAAGAATTTTTAAAAATCAGATAGATATGAAAGTAAGAGCATCTATTAAAAAACGTTCAGACGATTGCAAGCTCGTTCGTCGCAAAGGACGTTTGTATGTAATCAACAAAAAAAACCCAAAGTTTAAACAACGTCAGGGATAATTAATTATTTAAATTAGTTTATGGCAATAAGAATCGTCGGAGTAGATTTACCCCAAAACAAAAGAGGGGAAGTTGGATTGACTTATATCTACGGAATAGGTCGCAGTAGTGCAAAAAAAATCTTAGTAGATGCCGGAGTAGATTTGGACATCAAAGTGAAAGATTGGACTGATGACCAAGCTGCTAAAATCCGTGAAATTATCGGTGCCCAATACAAAGTAGAGGGTGATTTGCGTTCGGAAGTACAACTCAACATCAAGCGTTTGATGGACATCGGTTGTTACAGAGGAATCCGCCACCGTATCGGTCTTCCGGTACGCGGACAAAGTACAAAAAACAATGCCCGCACCCGTAAAGGAAGAAAGAAAACAGTTGCTAACAAGAAAAAAGCATCTAAGTAATTGAGGTATTAACAATTAGCGAATTTTAGTAAAAAGGAAATAATTATGGCAAAGAAAACAGTTGTAGCCAAAAAGAGAGTTGTTAAAGTAGACGGTGTAGGACAATTACACGTTCATTCCTCTTTCAACAACATTATCATAACCCTTGCTAACGGTGATGGACAAGTTATTTCTTGGTCGTCAGCGGGAAAAATGGGATTTCGCAGCTCAAAGAAAAATACACCTTACGCAGCGCAGATGGCAGCACAAGATTGTGCCAAAGTAGCGTTTGATTTAGGTTTGCGCAAAGTGAAAGCGTACGTTAAAGGACCGGGTAACGGTCGCGAATCGGCAATCCGCTCGGTACACGGTGCAGGAATTGAAGTGATGGAAATTATAGATGTTACTCCACTTCCGCATAACGGATGTCGTCCTCCGAAACGTAGAAGAGTATAAACGCTCGATATAAAAAATGTTCGAGAAACGGCAAGACGTTATAGTTTTTGTTTGGGTTGTGTTTCTAAACCTCTCTACAACCGCGGCTGTAACAAGTATAATCGGCTTTCCGCGTGAAACGGACAAATCAATAATTTAAAAATTATTTAAAAAAATGGCAAGATATATTGGACCAAAATCAAAAATCGCACGTAAGTTTGGTGAGCCTATTTTCGGACCGGACAAAGTATTATCCAAAAAGAATTATCCTCCGGGAATGCACGGAAATACTCGTCGTCGTAAAACATCTGAATATGGTATTCAGCTGAAAGAGAAACAAAAGGCGAAATACACTTACGGCGTATTGGAAAAACAATTCCGTATTTTGTACGAAAAAGCGCAACGCACTCCGGGTATAACAGGTGCTATCCTGTTGCAACTTTTGGAATCGCGCTTGGATAATGTTGTGTATCGTTTGGGACTTTCTCCGACACGCGCAGGAGCGCGCCAGTTGGTATCGCACAGGCACATTACGGTAGATGGAAAAGTGGTAAACATTCCTTCGTTCCAAGTTAAAGCGGGACACGTAGTAGCTATTCGTGAGAAAAGCAAATCGTTGGAAGTAGTTGCAAATTCATTAAACGGTTTCAACCATAGCAAATATCCTTGGATTGAGTGGAATGATGCCGTGTTGGGTGGAACTTTCCTGCACATTCCTGAACGTGAGGATATTCCCGAAAACATTAAAGAACAATTAATTGTAGAATTGTACTCTAAATAATAAATCGTAAGCTCTTTTCAAAAAGAGGGTTTAGAGGTAGTTTTAAAAATTTAAAAAATTAAAAATCCATGGCTATATTAGCATTTCAAAAACCCGATAAAGTAATCATGTTGGATGCCGGTGAATTTCACGGAACGTTTGAATTTCGTCCGCTGGAACCCGGTTATGGTCAAACTATCGGTAACGCGTTGCGTCGTATCCTTCTTTCGTCGTTAGAAGGTTTCGCTATAACTTCTATCAAAGTTGATGGAGTTGACCATGAGTTTTCGACTATTCCCGGTGTTATTGATGATGTAACCAATATTATCTTGAACTTGAAGCAAGTACGTTTCAAACAAGTGGTAGAAGGAGTAGAAAACGAAAAAGTAACAATTTCTGTTTCGGGAAAAACTGCCTTTACAGCCGGCGATATAGGAAAACATTTTACCGGTTTCGAAGTGCTTAATCCTGAATTAGTTATTTGCGCGTTGGATGCTTCTGCAAGTTTTCAAATTGATATTACAGTAAATAAAGGACGTGGTTATCTTCCTGTGGAAGAGAGTAAAAACCCAAATCTCGAAATCGGTGTTATTCCGGTTGATGCTATTTTTACTCCAATCCGCAATGTAAAATATTCAGTTGAAAACTATCGTGTAGAGCAAGTTACCGACTACGAAAAATTAGTGTTGGAAATCACTACCGATGGCTCTATTCATCCGAAAGAGGCGTTGAAAGAAGCTGCAACAATTCTGATTCATCACTTTATGCTGTTCTCCGACGAAAAAATTTCGATGGAAACGAAAAAAGTAGAAGAGCACGAAGATTTCGATGAAGAAATTTTGCATATGCGTCAAATGTTGAAACAAAAATTGGTGGATTTAGATTTGTCTGTCCGCGCTTTGAACTGTTTGAAAGCAGCCGATGTGGAAACTCTTGGACAATTGGTTGCTTACCATCGCAACGATTTATTGAAATTCCGCAATTTCGGAAAAAAATCGCTTACCGAGCTGGACGAAAAATTAGAAAGTTTGAATTTGACTTTCGGAATGGACATTTCTAAATATAAATTGGATAAAGAATAACGAAAAATGAGACATAATAAAAAATTTAATCATTTAAGCCGTAAATCGGCTCACAGAAAAGCAATGTTAGCGAATATGGCTTGCTCGTTGATTGCGCACAAGCGCATTGCTACTACTGTGCCAAAAGCAAAAGCACTGCGAGTTTATGTCGAACCGCTTTTGACCAAATCGAAAGAAGACACAACAAATTCTCGCCGTCAAGTATTTGCTTTGCTTCAAAACAAAGAAGCTGTAACTGAATTGTTCCGTGAAATTTCTGTGAAAATAGCCGACCGTCCGGGAGGTTACACGCGTATTCTGCGCACGGGCTTCCGCTTGGGTGATAATGCCGAAATGTGTATCATCGAACTGGTAGATTACAACGAAAATATGTTGAAAGAAAAGTCTGCCAAGAAAACACGCCGTACGCGTCGTGCAGGCGGTGCAAAATCAGAAACCACTCCGGCGGCAAAAGAAGCGAAAGCAGAAAAAGCTGTTGCAGAAACTGTTGCAGAAGAAGCACCAATAGCAGAAGAAGTTGTAGAGGTTGTAGAAGTTGTAGAGGAAACTCCGCAAGTAGAAGAAACGGTTGAAGCCGCTGTGGAAGAAGCTCCAAAAGCAGAAGAAACAGTTGAAGAAGCTCCTGCTGAAGAAAAGCCAAAAGCAGAGTAAGAAAATTTGATTTTTGTGAATATGCGAAAAAGCGAGATGAATTTATTTTTCTCGCTTTTTTGTTTCTCTTATTTGCATATCAAAACCAAAATTCTTACTTTTGCTTAAATTTTAAGAATATGGCAAAATTCAACCGTATATTATTGAAGTTAAGTGGCGAATCGCTGATGGGCGAAAAACAATACGGCATTGACGAAAAACGCTTGTTGGAATATGCCGAGCAAATAGCCGAAGTGGTAAATATGGGCGTGCAAGTTGCTATTGTTATCGGAGGCGGAAATATTTTTCGAGGATTGAGCGGGATGTCAAAAGGTGTTGACCGCGTTCAAGGCGACCAAATGGGAATGCTGGCAACTGTAATCAACAGTTTGGCGCTGAACTCAACTTTGCAATCTATCGGTGTATGTTCCAAAGTTTTGACCGCTATTCGAATGGAGCCGATAGGAGAGTATTACAGCAAACAAAAAGCGGTTGCTTTATTGGAAAAAAACGAAGTTGTGATAATTTCGGGCGGAACGGGTAATCCGTTTTTTACGACCGACACCGCTTCATCACTTCGTGCCATTGAAATTGAAGCCGATGTTATGCTCAAAGGAACGCGCGTGGACGGCATTTACACCGCCGACCCCGAAAAAGACCCGACAGCCGTGAAATTTGACGAAATCACTTACGACGAAATATACAAACGCAACTTGAAAGTGATGGATTTAACGGCAACAACTATGTGCAAGGAAAACGATATGCCGATTTATGTGTTCGATATGGATACACCGGGAAATTTGAAAAAAGTGATTAGCGGAGAAAAAATAGGAACATTAGTTTTTTAGAGTGCAGAGTGTAGAATAATAGAGTAGGGATGAATTGCATTCGCCCAAAATCTGAAATTTGAAATTTAAAATCCGAAATAAAAAAATTATGCAAGACGTAAAACCTTATTTAGACAAAGCACAAGAAAGTATGGAAGCTACAATCCTGTTTCTTGACGAAGCATTGGCTCATATCCGTGCAGGGAAAGCCAATCCGCGTATTTTAGATGGAGTAAAAGTGGATTATTACGGCTCGATTGTTCCGCTTACAAATGTAGCGACTGTTTCTACTCCCGACGCAAAAACTATTGCGATACAGCCTTGGGAAAAACCTATGATTTCGATTATCGAAAAGGCAATTATGGATTCGAATGTTGGTATTACGCCGGTAAACAACGGCGAAATTATCCGTTTGGCAATTCCTCCGCTTACAGAAGAACGCCGAAAGCAATTAGCCAAGCAATCGCGTTCGGAAGGCGAAGATGCCAAAATCAGCGTTCGTAACGCTCGTCGCGATGTTATTGAGCAAGTGAAAAAACTAGTGAAAGACGGTTTATCCGAAGATGTAGGTAAAGATACGGAAGCCGATGTTCAGAAAATTCACGACAAGTACATCAAAAAAATTGATGAGATGCTTGCCGAAAAAGAAAAAGAAATTATGACCGTGTAATAAATCGGTTGATTGTTGAGAATAAAAAAACAGTTACAATTATTGTAACTGTTTTTTTCGTGGGCGTTGACGGATTCGAACCGCCGACCCTCTGCTTGTAAGGCAGATGCTCTGAACCAGCTGAGCTAAACGCCCTTTTAATTATTAAAAGGCACTTTCCCTTGAAAGCGATTGCAAAGGTAATATTAATTTTTAATTTACCAAAACTATTTGAAAGATATTTTGGAAATATTTTTTGTTCTTTTGTTATCAGTAATTTACGGACTTTGCGAGAATGTGATTTTTGAGTGATTTTGACAAGAAATAAGCAAAATAGAAGATAAAAAATACAAGTTTGCTGTCAATTATTCTGCCAATGATGTCAGAACACGATTGAAATTACAGGAAGTATAGTAACACACACACACGAGCAGGAAAAAAGGAGTCGAAAGTTGATTATTGAGTTTTATAAAAAATCCGACTGTTCAAAATTCAGTCGGATTTTTTTATAAACTTTTACAATGTCTTCCTTACTTCGGTTTCCTCAAAGCTTTCGATAATATCACCAATGCGAATATCGTTGTAGTTTTTAATGCTGATACCACACTCAAAGTTTGTGCCGACATCTTTCACATCTTCCTTGAAACGTTTCAGTGCTGATATTTCACCGGTGTAAACCACAATTCCATCGCGAATTAAACGTACTTTGTTGTTGCGGTTTACTTTTCCTTCGCGTACCAAACAACCGGCAACCGTGCCGACTTTCGTAATTTTGAACACTTCCAATACTTCGACGGTTGCAGTTACTTCCTCCTTTATTTCGGGCGATAACATTCCTTCCATTGCCGATTTGATTTCTTCAATTGCATCATAAATAATAGAATACAAACGAATGTCAATTTCCTCTTTTTCAGCCATTTTGCGTGCCGAAGCAGTTGGTCGCACTTGGAAACCGCAAATAATTGCATTGGAAGCAGCAGCGAGCAACACATCCGAATCGGAAATTGCACCAACGGCTTTATGAATTACATTTACTTGAATATTTTCCGTCGATAATTTCAAGAGTGAATCCGCCAACGCTTCTACCGAACCGTCGAAATCGGCTTTTACAATGATATTCAATTCTTTGAAATCGCCCAAAGCAATACGGCGACCGAGTTCGTCGAGCGTAAAATGCTTTTTCGTGCGCAAATTTTGTTCGCGTTGCAGTTGTTCGCGCTTGTTCGCGATTTCGCGTGCTTCTTGCTCGCTTGGCATTACGTTGAATTTGTCGCCTGCTTGCGGTGCGCCGTTCAATCCGAGTATCAAAACCGGCTCGGCGGGTTTGGCTTCTTGAATACGCTGATTGCGCTCGTTGAACATCGCTTTCACTTTTCCGTGATATGTTCCGGCAAGTACAACATCGCCTTGATTCAATGTTCCATTTTCGACGAGCATAGTTGTAATATATCCGCGACCTTTGTCCAATGACGATTCGATAACCGAACCAATGGCACGTCTATTCGGATTTGCCTTTAAGTCAAGCAATTCGGCTTCGAGCAATACTTTTTCGAGCAATTCCTCAATTCCAATACCTTTTTTAGCCGAAACATCTTGCGATTGGTATTTTCCACCCCAATCTTCCACAAGATAGTTCATATTAGCTAATGTTTCTTTTATTTTTTCGGGATTTGCGCCCTGTTTATCTACTTTATTGATTGCGAAAACAATCGGCACACCGGCAGCAGAAGCGTGATTGATGGCTTCGACCGTTTGAGGCATCACGCTATCGTCGGCAGCAACAATAATGATGGCAATATCGGTAACTTTCGCACCGCGCGCACGCATCGCCGTAAAGGCTTCGTGTCCGGGTGTATCAAGGAACGTGATGTGTTGTCCGTTTTCAAGTTGTACATTGTAGGCACCGATATGCTGCGTAATTCCGCCTGCTTCGCCTGCAATTACATTTGTTTTGCGAATGTAGTCGAGTAGCGAAGTTTTTCCGTGGTCAACGTGACCCATTACCGTAACGATAGGTGCGCGCGACTGCAAATCTGCTTCGTTGTCCGGCTCATCATCGCCAATTGCTTCCACCACATCGTGGCTCACAAATTCGGTTTGGAAACCAAATTCTTCGGCTACAATATGAATTGTTTCTGCATCCAAACGCTGGTTGATAGAAACCATTATTCCGATGCTCATACAAGTTGCAATTACTTGATTTACAGAAACGTTCATCATAGTAGCCAATTCGCTTGCGGTCACAAATTCGGTCAGTTTCAATACCGTTTGTTCGTGTTGTTCGCGCCGTTCCTGCTCTTTCAATTTTGCGTGAGCAGTATCGCGCTTATCGCGACGATGCTTTGCTCCTTTGCCTTTTTTGTTTCCACTTTGCAGACGTGCAAGTGTTTCTTTTATTTGTTTTTGAACAGCCTCTTCATCAACAACATTTTTCAGCGGACGTTTAACCTGTGCATCTTTCGATTTGCCTTTTTTTGCCTGTTCTTGACCTACTTTCGAAACATCTACTTTCTGCTTGATAAAGCGTTCACGCTTCTTCTTTGGCTGATTTGGGTCTAGCGTACCAACATTTTTCTTTTCGGTATTTCCTTGTTTTTTAGCCTCTTTCGAAGCGCGGAATTTCTCCTCGCGTTCTTTGCGTTTTTGCTCTCTTGTTTTTGGTTTTGGACGCGTGCTTTGGTTGAGCGATGACAAATCAATTTTGCCAACAACAACCGGTGCTTTGTCCAACGTAGGTCGTTTGAGCGCAAATATTTCTTCTTTTTTTACTTCCGGCGCAGTTTCCGGTTTCTTTTCTTCAGCAGGCAGAGGTGTCGGGATTATTTTTTCTTCCGGTTTTGTTTCAACTTTCGGCTTTGTTTCCTCTTTCTTTTTTTCTTCAACAAAAACTTTTTCTTCTTTTTTCGAAACTTTCGGTTCTTCTTTTATTTCTGCCTTAACTTCCGTCTTAACTTCCTCTTTCTTTGGAGGTTGTTGTTCTACTTTCGGTTTCGATTCTACAATCGGTTTTTCTACTTTCGGCTCAACTTTTTTCTCCGGTTTCGGCTGTTTTTCTTCTTTCTTTTCCGGTCTTACGGGTTTATTAACAGCGTCTAAATCAATATGTCCAATTGATTTGAAATGAGGTTTTTGCTCTTCGGAAACAGTTACGCGAATTACTTCCTCAGTTTTCGGTTTTTCCTTTGTTTGAGGCTGCTCATATCCTTCGATAGCAACTACGCCCGTGCTTTTGTCTTTGGTGTGATGCTGTTGTCTGAGTTGTTCTGCCTCCAATTTGGCTGCCATATCTCTATTGAACTCTTTCAACAATAACATATGTTGGTCATCCGTCAATTTATAGTTGGGGGATGACTCAATCTTTTGCCCCTTTTTCGCCAAAAATTCAACGGCGGTGGACAAACCAATATTCAAATCTTTAAGAGTTTTACCTAATCTTATGGACATATATTTTTTGTTATAACTTTTAAATTTTGAATTCTAAATTCTGAATTTTGAATTTATGTAAGCCAAAAATTCAAAATTCAAAATTCAAAATTTTTACTCCTCTCCTGCAAACTCGGAAGCGAGAACTTTCAAGACTTCATCTACTGTTTCTTCTTCTAAATCGCTTCGGCTGATTAATTCCTCGCGAGGAATTGCCAATACGCTTTTCGCGGTATCGCAACCGATTGATTTCAGCGTTTCGATAATCCACTCATCAATTTCGTCGGTAAATTCATCCAAATAAATATCTTCCGTTTCATCTTCTTCCAAGTCGCGGAATACATCCAGCGTATATCCTGTGAGCATTCCCGCCAATTTAATATTCAAACCGCCTTTGCCGATGGCTTGCGAAACTTCTTCGGGTTTCAAATATACTTCGGCTCTTTTTTCCTCCTCGATAATGCGGATTGAGGATATTTTTGCCGGATTTAATGCTCTGGAAATGAACAAACTTGTGTTTGTTGTATAATTTACGACATCGATATTTTCGTTACGAAGTTCGCGTACAATTCCGTGAATACGCGCGCCTTTCACTCCGACGCACGCGCCAACCGGGTCGATGCGTTCGTCGTACGATTCTACGGCAACTTTGGCGCGTTCGCCCGGAATGCGGGCTATTTGTTTGATTACAATCAAACCATCTTGAATTTCAGGAACTTCCAATTCAAAAAGACGCTCCAAAAACAAGGTAGAAGTACGCGAAAGAATAATTTTCGGATTACTGTTTTTGTTGTCTACCATTGCCACAACGGCACGAACGTTGTCGCCTTTGCGGTAAAAGTCGGTTGGTATTTGCTCTGTTGTTGGTAAAAAAAGTTCTGTTCCATCTTCATCGAGCAGCAACATTTCTTTTTTCCAAACTTGATATAATTCTGCACTTACAATTTCGCCAATGCGTTCGCTATATCTTGCGTAAACAGTTTCTTTTTGAAGGTCTAAAATCTTGGAAGCCAATGTTTGACGTAGTGTCAAAATCGCGCGTCGTCCGAAATCGATAAAATTAACCGTGTCGGTTACTTCTTCATCAAGTTCATAATCTTCGTCTATTTTCTGAGCCTCAGACAGGGAAATTTGCAGATTTTCATTTTTCACTTTGCCATCTTCCACTACTTTGCGATTTCGATAGATTTCAAAATCACCTTTATCGGGATTTACAATTACATCAAAATTGTCATCAGTTCCGAACATCTTTGCGAGAACATTACGAAACGACTCCTCCATAACGCTCATCAGTGTGCTTCTGTCAATACCTTTCAGTTCCTTAAATTCCGAAAAAGTATCAATCATACTTATTGATTGCCTTCTGCCCATAGTTTTTATTTGAATCTAAAAATATATTTTGTTGTTTTTATTTCGCTGTAAGAAAAAGTGAGATTTTCCGTTACGGCTGTTTTGCGTTTTGCGCCTTCGAGTTTTACTTTTTTCTCTGTTTCTATTGTAAAATCTGCTTCATTGGCTTCAATCAAAATTCCGAATAATTTTCGCCCATCACGCGTCAAAACTTCTACCTCGTTGCCGATATTTTTTTCGTATTGTTTCAATACTTTAAACGGCGAAGTCAATCCTGCCGAACTTACTTGCAATTCGTAATCTTCCGTTTCGCGGTCGAGTTTCGATTCGATAAATCGGTTTAAATCAGCGCAAAAATCAAGCGAAACACCTGCTTCGGCATCAATTTCGACTGCAATGCGATTGTCTGCCGACACGATAATATCCACAAGATAATAATCTGTTTCGGCAATAAATTCGTTCACTATTTGGTTTACAATCTCTCTCGATACCATTTTGACGATTTGCTTACGCAATAAACAAGGGGACTGATTTGTCCCCTTCACCTTTTCTAAAATCGATGCAAAGATATAAAATAATTCTTTATCTCACAAATAATTATAAAAAATTATTCTTCAGACACCAAATCTTGAATCGGAGTTCTCAACTCAAATCTGCTTATTCCGTAATCGAATAAAGCGTCGGAATGAGCTTCAAAAATGATGCCGAAATCCTCACTTGCTTCTTTGGCGTAAAGTTTGAATGTGAAAGTGAGTTCAGAAAAATTGCCGTCCATTTCAAACTCAATAACTCCGTTTTCGTGCCAGATAATAGATGGAAATATATGGGAGAGTTCCGATGCATTGGGAATTATTATTTCCGCAGGAAGTTTTAGGGTGTCCGCAGGATTTCTCGGAGTTAATTTAAACAATGTCAGATTATTACGAACGCCCGAAACGGCAATTTGAAGTTCAACCACATCGCCTACCGTGATTGCACCAAGACGATGGAGAGACGAAACAATACTAACTTGCAGCGTGTCGTTATTATCGGTGATAAATGTGTTTTCGGGCAAAGTAAATTGAGGTGCAGGCGTTCGTTTTATTGGAACGCGCAGTGTAAAACTATTTTCGTCATTATATTCATCGGCATCAGAATGAGCGGTTAGTATCAAATCCGCATTTCGGCTTGTTTGTATCGCTGCATAACTGAAAATAAAAGGAATACGCGTTCGCCCGCCTGCAACGTGAAAAATTCCCGCCTGAAAATCCGATGAACTTAAAAACGTGCTGTCCATATGCGCTTGGTCGAGAAACAGAAGTTCAGCTATTGTATCTGCTACGGAGAGAGCAATACGAATTTCAGTCAGTTGGTTGAATACGCCATCAATATCAATCCGAAAATGCGCTGTGTCGCCTGCCGAGATGCTGTCCACACGAAAACCATTCGGAAAAGAGCCTCGTACGTGCAAAGTGTCGTTGTGGCTTGTGAATATAGTGTCGCTCGGAAAATTAAATTTTGGACTTGTTTGCTCAATTTCAACTCTCGAATTACACGCAAAAAAAATAACGGTAAGCAGAATGTATAATATAAAAAAACGCACTTTCATCAATCTCTTTCTTTTATCGGTGTTCTGATTGTTACCGCCTTTGTATTAAAATTTTGACTGGCAGTGCTTCTTATGGTAAATGTTAAAGTTAAATTTTCGTCTGCTTCTTTGGCTACAAATTGAAAAGGAAAATGCAGTATGTCGTAAGTTTCCGGCATTTTGAAAATTGCTCTGTCGAAATCGGATGCGTCTGTAAAAAACATATCCAAACTATCTTTCGGAGCCCAAACAAAATCAGCTGACCTGTCTCTACTTCGAGTAATTCTGAATTCTGATAAAGGGTGGAATACACCATCCAGTCTTGTTTGAAAAAAAACGGTGTCGCCAACCGAAATAGTGTCGAACGGAGCGTGCACAAATATCAAAAAAGTAGTATCGCCATCGACAATGCGCATTGCCCCAAAACTTAATTGAGGCGTACTTTCTGCCTCTCCTCTTAAATTACACGAACTAAAAACAAGACCTAAAAATCCTGCTAAAATAAAATATTGTAACTTCATAATGTTATTTTGTTTAAATTTAAACTCCTAATTTACGACGCAAATCAGTTATCAACTTATCCCAAAGCCGAATTTCATCCTCTTTATCGGTAAGTTCGGCAAAATCGGTAACTAAAAGAGACAAGCTACCGGTAAGTTCGTGTTTCACGATGCGCAACTCAAAGTAATATTCCGTATCTTCGTCGCGTTCCCATTGAAAACGAATGTATTCCAATGGTTTATCTTTAAGCAAATATGCCGTTTCCTCGTGGTCGTGCCACGAAAAAACATATTTTTCGCCGGTAACGCGTACAGTCTTTGAAAACCACTCGGATAAACCGTGCGAAGTGCTTATCATATTCCACAAAACATTGATAGATGTGGATTTAAGTTGGTATTCCAGTTCTAACTTTTCTTTTTCCATACTCATCGATTTTTAACATTTATCGAAAATCCGCCACAAGATAGGCATTATTATTCAATACTGCAAATAATTTTAATATGCAAATGTGAATAATGTGCTAATATGCTAATATATTAATGTGCAAATGTGCTAATATGCAAATTCTTTAATGTACAAATACGCTTAATCCAAAATTTGATTTATTAGCACATTAGCACATTAGCACATTAGCACATTTGCATATTAGCAAATTTGCACATTATCATATTTGCACGTTTGCGCATTACTTCGTACTTTTGCGGTTAGAATAAATGAATATGACTCAAACGGAAATACAAAATATACGCGCCGATTTTCCTATTTTGCAAGAAAAAATTTACGGTAAAAATCTTATTTATTTCGACAATGGCGCAACCACTCAAAAACCGCGCTGTGTTATCGAAAAAATTGCCGATGGATATTATCATTATAATGCCAATATTCATCGCGGAGTACACTATTTAAGTCAAATCGCGACCGAAAAACACGAACAAGCGCGCGGAATTGTTGCCGATTTTATCGGTGCAAAAAATCATCACGAAATTATTTTCACGCGCGGAACAACCGAAGCGATAAATCTCGTTGCGTGGTCGTTTGGCGAGGCTTTTTGCACGGCAGGCGACGAAATCGTTGTTTCCGTGATGGAACATCATTCCAACATCGTTCCTTGGCAAATGCTGTGCGAGCGAAAAGGAATGAAACTCCGCGGAATTCCGATGAATGAAAAAGGCGAATTGGATATTTCGGCGTACGAAAATTTGCTGAACGAGCGCACAAAAATTGTGTCGGTGATGCACGTTTCAAATGTGCTGGGAACGGTAAATCCTGTGAAACAAATGATTGAAATTGCGCATCGGAAAAATATTCCCGTTTTGATTGACGGCGCGCAAGCTGTTCCACATATTCCGGTGAATGTTATGGAATTAGACGCTGATTTTTATGTTTTTTCGGGACATAAAATTTACGCGCCGACCGGAATTGGCGTTCTTTACGGAAAAGAAAACCGGCTCAACGCGATGCCTCCGTATCAAGGCGGCGGCGAAATGATTGCGACTGTAAGTTTTGAGAAAACAACTTACAACGAACTTCCGTTTAAGTTTGAAGCCGGAACGCCCGATTATATTGGTTCGGTTGCGTTGGCTGAGGCTTTGCAATATGTTACGAAAATCGGTTTGGAAAAAATCGCCGACTACGAACACGAATTGTTGACTTACGCCACCAAACGATTACTCGAAATTGACCAAATGCGGATTATCGGAACGGCTGACGAAAAAAGTGCGGTTGTTTCGTTTCTCATTGGCGATATTCATCCTTACGACATCGGAATGTTGCTCGACAAAATGGGAATTGCCGTTCGCACCGGGCATCACTGCGCGCAGCCGCTGATGGATTCACTCGGAATTTTAGGAACGATACGCGCTTCGTTTGCTTTTTATAATACAAAAGAGGAAATTGATGTTTTTGTTGAGGCGGTGAAAAAAGTGAGTAAAATGTTAGCAGGATAAATTATGACAATAAACGAAAAACAAGACCAAATTATAGACGAATTCAATCAATTTGACGATTGGATGGATAAATACGCGTTGTTGATTGATTTTGGCAATTCGCTGGAAGCGTTGGACGAAAAACTGAAAACTCCGCAAAATATCATCGAAGGTTGTCAAAGCCGCGTTTGGCTTCACGCCGAAATACAGAGTGGAAAAGTTATTTTCAAAGGCGAAAGCGATGCCATTCTTGTAAAAGGAATTGTGTATTTATTGATTGACGTTTTGTCGAATCGCACGCCAAATGAAATAGTTGATGCAGACTTGTATTTTATCGAAAAAATCGGCTTGCGCGAACATCTTTCGCCCACGCGTTCAAACGGACTTTTGGCAATGGTGAAGCAAATGAAATTATACGGATTGGCGTTTAAAGCGAGAAGTTAGTTGAGTTGCTGTCATTCCGCGCTCGACGCGGAATCTCCTCTAAAACGAGATTGCGGGTCAAGCCCGCAATGACGAGTAAAAAATTTTCAGAGCAATGCAACTGAAAACTGACAACTATGAAAACAAAAACCGAAACGCTTCCTCTACTTTTTTCACGCGTACGAGTTCGATATCGATTTTTTTCAAATCGATGCTGTTTGTGTTGAAGTCGGGAACAATCATTTTTTTAAATCCTAATTTTGCGGCTTCCGAAATACGCTGTTCGATGCGATTTATTGGTCGAATTTCGCCCGACAAGCCAATTTCGCCAGCCATACAAATATTTTTTTCAATCGCGACATCTACATTCGACGAAAGAATAGACGAAATCACCGCTAAATCAATCGCCGGGTCATTCACTTTCAATCCGCCGGCAATGTTCAAAAAAACATCTTTCTGCATCAGTTTAAAACCTGCGCGTTTTTCCAACACCGCCAAAAGCATATTTAATCGTCTGAGGTCAAAACCGGTGCTCGAACGTTGCGGAGTTCCATATGCCGCCGAGCTTACAAGTGCTTGTACTTCAATCAAAAACGGACGAATTCCTTCAATCGCCGAAGCAATAGCAACACCACTCAATCCTTCGTGATTTTGCGAAAGAAGCAGTTCCGACGGGTTGCTTACTTCGCGAAGTCCCGATTGCTGCATTTCGAAAATTCCGAGTTCGGCAGTACTTCCGAAGCGATTTTTTATTGCTCGCAAAATTCGATACATATGATGTTGGTCGCCCTCGAACTGCAAAACGGCATCAACAATGTGTTCCAATACTTTCGGTCCCGCGATGCTTCCTTCTTTATTAATATGTCCGATGAGCAAAACGGGTGTTGCGGTGGTTTTGCAGAATTTCAAAATTGCCGAAGCGCACTCTCGCACTTGCGAAACGCTTCCGGGCGACGACTCGATTGTGCTGGTCGAAACGGTTTGAATAGAATCAATGATAACCAAATCGGGCTGGACGTTTTGAATGTGAACAAAAATTTGTTCGAGCGATGTTTCGCCCACAATGTAGCAATCGGGATTGTCGAATTTCAGACGTTCGGCGCGAAGTTTCAGCTGTTTCACGCTTTCCTCGCCCGAAACATAAAGCGTTCGTTTGCCTTTCAAATTGAGAACAACTTGCAAAACGAGTGTCGATTTTCCAATTCCCGGTTCACCGCCAATCAAAACCAACGAGCCTTGCACCAATCCACCGCCGAGAACGCGGTTTAATTCGCCGTTGTTCATATCGATACGGCTTTCCTCCGTTGCTTCAACTTCCGAAATCAGTACAGGCTTTTGCTTCACAAGTTCGATACCCGCCAATTGGATTTTCGGTTCGTTGCCTTTACTGATAATTTCCTCGACATACGAATTCCACTCACTGCACGATGGACATTTTCCTATCCATTTTGGTGATTCATTGCCACAGTTTTGGCAGACGTATACTGATTTTGTTTTTGGCATTTTTTAGTAATTTTCGGTTTTTATGCAAACTCTTTTATCGTTCTTGCTATGAAATTCGTTCTTTTAACCTGCTGGTGTATTGCAGGTTGCAGTTTTTTTGCATTTTCAATATCAAAATCATTCTGCAATCCAAGCCAAAATTTTGCCGAATTACCAAAAAACAAACTTAAACGCAATGCCGTATCGGCAGTAATTCGCCGACTACCATTAATAATTCCCGAAATCCGAGTTTGCGGAATTTCCAATTCTTTGGCAAGACGATACTGCGAAATGCCGAGAGGAATAAGAAATTCCTCTTGCAAAATTTCGCCCGGTGTTATGTTATTCAGTACTTTCATTTTCAATTATTTTTAGTGATAATCAATTATTTCTACTTCTGAGCTATTGTTGCCTTCCCAACAAAAAACAATTCGCCATTGGTTGTTGATGCGAATACTGTATTTATTTTTCAAATCGCCCTGTAATTTTTCTAATCTGTTGCCGGGAGGAACTCGTAAATCGTTTATGTTTTGTGAGTTATTTATCATTCTTAATTTTCGCCGTGCTGTATGTTGAATTTCAAAAGGCAATTTTGTTGAAACTATTCCGTTCCAAATTCTTTCTGTTTCTTTGTCTTTGAATGAAATTATCATCGTTTTTTATTGCATTATGCTTTGCGTTACTAACGGCAAAGGTAAGTATTTGTTTTTAATCTGCAAAAAAATGCAGTGTCTTTTCCAAATATACACAAAAAGCAAAATCAGCGATGCGAAAAATTTGTATCGCTGATTTTTGTTTAAAGCGGATTACAAATCCGCTGTTACGGATTTATACAAAATGTTTCCTTACCAACAACGCTCTGCCGTGATGCCTCTGAAATTGCGAACTGTGTCGTTCATTGTGCGGTCGTTCACTCGCCGATTAACTGTTCCTTCTGCACAATTATCCTCTGTCAAAACGTCCAATTCTTCATAATTCCAACTTCCATTTACAACATACCTGTACTGAGCGTCGAGCAAAACATCTTCAAGAGTGATAGTCCAAACATTTGGGTTGCTTGTTCTGTTCATCGGAGTTGCGTTTACCCGCCAGCTGTTCATCTCGCCAACAATATAAACAACATCAGTAGTGCCGATTGTAGGAATTGTTACATTGAAAGTAATGGTGTAAGTTGGAATTTCAACACACGGATTTACTTTCCAAGCATGAGTTCTGATGTAAACAACATCCGCATCCAACTCAACTATAAGGTCTTGCTCTAAACCAAAACTGCTGCGCAGCGATGCACGACCGCTGATAACTTCAACTTCTTGAATGACTTGGTTGCTATCATCCATCAATGCGTGCCATTGGAAATCCCAAGAACTTGGGAAACTTCCATCTTCATTCAATTGGTTTGGTTTACCGCGCATATACTCCTCGCCTTCGTACAAATCTGTCATCGGAACAAATGCTACCCACCAATTTGGATAATTTTGGATTGGTTCAAAATGCGCCATATTAGCAGGGTTCGTGTTCCAGCCATTGTAATTACCTGCGAAAACAAGACTATTGCAAACATCGGCTTCGCCCACAGTGTTCAGAACGAGTGCCACATAACCTGCTCTTGCTTCAATTTTGGGTGCGCTGTCCGGTGGTGGTTGAGGCGGTCGTGATGTACGATAAAATACAATACTGTCTATATCTGCGATAGCAAATTCGTAAATAGTTTGTCCTTTGTGAATGAACATAGTATCGTTTTGTGCAAAAACGCCGAGCAACAAAGCTGTTGCGAAAATGGAAGAAATTAACTTTTTCATTTTCATTTTTGTTTTATTTTTTGTCAATTATTGTTTTATTACTCTGAATGATTGAATTGGTTTGCCGTTTTGGTCAATGTTAAAAATATAAATGCCTTGACGGAAATCCTGCACATTGATTGTGGTTATTGCCGAATGGATTTTTTCTGTTCGCATTAGTCTGCCGTTTATATCAAAAATGTGATAAGTCAAACCTTCGGTAGGAATTTGAATGCTCAACTGCAATTCGTCTTGCACAGGATTGGGATAAAGAAAAATTTTACCAACGAAAATCGGTGTGGTAACATTCGACTGATTTTCATTTCGGACAAACGACAAATTCCGAACGTCAGTTAGTTCAAACGTTGTTCCATCGATGATAATTATTCCGTTGCCGAAAGTAATTTTTGGCTTGTCTGCCAATACAAATGAAATTTGCTCGCCACCTCCAATAGGCTGAACGTAGAGGCTTTGCGCTTGCAGACACATTACTGCAAACAGCAAAATAGATAAAGTTAAAATTTTGTTCATATTTTTTGTTTTAATTTCTGCAAAGATATAAAAAGCTTTTTATTCTGACCACTGACCACTAAATCTCCTTTTTCCTCCAATTTCCTTTCAAAAGATACCAATAACTCAACACGCCAATTGGTATCCAATACACAAATTCCGACAGCCAAACAACAGCAACGGTTGTCGGATTGATAATTGCTGTGTAATATGTGTATCCGAGATAGAGAAGCGAAACCGCAATATCAATGGCGCAAGCCGTGCGGACGTTTCCTGTTCCCGAAAGCGCGTTGAAAATAGTATTCCCGACGGCGCACGCAATCATCGAAGCGGCAACAACTTGAATTACAGGAATACAAGCTTCGATAATTTCCAAGTCGTTGGTGTAAATTCGCGCAAAAAGTTCGGGAAACACGAGCGCAAATACTATCATGGGAAGCATCACGACAAGCGTAATTTTTATCATCTTGTTTGTAAACGGAATAACCTGCTCTTTTTGTCCCGCGCCAATCAAATTGCTCACCAGCGTACTTGTAGTCGTAGCAAGTGCCGAACCGGAAATCATAAGTAGCATACACAAACTTCGCCCGACATTACTCACAGCAAGCGGTATGTGGTCGCCCATACTTTCTACAAATGCAAAGAAAGAAAACCAGACTGCCACCGAAGTAAGAAATTGAAACATTATAAAGAGCGACAAATCAAGAATTTGCTTTATTGCTTTGAAATCAATTTTTTTGAATTTGAACAATCCGTATTGCTTCGTATTTCCGCGCGTGAACAGATAAAAACCCAGATATAAAAATGTAACCGCTTCGGCAATGACCGATGCAATTCCTGCTCCGACAATTCCCATTTCGGGAAATCCGCCGTGTCCGAAAATGAGCAAATAGTTGAAAATCGCGTTGGTTACAGCGGTTATGATGGCAGAGGCGGTGAGAACACGCGTTTTGGTTATTCCGACAAAAAATGCACGAAACATCACATTGACAAAAGAAAAAAACACGCCGAAAATCCGCCAATCGAGATAATCCAACGAGGCTTGATACACATATTCGGAATTCACAGAAAAAGTCATCAGCGCAGGCATAAAACGCCGAGCCAACAAAAACAGAATAAGTCCCAACAAAAAATTGAAAAGCAAACCATTGTTGAAAATGGGTCCGATTTGCGCGTAATTCTTTTCACCGTTTCGTCGTCCGATAAGAATTTGCGCGCCCATACTGAAACCAAAACCGAGAATATAAATGGCGATATAAAAAACTCCGCCAATTGCAGCCGCACCCATTTCAACCGGACCTACACGACCCAAAAATGCAGTATCGGTAACATTGATAATGTTTTGCGCTATCAGCGTAAGAAAAATCGGATAACTTATATTGAATATGTTTCTGTTTGAGGTCATATTTTTGTGAAAGCCTGCAAAGGTACGGCTTTTTTTAGACATAAAGACAAAAAGAGCAAAGACAAAAAGACAAAAGACACACAAAGAAAAAATCTCTGTGCATCTTTGTGCAACAACAAATCAAAAACCAACTACAATTTCTCGCTGACCTCTATTTCCGCCGAGCAACGGCATAGATAATTGAAAACCAACGCTATTGTATTGAAAAGAATCGAACGATACAAAAACGCCTGCCGAGATAAGATTTCCGAGAAAATTGACTGAATAACCAAATTCGGAATAAAACGGTTTTTCGGGCGTGTGCAAAAAGTTTGCGTGCAAATTTTCGCTGAACATTCTGCCTTGCAAAAACGGTAAGCGTTTGAGTAACAAATAATCGCTTTGGTAAGTGGCAAATGCTTGAATCCAACTCGTGTTGGTAGAAAAAGCATAAAACGGAAGCAAAGCGTACGAATTTCGCTTGTCGGCAAGACTGAGCCAAACACCGCCGGTATGAAAATGCTTATAATCAATATAATTAAACGGATTTGTGTTCAAAAATCGACCTGCAACAAAACGATAACTAAAATTGTCGAACAAACCGAGCGAAACACGCTGATTAACAGAAAACTCCAAACGCGAAAAAGTTGAATAATCGTCACCCGAAAATCCGTTTATACCTTGCTGATACGCAAGCGCAAAAGTCGGAAAACGCGAACGAACATAATGTTTTCTGCCGTCGCGTATTCGGTAAAAAAGTTCGGGCGTATATTGCAAACGAATACCTCCGCGCGCCAAACGTGAATAATTTTCATTCAACGGCTGGTCGAAATTCGGCACATTCGGTTGCCAACGGTCGCGACCGAAAATGCTCCAAGTGGTGTGATTTTCCAACATTCGGCGGTCGGCAAATTCGGCTTCGACGCGCAACTGTAAACCGTTGGAAATATCAATCCGATTGGAAATCGAAGCAAAAGTTTTTTCGTAAAATCGAGCGTGATTTATTCCATAATAAACAGAATAATAAGAATTTAACATACGACTTAATCCTGCATTTCCCGAAAAATCCTCCGAAGTTCGCCCTGCCGACATTTCCAATCGACCCAATCTCAACGGTGCGTAATCGAATGAAACATCGGTTTGCCAAACGAGCGATTGGCGCGCACTCGTCCAAAAAACCGACGGAGAAACTATCCAACCGCTGTTTTTTCGTCCTTTGAAATCAAATGTAAACGACTGTCCGAGCCACAAACCATCTACAAAATTGTACTCGCGCAAAAGGTCGGACAAACCGCCGTAGCGAAAACGCACAAACGCCGAGTCGCTTCCAATTCGCCCGCCGGTAACGAGGTGCATCGGTCTGAACGGCGGATTAGTACTTGCTTGATTTAACGAATCAACACGCGCTTGAACAGTATCTCGGCGAATAAAACTCCGAATTTCGTCGTCGGTAAGCGCGACCGTTCGCACTTCCGACCAAAAAACCGAATCGCGTTCGAGCGCGAGCGAATCGACTGTTCGGCGAAAACGGTCTTCGGTTCTTATTTCCAAATCTCGCCTTTGCGGCAACAGTCGTCGTCTTTCGGATGTCGGTTGAAAATTTTCGACTTGAATTAACGAATCATTCAACTGAATATCAATAAATTGGATTGACGAAAGAAAATTCATAGTGATTGTTATTCCTAAAACATTCATTTCCAAATCGGCTTGATAGTTTGTAGGCAGAAAAATTCCGTCAATCACCGGACTGTAATTTATGACATAAGTTGCTGTTGTAAATGGTTGATTAATTGTATATTCAGCGTGGCGGATACTCCATTCATTTTCGGCAATATAAAGAACGCCTTCCAAAAATCGCGCATCGCGCAATCGCGGCGTAACCCGAATTCGATTGATAACTTGTCCGTTTTCCTCCAAAAATCCCTCGTAACGAAAGCGATAATGCGAAAACGCGTTCGGATTTAAAGGCGAAACCACATTGCCAAGCATCGGATTGTAGAGTGAAAACATTCCCATTGTCAGCGCACTTTGCGGATTAAAATCATTCGGAATTGTGCTTGAAAATGCCAGCACGGTTTGGTCGTATTGGTCGGGCGCGGTAAATTCAATTCGGCTAACCGACTCTTGTACAAAGGCTTGGTCGCGAAAAAAATCCATTTGTCCGCCACTCGCTCTATTCAGCAACGCCGACGAGCCGGTAAATTTTGCCGTTCCTCGCGTGTAAGTTTCGTAAACGGCACTTTTGACAATGTGCTGAAAAAACGGCGCTCGTGCAATGGCTTGGCGCATAATTTCATTTGCCGGGTCTTCGCCCGAAGTTGCCGTAACTTCGGGCAGTGAAAATGCTCTTTCGGCAAGCGTGAATTGTACAAAAATCGTTTCATTTTCTCTGATTTCGACCGTTTTTGTCTGCGGACTGAAACCCATAAAACTGCAATCCAAGCGATATGTTCCGGGCGATAAATTAATTTGAAAATTGCCGTCGGCATCGCTTATAACGCCTTGCCGTGTTTCGTGAACAAAAACAGAAGCCGCCATAATCGGCTGTCCGTTTGTGTCTGTAATTCTGCCTGTTAGCGTTTGCGAAAATGCAAATTGGGCGAAAAATAGGCAAAGAAAAAAGCTCCCGCCAAAGCTCCTCCAAAAGGAGAAATTTCCAAATTTTCTGAGGATTTTAGAAATCATTTTTTTAGTTTTTTAAAATTTCAAATCTTGTTTTGCACTTCCGAACTCTCCACTCACCCTCTCTCTTTGAAAGAAGAATTTAGGGAGAGTTTCAATTCATTTGCACTTATTCCCAACTGTTCCATTTTTTTAATAAATTCGGGCAAATCATACGCAAAAAACCGTTGTCGACGGATTTCGCGGATTTTTTCGGGAGCGGTTTCATTTACAAAATAGCCGATGCCGCGCTTGTTGAAAATCACGCCTTGCTGCTGCAAATGCTCGTAAGTGCGCAAAACGGTATTCGGATTTACAGCAAGATTGACAGCCAATTCGCGTATCGAAACGATTTTTTCGCTGGCGCGCCATTTTTTCGTAATGATTTGGTCGCAAACATAATCGGCTATTTGCAAATAAATGGCTTGTTTTTCCTTAAATTCCATTACTTTACCTCCTTTCTTTTCATTATGAAATACATCAAAATCCACCAAATTGGAATTAGATATATAAAAAAATCGTCGCCTTCGCCAATTGAAATATTAATGTTGTCGGAAGGATTTTCATAAAATCCTTTTTTAATTAACCAGCCAAGTGTCAGCGCATAAATCATAATTGAAATAACAATGAAAAAAACAGTTGCAATCGCGCCTTTTTTTCCGAACAACAACGACCAAAAAGCAGAAATGGAAGAAAAAGAAAGAAGCGCCAAAAATATTGTAAAAATGGAATAAACAGACGGAATATTTCCTCTGAAAAGCATTTGTTTCGTTGTTTCGTGTATCTGATTGAATATTTGCACGGCAACAAAATCAATCACATTGAATATTAGCAAAAACAACAGAGGCGCAATAACTGCCAAACAAATAAACGCCGCTACAACTCGTTCCAACGTCAAAACAGGCAATGAAGCATAAAACATTCCTTTTTGTTTCGCGTGCAATTTGTTGAAAAAAGTCGCTCCGAAAGCAAGTAATGCAAGTATTCCCGATAGAAATAATACAGTTCTTTGCATGTATGGAAAATCATATTCTAATTCCCAATAGCTAAAATTTCCCCAAAACATCACAATACTTAACGCTATCGTAAGCACAATTCCAATCATATAAATACTCGCATTTTCGTACCATTGATTTTTCAAAAGCAGTGCAACACGCTTAAAGCTAAATATCTTGTTCATTTTATACTCCTTTCTTTATGGCGAAAAACATTAATATCCAAAAAATTGGCAGAAGCATGGCTAAAACATTCATTATTGTAGAGTACGAAAGCTGAAACACAAAATGATTAAGTAAAAGCAATGCGGGAAAAACGAAAAAAAACAGTATGTTTTGCATTTCTTTTCCGAATAATATAAACAAACTCATAAGAATGCTCAAAGACATAAAACCAAAAAACAACACAAAGTCGGATAGCGAAAACGAGCTTGAACTTGAACACGAACATTGTGAAGAAAAAATGGTTTTGAAAAACATGACTTCCGAAGCGTCATTTATATAATTGTATAAATGAAGAGCAATGAAATCGGAAACAGTAAAAATCGCCAACATAAAAATTGGGACAATAATCATTGCAAAAGTAAAGTAGACCGCAACTCGCTCTAATGCCGAAGCAGGCAAAGAAAAATAAAACATTTTTCTTCGATTTTTTCTATCCAAAACTTCAAAAAATAAAAGCGAGAGCGCAGGAGAGACGAGTACAATGAGCACAAAAATCGGTGTTCGCGCCAAATCTTCCCACGCAAGCGACCACCAAAACATAAAAGCGGTTACAAAAACGGCAACAGCTATTGCAATTTTGTTAGAAGTTGCGTCTTTGTAAAGCTGGTGCTTCAAAAGTTGCGTATAACGCTCGAAACTAAATATTTGATTCATAATTCAAAAATGTTATCAGTTAAAAATATTTTGAACTGCTTCGCCGTTTTTCGTTACGGCATTAAACAACAACTCCAAATCTACTTGCGTAGCAAGGTCGTTTCTGTTTGGCAACAAAGCGCGATAACCATCAAGGGAATTTTCGGAATAAATTTCCTTTCCGCTCAATTCGGCAACGGTGCGAAAAGCGATTTTTTCGGTAATTTCTTCCACGTTTTTGTTGAGCGCAATTTGTCCGTTGTCGAGAATAATCACATCGTCAATCAGGTTTTCAATATCGCGAACTTGGTGCGTAGAAATAACGATGCAACGCTCGTCAGTTGCCGCCGAAGCCAACATTCGGCGAAATTGCGCTTTGGACGGAATATCCAGTCCGTTTGTCGGCTCGTCTAACAACAAAACGCGCGTATTTGCCGCCAAGGCAAACGCCAGCACCGCTTTTTTCTTCTGTCCGAGCGAAAAAGACTTGAAATGTTTGTCGTCTGTCAACTCCATTTCGTTCATATACGCTCGGAATTGTTCGCGGTTAAACGCAGGATAAAACGGCGCGTACAAATTCACGTATCGCCCGATGGTCATATCGGGCGCATAAAATTCTTCGGGCACAAACATCATATCGGCAAGCATTGTCGGCTTGCGTTCACGCGCTTCGCAACCAAATACACGGCAGTTTCCGCCTTTCGGAAAAAGCATTCCCATTACAATTTTCAGCAGCGTGGTTTTTCCCGTGCCGTTCAATCCAAGCAATCCGTAAATGCGACCGCCGTTCAAAGTCAAGTTCAAATCTTCAAAAAGACTCGCACGTTGCTTGTACCAAAAACTCATTTTTTCAATCTGTATCATATAAATTTATTTTATTGGTGTACTATTAAACTAATGCACTGCAAAGAAAATGTTTTATTTTTAATTGTGCAATTTTTTTGAAAAAAGTTTTTTGCAGATTTCATTTTTTCGTGTACATTTGTCGGACTTAATACGCGGAAAATAATTTTTACTAAAAAAATCAATAAATATGGAACTTCCTTTCGCTGAATCGTACCGAATTAAAATGGTGGAACCACTCCGCCGAAGCACGCGCGCCGAGCGTGAAGCGTGGATTAAAGAAGCGCATTACAATTTGTTTAATTTGCGAAGCGACCAAGTTTTTATCGACTTGCTAACCGACTCAGGAACAGGCGCAATGAGCGACCGCCAATGGTCGGCAATGATGGTTGGCGACGAAAGTTATGCCGGCGCATCGTCTTACTATAATCTGAAAAATGCGATTAAAAACATTCTCGGATTTGAGTATTTTTTGCCCACGCATCAAGGTCG
>Ga0123355_10001370_pt1 | contig 33942 bp, 27 predicted proteins | sample TergutEmb28metaG_3_FD_89872 | JGI IMG/M metagenome (GOLD analysis project Ga0123355, IMG submission 89872) | Embiratermes neotenicus P1 segment gut microbial communities from Petit-Saut dam, French Guiana - Emb289 P1 | ecosystem: Host-associated > Arthropoda: Insects > Digestive system > Gut ...
CTCGTTATTGCCGGGCAGTATGTACGCAAGCTGCGCTGCCGGGATATTTTCCATTGTAAGTACAAAAGTCTCAAACACGTTCAAACTGCCGCACTCGGATACACGCACAAGCAAGCTGCTTTCGCCATAAAGCACAATATGCTGTGCAGTTTGTCCGCTTTCTAAGCAAGTAACAGCTATGGAGCCTTTTAGCAACCCCACTTCACTTATACCCGTAACTGCATCATGGCTGATATGAACCGACGTACCAAGCACATTAACAACAGATGCAGGTGTACGCAAGCTAAAACGCTCACCACTCTCAAGAGGGTGAGTTACATCGGCAAACATGCTGCCGTCGAGAAGAGTAAGCTCAACGTCAAACACGCCGTCCGGGGAACCTACCCTGGACAGCTCTACTTTAGAATTGGGAGCAATTACAACACTTGCACCGGAAAACACAAGATGCATAGCACCGGTAGCTCCCGTTTGAACAACATCGCCTTCGCTTAAAACGCCGCGCTCATCATCCATTTGTACATGGTGAACCAGCACGTCTCCGCGTATTCTTTCTATTACGGGAAGTCCAAGGTCCTGCTGAATTTGCGCTGAAGACAATTGAAAAGGTCCGCCGGGGAACGCAATACTGTTTACAGTGTTAATAACTACACGTGTACCCCCACCCCCCAAGAATACAACCGAGAGGGTTGTTGTCAGAAGCAACACAAATGCCATTGCCACTGCTATTATATTATTAGCGGTTCGTCTATTTAAAGTCATTATATCCACCTCTGGGCAGCCATGCAGGCCAAAGCAAAAATCTCCGAAAGAAATGAACTTTCGGCAAATTCCTGCAAACGAAAAACTAAAGTAATATAAGTTGAAAATGGCCTCAAGTTTTCGTCCAAAACACGCCTACTGCCGCGTGCTTCGTACTCCCTTTCGGACTGTTTTCAACTAATATGACTATACTGTCATGTTTTCTGAATACTTTCGTTTATATATACAGCTTTATCAGAAAAAATATTTACTATTTCACTACACTAAGACGCTATTATTTTTAGTATCAAAATTATATCATAAAACCGCCCTTTATTGCAATGAAAACGGGCTTTTTCCTTATGTTTGCGCATGTTGTCATCAATGTTTGCGACCCAAAATAAAAAAAGCCCGTAATTCCCTTTATGGAAGGACATTGGGCAAAAATACTATGTTTGCGACAAGTTTATACTTCTTACTTCCTTAGGCGATAAGTGCCGCCATTTACCTTTTTGTAAGTTATCCAAAAGCAATCCGCCCACCTGTACTCGCTTTAAACTAACCACTTTATGACCTATCGCTTCGCACATGTTTCTTACTTGGCGGTTGCGGCCTTCATGTATTGTAATTAGCAGTTTAGAATTTTTTGTCGGGAGCTTTTCCAATAACTTTATTTGCGCGGGGGAGGTCTTTCTTCCATCAATAATTACCCCTTTACGGAAGTTGCGCAAAGCGACCTCGGCTGGGATGCCTTTTACCACGGCAACATATGTTTTTTTTATTTCGTGCTTTGGATGTGCTATTTTTTGCGCCCAGTCTCCGTCGTTAGTCAAAAGCAACAAACCGGATGTATCTGTGTCAAGCCTACCTACCGGGAACAGCCGCGTTTCACCGGGCATAATATCCATCACCGTAGTACGACCAAAGGGGTCGGTTACAGTTGTAACGACCCCTTCCGGTTTATGCAGCATTATATACACTTTTTCCTTACTCTCCAGCACACGGCCGTCCACTTCCACAATATCAGCCATCGGGTCTGCTTTCGTGCCAAGTTTTGCAATTTCGCCGTTCACGCTTACGCGACCGGCTTCTATCATTTCCTCCGCTTTCCTGCGGGATGTTACTCCCGCAGCGGAAAGTAATTTTTGCAAACGTATCATTATCCTTGGAATCTTACAAAAACTTCCTCACCGTCTGCGGAATACAGTCTGTCAAAGTCGTATTTGACATAAAGGCGCAGACCCTCGAACTCCCCTTGCAATTCGAGTAGCATCTCTTCTGCCAGCGAGTTTATGATAGCGAGGGACTCAGGGTTTGCAAGCAGGTCGTGGAGGGATACATCTTCGAGGAAAAAATCTGCGAGCATCACAACTGCGTTTTCCAGAGGCTGGTTTGCAAAGTGCAATTCCACAGCTCTATCATCGAAGTTGATAAGATACGCACCGCCAATTATTATGAATCCGTTGCCGTCAAGTCCCATTGCCACGTGCGAGTACGTGAGGTTGAACGCGTTATTATTGTCAAATGCCAAATATATGCCCGCGTTTTCGTGACCTTCCAAAACAAATATGCCGGAAAACGCGGTATCCTCTATCGGTGGGAATTCCGGTTCCGGATCCGGGATCGGTTCTGGTTCCGGTGCAGGCGGCGGGGGCAACTCCGGAGCCTGCTCGGGCGGAGCTTCTTCTACCGGAGGCGGCCCGTTATCGCCGCCAAGCCCAAGCATGCCACACGCGCTAAAACTTAGCGTTAGCGCAACTATTGTTGCCAAAATTACGTATCTTGTTTTCTTCATTTGGGTTCTACCTCCGTTTTGCTTCCCGTTTCTTTTATTTGGTAATTGTATACCAATACTCGTACTTTGTCTATATTTCTACTCTTTCATTACTGTCCATTTTATGGTATTATTGCCAAAATAATAATAGACAAACCGATAGGAGCGACGTTTATGATTCTCGAAGGCATTTTAACACGGCGCAGTACGCGCAAATTCAAAGATACACCCGTTACAAAGGAGCAAGCTCAAGCCCTGCTGGAGGCGGCCATGCTTGCGCCGTCGGCGTGCAATACGCGGCCTTGGCGGTTTATCGCCATCACCGACAGAAAAATGCTGGATAAGCTTGCGGACATTCACAACTATGGAAAAATGCTTAAAACAGCACAGCTTGCCATTGTTGTTGTGGCGTTGCCTGCCGTGCAAGAAAATGTAATAGGCGGGTTGCCGTCCGGGTTTTATCCGCAGGACTGCGGTGCCGCTACGCAGAATATTCTCATTCAGGCGGAATATATGGGATTTGGGTCTTGCTGGTGCGGTATTTATCCGCGAGAAGCGACGTTGGCTGTTTTCTACGAAGCACTTGATATTCCCAAAGAAGAAGTACCGTTTTGCATAATTGCCATCGGCGAGAAGGATGAATTTCCTGCGCCTCGTGGTAAATATGAAGAGGAGAAAGTTACTTGGATTGAGTAGCGTTTATTTTTAATAATTGCTTTTGGCAACCATGAATATTGAACCCGCTTTTTTAAAACCTTGCTTTTGGTAATACTCATCCACATCGCTCATTACATATATGTTAGCAGCTGGGTGGTCTTGACACAAACGATTTATTAAGTACTTGCCATATTGCTTACCACGATGGGCGCGGTCCACCAGCAGATCATAAATATATATGCCAAATCCGCCATTGTCGTGGGCAAGTATGTATCCGCACAGGGTTTCGCCATCAAAGGCCAGGTAGGTTATGCTTTGGGATAGTAGGGCTTTGTATTTTGCAGGGTTATCGCCCTGCCAGTATTCCCATTCGTCGCCTTCGCGCTCGATTAAAGCGAAGAGTTCTTCCGCGTCTGCGGGAGTGTATTTTTGGATTTTCATTTATGGGAGATTCCTCTCTATCACCACTATGCTATGTTTTATTTCCGGCGAAATTTCTACGACATCCACGGATTTTATCTGCCCGCCCTGCTTTGCTATGGCGGGTTTTGCTTTTTCCAATTCTTCCGACACACAGGGGCCTTTCATTGCGAGAAAAGTACCGCCTTTTTCTGTTATGGGAAGAACCCATTTGGCCAACTTGTCCAAACTTGCTACGGCGCGAGCTGTGCATATGTCAAAGGCTATGCCCCCGCGTGCAAGATCTTCTGCCCTGGCATGAATACAAGTCACGTTGGAAAGTGCAAGTTCGTCCACTGCTTGCTGCAAAAAAAAGATTCGCTTACGTAACGAATCTATCAGGGTCACATGAATATCATCCCGCATTATCGCCAGCACTATCCCTGGGAAACCCGCGCCCGTGCCTATGTCTGCTACGCGAGTGTTTTGGGGGATGTACGGCAGAATGGACAAGCTGTCAATTATATGCTTTACGGCAAATTCTGTGGGGTTAGTTATAGCGGTTAGGTTCATTTGCTTGTTTGTTTCCAGCACTTTGTTTTGGTGCAGGGAAAGGAGATCCAGTTGCTTGTCTGTTATTTTTATATTGTTGGCGGCTGTCCAATCTTTTACAATTGATATGGTACCGTTGTTCTTTTGGCGATTACATATCACCGGGGTTAAATCCGTGCGCATTCTTCTTGCTCCACTCTAAATATTTTCCATTTTCCGTTATGGTCGGGCTGTTTTACCATATAAATGTGCAGTAGCTTACGCACTTTTCTTTTTTTGTCATCTACAAACACACTGCGGGTTTGGCAATGCTTAGACGTATTTACATATGTTGCCATTTTTACATGCTGCACACCCGCGTCTAATAACTCACGCAGCTCCTGCAAGTCCAAGTTTGAGGAATATATATGGCTCACAAATGCCCAAGCGTCCTCCGAATTAGCGCGTACTGCGTCGAAGAAACGTGAGATTATTTGCCGGTCTTGGTCATACTCCATGCTGACATATGGCGCGTGTAATTTTGTTTTCATAAATGGAAATTGGAAAATCAAGGGGGATTCCTCCTTATTTTACAGGGCTATAGTGCTATGCCCTACACAATTTGGTTTTGCGTAACCTCAAACTTCGCCCGGGAACGCGACTGAGGCGTGCCATTCGGTCTCGTTTTCGAACAACGCAGAATCAAATTGCATATGTACACACAAGGGTTAGGAAAAATCCCAAAATTCCTTTCCCTTTAATATATGCGACTTTGATAAATTGCGACCCTGTGGGACATCCACAACACTTATCTTTTACTATGAACGAAATACAGTATACTGCTTCGGGACGTACACAAAAGGCCGGTTTAATGGTGAGCGGAGGAAGTCCTCCGTGGGGATTTCAGATATACCATCAAAATGCTCAAATCCGCCGGGGATACCCCTGTCACACGAGACGCTTGTCCAAAATTAACCGGACGCAATGCGTTTAGCTTCTGCCGGGCTTCTATGCGCAGACCTTTTATGCTGTCGTAGTCGATATCCGGCGGCAATGGGCGACTTTCCATTTTGCGGAACGCGGCGGCCTGCGCCATCTGGATTGCGATATAGCCCTCGTATTTTATTTGGATATTCACCTGCTCCAGTACCGCGTCCCAAATATACGTGGGCATGTCCGCAGGTTTTGACTGTATGTCGGTTATAAACGGAAGCATATCATAGTAGGTTATTTCGGGGCGTTTAATTAAATCGGTTAGCTTCGCGCCGGAAGATAATAAAGTACTGCCCTTTTCCGCAAGCAAGCCGTTAACTGCCTTGGGGCTAAGGGAAATTTCCGCCAGCCGTGCAATTTCTTCCTCTATCGCGCGGAATTTTTGCACAAACATATCATATCGCGGGTGAGGGATTGTACCTGCGTGATAGGCTTTTTCCGTCAAGCGCAGGTCAGCGTTATCTTGGCGCAATAAAAGGCGATATTCCGAGCGGGATGTCATCATGCGGTACGGCTCTTTTGTACCCTTTGTTACGAGGTCGTCTATTAGTACGCCAATGTATCCTTCCGAGCGGTCTATTGTTATTTTTCCGCCAGCGGCATTTATACCCGCCACCAGCCCTTGGGCAGCGGCTTCTTCGTAACCACTGCTGCCGTTTATTTGCCCCGCGAAAAACAAGCCGCTTATATGTTTGGCTTCCAGCCCCAATGTCAGCTGAGTAGCGTCCACACAGTCGTATTCTATTGCGTATGCGGGGCGCATTATTTCGCAGTTCTCAAGACCTGGGATGCTGCGGTATACTGCCACCTGTACTTCTTCCGGTAACGCGCTGCTCATACCTTGCACGTACATTTCGTCTGTGCTTGCACCTTCCGGCTCTATGAAAACGGGATGCCTGTCCTTATCTGCAAAGCGCACTATTTTGTCCTCGATGGAAGGGCAGTAGCGCGTCCCCGTAGCAGTAATGAGTCCGCTGTACATGGCGGAACGATGGATAGACTCGCGAATGATTTCATGCGTGACAGGTGTTGTATATGTGAGGTGACACGGTTCTTGCTCACGAATAATAGCCGCGGGGTCTGTTTCGAATGAGAAAGGTACGAGTTTGTCGTCGCCCGGTTGTATCGCCATTTTGGAGAAATCAATGCTGCGGCGGTGGATTCGCGCAGGTGTACCTGTTTTGAAGCGTTGCAGGTTGAAACCTAACTTTTGCAAACTCTCACTCAAGTTAGTGGATGCCCTAAGGCCATTCGGGCCTGTGTAAGTGACGGTTTCGCCGTATAAGCAGCGGGCGTTGAGGTATGTTCCCGTGCATACTACTACTGCGTCACATTGATAAATCATACCGGATTCTGTACGCACGCCTGTTACCCTGCCGTTTTCGGTTAGGATATCCACCACTTCCCCCTCACGCAAGGAGATATTCGGCTCGGCTTCAAGAGCTTGTTTCATATATGTCATGTATTGCCGCTTGTCTGCCTGTGCGCGCAGGGAGTACACCGCCGGCCCTTTACTTGCGTTAAGCATTCGGCTTTGGATGAACGTAGCGTCTATGGCGCGTCCCATACGGCCGCCAAGGGCATCTATTTCGCGAACGAGATGGCCTTTCGCGCTGCCGCCTATGCAAGGGTTACAAGGCATGAGCGCGATACTATCCAAGCTTAGAGCAAACAAGGTAACACGATGACCCAGGGCAGCTGCGGCGAAGGCGGCTTCGCAGCCTGCGTGGCCTGCGCCTATTACTGTTATGTGGTTCATTTCTTAATTCATGCCTCCTTCCCTTCATTGATATTTCGCATCACTTACCTACACAGAATTCCGCAAAAATCCTGTCCAAAATATCATCAGCTACTTCTACGCCCAAAACTTCCCCCAGTGCCAAATACGCCGCGCGCAGGCTTACGGATACCAAGTCTTCCGGCACACCGCCCGATATTTCTTGCATAGCGTTTTTTACATGGAAGATTGCCTGCTCCAGCAGTACACGATGCCGCTCGCGGGTTATTATATCTGCCTCTGCCGTACTGTTTATGCCTGTCAGAAATATCTCATTTATCAGCTCGTACAGCGCGTCCAAGCCTATTCCGGTTTGTGCGGAAATTTTCAACTGGTGATTCTCACTCACCAGTTGAAAATTTTGCCCCGCTACCAAATCGCATTTGTTAAACAACACAATCAACGGCTTACCCGCAAACCGTACAATCATATCGCTGTCTTCCTCGGTAAATCCTATACCATTATCTACTACATAAAGCACAAGCTCCGCGGCTTCCGCAGCTTCAAGTGTCTTTTCCACCCCAATTTTCTCCACGGGGTCTTTCGTATCACGTATCCCCGCAGTATCCATCAACACCAGCGGAACGCCATCCACAACAACACGTTCGGTCAAAACATCCCGCGTCGTACCCGGCATTTCATGCACAATGGCTCTGTCTTCGCTCAAAATCGCATTTAGCAAAGTAGACTTGCCCGCGTTGGGTCGCCCCACTATTGCTGTTTTTATCCCATCCCGCAGTATTCGTCCAACGGCGGCAGTTTTATACAACGCCTCCATGCCGGAAATAACTTCTCCGCCTTCCGCCAGAATTTGTGCCGCGGTTTTTGCCTCGTCTTCATGCTCGGGGTAATCTATACTAAGCTCAATATGCGCAAGCCACGACAAAATCTTATCCCGCGCTGCTTCAACACGTCGCGACAGTCCGCCGCCCAGCTGCCGTAACCCGGCACGCCTTGCCGCGTCAGAACCCGCGCTTATCAAATCCATTACCGCTTCCGCCTGCGTCAAGTTAACGCGCCCATTCAAAAAGGCGCGCTTTGTAAACTCGCCGGGTTCGGCAAGCCGCGCGCCCGCGCTAAGCGTCGCTTCCAGCACGCCGCGCAAAACAACCATGCCTCCATGGGCATAAATTTCTACTGTATCTTCCATTGTATAAGAACGGGGCGCAAGCATGGGGCATACCATTACCTCATCGATAATTTCCCCGTCTGCTATTATTTTGCCGTAGTGCATGCGATGGCTTTCGAACGTTCCAATTTGCGAGGCATTGCTCCCGCCACTCTGGAAAATCCGCCCCAGCAGCTCCATAACACCACTACCGGACATCCGTATAATGCCAATAGCCCCGTGACCCGGGGCTGTGGCAATTGCTGCTATTATATCATTGTCTTTACCCATCATTACGCTTGTTGCCTGTTGCAACCACAACATACCTATGCGGCTCGTTACCTTCGCTGTAAGTACGCACATGTCTGTCGTTTTGCAGAGTGGTGTGTATTATATGCCGCTCGAAACGGCTCATAGGCTCAAGTTTTACACTATGCCTTCTGTCACGCACTTTGCGCGCAATATTACGCGCCAGCGATTCCAGCGTATCCTTACGCCGCTTGCGATAATTGCCTGTATCCAGGATAACATTGATATCCCTAATGCCCTTACCGTTAATTACCAAATTGGTCAAATATTGCAAAGAGTCCAGCGTCTGACCACGCTTGCCGATAAGAATACCCATGCTGTCTCCAACGAAGTTAACATACATTCGTTTATCTTTCATCTTGGCTTCGATATCCGTGCGCAGTCCCATTGACAGCAAAACTTCACGCAGGAAACTTTTTACTATTTTTTCTGGGTCAGCTTTGCGGGTAACTTTTACATGTGCAGGTTTTGCTCCTATGCCAAAAAGCCCGCCCTTGGAACCTTCGTCCTGTATCTCAATATCTACTTCATCTTTAGTAGCCCCAAGGATTTTCAGTGCTTCTTCAACAGCCAGCTCCACTGTTTTTGCAACTTTCACAATTGTATCCATTTACTCCTCCTTTTTCGCAAACGGCAGAACAAGCGGAATACCCGCCCTCTTGTTCATAATCAAGTCTTGCACAATCTGATACACCTGCGATGTTATCCAGAACAGACCCACACCTGCAGGCAAGCCGAATGTTATGGCCGCCATCATGATAGGCATAAAGATAAGCATCATTTTCATTTGCAGCTTAATTCTCTCGTCGGCGTTAGGGTCGTTGGTGCGCAACTGCATCAGCCACGACGACATAAACATGGTAATACCAACCAATATCGGTATTAAAATACTCGGCCATCTGAATATACTGCCAAAGAAATTGGCAATGCTGCTTGTATCAATAAAGCTGGATTCAATCATACTCAGGCCAAAAAACGTCTCTATTGCATTACGTTGCTCGTTCAAACTTGCGATTATATTCCAGTGTGCCGCCGGTATTTGTGTGCTTAGCCATTCCCAATTTTCCGGTGTAAAACGGTGAATAACACGTGACAGGTCGGCAGCTTCACCAAAGTGAATAAAGTCGCCTGCCCGCTCTCTAACTTGGTCCATGGGCATTCCGCCCATATATAAAATTTCCGCCTCGCGCGCATTGTCAAGCATGGCTTGCGGGATAAGCTCCCGCGCGTCAAACACTGCCTCCACACCTGGCACCCGTTCCGGGATAATAACATTCAAATAATTCGGATAGTTGATAATCGCTTCAGAAATTTGGTAATACAAATCTCTTAACCGACCGATATACAAAAACGCCTGCCGCATAATAAAGTTAAGCCCGATAAACAGCGGCATCTGTAAAAGCAGCGGAAAACAGCCCTTGATAGGATTAGCGTCGTGCTTTGCCATCAATGCAGACCGTTCTTGGTTCATCTTTCTTAGCTTTTCAGGGCCTTTTGTCTTACCGTACTTTGCCTGAATTTTGTCAAGCTCGGGTTTTATCTCCCGCATTTTCATCATAGATTTCTGCGCTTTAATGGTCATGGGCATCATAAGAGCGCGGAAAATAATTGTCATAATTATAATGGTAATGCCCAAAGAATGCGCCGGCCCAATACTGTAAACGATATTAAACAAAAAATCGATAACATACCCAAACAAATTTGCAATGGGTCCGACAAACCATCCTGGCCTCGGCTCTACCAGCCGCGACGCAACAAAAACAAAATCGCTCAATATACTTCCTCCTAATATCTACGGGACAGGGTCATGCCCGCCCCTGGTAAACGGATGACAACGCATTATCCGCCAAACCCCCAAACAAAAACCACGAAAAACACCATGTCGTTCCACTGCTTCTATCATGTAAGCCGAGCAGGTTGGGTAAAACCTGCAATTGGGCCCCAGCAGCGGCGAAATAAACTTCCTGTAAAATCTTACGGGGATTAAAAAAAATGCCCTTGCATATTTCTTGCTCAAACTTTTAACACTTCTCCTACCATGTCGTTTCCGTTACATTTAACACTTCTCCTACCATGTCGCTTCCGCTACATTTCAAAACCCATCTTCCTGCCAAGCCTCTCAAATAAGCCGCCGATAGAATTACTCACCTGCGCATACGCGCCATGGCCTGCAAGCTGTCCGGAAGGAGCGCGGGCTATAAAAACAAAGTCATAACCGCAGGCCTGTCCTACTTTTGCACGGTAGCTTTCCCGCGCCCATCTTTTTACACGGTTGCGCACAACTGCACAGCCAACTTTCCGGCTTACGGTCAGGCCCAGTCTGTTCTTTTGTAAATCATTTGCCAGGGCGTATACTACAAAAAAACTATCCGTAGCGTACTTACCCTGGCTATAAACTCGTTGAAAGTCCTGTCGTTTTTTAAGCGACTCTAACTTCTGCTTACGCAGACAACACATGTCTGCCTCTTTGGCGTCTTCTTTTCAAAACTTTGCGTCCGTTGGTTGTACTCATGCGCTTGCGGAAACCATGCTCCTTGCTGCGCTGCCTTTTCTTTGGCTGAAACGTCCTTTTCATATATTACCTCCTTCTAATATGGCTATGTCATACTGACTTTTGCTTAGGCATTATATTCATTCCTACTATATACGTCAAGTTTTCGGCTCAATTTTTCCCATGTTGATAACCTTGTTAACATTATGTTAAAAACCTGTGCATAACTGCTTGCTTCTGCACAGGCTTTTTGATATATTAGTTATGTCAAAAATCACGTTATACACAGGCTGTTAATAACTCTGTGGATAACTTTTACTTATTTGGAGGGACCTTGTGGACATAAATATTTTATGGGAAAAAACCTTGGAATTACTGGAGAAATCGATGACGCAGGTAGTTTTCGACTCAATGATAGCATCTTGCTCACCTGTATCGTATGTAAACGATACATTTACCGTCATGACTCGCAACGAGTTTTTTAAGCCGGCTCTGCAGCAACGCTATTTTCATGAAATAACGCGCTGCGCCCGCAATGTGGCTCAAAACGATAATTTAGAAATGCGCATCATATCCGAAGAAGACTTGGTTAACTACCAAAATTCCTCATCAACATTTGCCGACTACGAAAAAACCAATCTTCGCCCAAAATACATTTTTGATACTTACGTACGGGGCAAATGCAACGACCTCGCTTACAACGCCGCCTGCGCGGTTGCAGAAAACCCAGGAACCTCCGAAACCTACAACCCCCTATTCCTATACGGTGGCGTAGGCCTTGGAAAAACCCATCTCATACACGCCATCGGCAACCAATGTCTCGAAACCCATCCCGACAAAAAAATAATGTACATTTCCTCCGAAGCATTTACAAACGAATTTATCGCCGCCATACGCGAGCAAACCACCATGCAATTCAAAAACAAATACCGCAATGTCGATGTAATCCTGATAGACGACGTACAATTCCTGGTAGGTAAAACAGAAACCCAAGAAGAACTATTCCACACTTTCAACGACCTCTACAATGCAAATAAGCAAATAGTCCTAACCAGTGACATGCCGCCAAAAGACCTAATAGGCTTGGAAGAACGCCTAAAATCTCGTTTCGCGTTCGGCCTCACAGCAGACATAACCCTCCCAGACTACGAAACACGTACCGCCATACTCGAAAAAAAGCTACGCTCCGAAGAAATGGACATCCCCCAAGAAGTAAAGGACTTCATAACCCGTAACATAGTATCCAACATACGCGACCTGGAGGGTGCCCTAAACAAAGTAATAGCATACGCACACCTAACCCGCGCCACCATCACCCTGGAACTAGCCCAGGCCGCTCTAAAAGACCAGCTGGTCAATGCCCAAAAACCCGAAATAACCATGGACTACATCCAAAAAGTAGTAGCCGACCACTTCAAAGTAACCCAAGAAGACCTAAACAGCCGAAAACGTACCCAATCTATAGTCTACCCACGCCAAATAGCCATGTACCTTTGCCGCAAAATAATGGACAAATCCCTACCCGACGTAGGCAAATTCTTCGGCGGCCGCGACCACTCCACCGTAATCCATTCCTGCGAAAAAATAGCGCACGAACTCGAACAAGAGGAGAAACTACGTATTTTGCTGGATGAATTAGAGATTCGGATTCGTGGGGAGTAGTCCCCATGACCCCTAACATTGCACTTATATACATAATTCGGTAGTATTTTACAAAATACGTCCGGATGTGTGTATAACCTTGTTGAAGAAGTTGTGTATAAATGTTTATAACTTTACGCAAAAATTTCTTTTGTGGATGATCTGGATAACCGTTATCTCTCTCAACAGGACTTTAACATTTTTTTCAACAGGATTTTTGGCGTATTTATCTGGGTTTTGGGGCTTTTCCACCAATCCACAGGCCCTACTACTACTGCTACTACAAATAAATATAATATATAAATAGGGAGTGTTTTTTAGAGATGATTCTTACTTGTGAAAAACAGCAGCTACAAGATGCGTTGGGACTTGCAGTGCGTGCGGTATCTGCTCGTACTACATCACCTATTTTAGAGTGTGTATTGCTTACTGCCGAAGACGCGGGCCTTAGACTTACCGCCAGCAATTTGGAAATTACTATTGACACAGCACCTATTGCGGCAAATATCGAGGCACCCGGTTCGATTGCTTTGGATGCCAAGCTTTTTTCGGACATTATAAGAAAGATGCCGGGCGAGGTTGTTTCTCTTGCCGTAGATGATAAAAACAGTGTGCAGGTTAAAAGTGGACGTTCGCGGCTTATGATTGCGGGGCAACCGGGTGACGATTTTCCGGTTATGTCGGATGCTGAGCTTGTGCCTATCAATGATGGATACGCAATTACTCCTTTGGCTTTGCGCGATATGATTAGGCAAACTATTTTTTCTGTTTCTTCGGATATAAGTAAACCAATACTTACCGGTGAGCTTATTGAGATAAAAGACAACACAATGCGAATGGTTGCTATTGACATGTTCCGCATTTCGTATAAATCTACTGCGCTTGATGGCGAATTTGCAGATTGCAAGGCTGTTGTTCCTTCAAAATCGCTTGCGGAATTGAGCCGTATGCTTTCTCCTGACGCAGAAGGGGACGTTAAAATAAACTTGACAGACAAGCGTGTCATTTTTAAAACATCAACTTTTACATTAATATCCAATTTGCTTGAAGGTGAGTTTGTTCGTTACGACCAAATTTTTAACGAGGATTTTACAACCATAGTGGAAGTTAGCCGCGAAGATTTGCTAAATGCATTCGAACGTGCTATTTTGGTTGCTACGGAAAACAAAATGCTTCCTATTAAAATGGAAATTAGTGATGATGACCTTCTTATAAGCTCCAGGAGTGAGCGAGGAGAGACAGAAGATGGTGTACCCTGTACTACGGAAGGCAAGGAGCTTAAAATATCCTTTAATCCACGATATTTTATTGAGGCTTTGCGGGCAGTGGAGGATGAGCGAATTGTGCTTAAGTTTAATACGCAGCTTAGCCCATGTACCATTCGCGGTGCTAAAGAAGAGGCAGATTATAAATATTTGATAGTGCCACTGCGGCCGGAATAAAAGCAAAAGTGGTAAAATACCTATTGCTTCTGAGATTAAAGGATAAAAATATGTGGGTCAGTAATGTTTCGGCAAATGGTTTTCGTAACTTAGATATTACGGGGCAGGAGCTTTCGCCCGGGGTTAATATATTGCATGGTATGAATGCGCAAGGTAAAACAAGTTTTCTTGAGGCGGTTTATTTTTGTGCATTTGGTCGGTCTCTTCGTGCAGCTTCCGATAAAGAGTTGGTGCAGTTTGATAAAACCATAGCTCACGTACGTGTAGATATTTTTAGAGCAGGATATACTTCTACATTAGACGCACATATCGAACGAGAGGGGACAAAGTCCAAAAAAGGACTTTCGGTTAACCGTGTGCCAATCAGGCATATGAAGGAATTATTTGGCCGGCTTCTGGTAGTTATGTTTTCGCCGGAAGATTTAAGGCTTATAAAGGCAGGACCATACGAACGCCGCCGTTTTATGGATATGGAAATATGTCAGCTTTCGCCGGTTTACTACGGCGATTTAAGAGAGTATCATCGCGCGTTAAAGCAGCGTAACGCATTGCTTAAAATTTTACAGAAAGACGCGCCCGGGCAGGATAGTTTAAGCGTTTGGGATCAGCAGTTGGCTAACTATGGCAAGAGGATAATGAAACTGCGCTCTAACTTTATTAGAAAAATAAACGAAATTGCCCAGGAAATTCATTTTAATATTACCCAAGGGGCGGAAACGCTGGAGTTAACCTACGCGCCAAGCATTACCGGAGATTATCTCGAAACTTTAACAAAATCTCACAGGAGAGATATGGCACAGGCAACTACTACGGCGGGTGTCCATAAGGACGATGTAAATTTTTCTATAAACGGGATTTCGGCACGTTTTTTTGGCTCGCAAGGGCAGCAGCGTACGGCAGCATTGTCTGTAAAATTGGCCGAAATTGAAATTATTAAGCAAAGTGCCAAGGAAACACCTGTGCTTCTGCTGGATGATGTTTTATCGGAGCTTGACGGTAGTAGGCAGCATTTTTTGCTAAAGCAAATTACGAATTTACAAACCTTGGTAACTTGTACAGGACTTGAAGATATTTTGCTTACCATGCATGACTATAAAATTTTTAAAATGGAGAACGGACAAATAGAATGACGGAAATTGTAAAAAAGACAATAAATGTCACACCTCCAATAAATTATAAAGGAGACAATAAATGTCACATCCCGAATATTCAGCAGAAAACATCCAGGTATTAGAGGGGCTGGAGGCGGTACGGCTCCGCCCCGGTATGTACGTAGGTTCAACTTGCGCTAAAGGCTTGCATCACCTTGTATACGAAATTGTCGATAATAGTGTTGACGAGGCACTTATGGACGCTTGCGACGAAATAATAGTACGCATTCATCCGGACAACAGCATATCCGTACGTGATAATGGTCGCGGCATACCTGTGGGCATACAAGCGCAAACGGGCTTACCTGCTGTGGAGGTTATTTTTACGACCCTTCACGCAGGGGGTAAGTTTGGCAGCGGCGGCTACAAAACCAGCGGCGGTTTACATGGCGTTGGTGCGTCTGCGGTTAACGCGCTTTCCGAATGGCTTAACGTGCAAGTTTTTGACGGCGAGAAAATTCACGAAATTAAATTTTCTCGTGGGGATAAAACCAGCGAAATATCCGTAATAGGCGATACCACAGAACGAGGCACATTGATTCATTTTAAGCCTGACCCGGAAATGTTTGAGGTGCTTGAATATAGCTTTGATACATTAAAACAACGCTTGCAGGAGACGGCATTTCTCACAAAAGGCCTGAAAATAGATATTTTTGATGAACGCCAAGAGCCTAACCGCGTCCGTTCATACAAATACGACGGTGGTATTAAAGAATTTGTGGCTCATATAAACAAAAATAAAAATGCCTTGACGGAAGAGATTTTCTACTGCGAAGCAATGTATGAAAATGTACTGGTTGAGATATCTTTGCAGTACACAGACAGCTATCAAGAGAACACATACGCTTTTGTAAATAATATAAACACAACAGATGGCGGGACGCATGTAACAGGTTTCCGCTCAGGTATAACCAAGACAGTAAACGATTATGGTCGCAAATTTAAATTGCTCAAAGAAAACGAAAAAAACCTCTCGGGCGAAGATGTGCGAGAGGGATTAACAGCGGTTATCTCCATTAAAGTAGAAGACCCGCAATTCGAAAGCCAAACAAAAGTAAAGCTTAACAACGACGAGGCACGTACGGCTGTAGAAAGCGTGCTAAATGAGCATTTAGCTTACTTCTTAGAAGAAAATCCATCCATAGGCCGCATAATAATCGAAAACAGCCTAACAGCCGCACGTGCGCGGGAAGCTGCAAGAAAAGCGCGTGAACTGGTTAAGCGCAAATCAGTATTGGAAGGCGGCCGTCTGCCGGGTAAACTTTCCGACTGTTCCGAGAAAAATCCTGAATTTTGCGAGGTTTTTTTGGTAGAAGGTGACTCTGCGGGTGGAAGTGCTAAACTTGCGCGTTCGCCGCAAACACAGGCAATTTTGCCGCTGCGTGGCAAGATTATGAATGTAGAGAAGGCGCGTCTTGATAAGATACTCAGTAATGAAGAAATAAAGGCAATGATAACCGCATTTGGTACAGGCATTCATGAAGATTTTGATATAGCAAAGCTGCGCTATCACAAAATCGTAATCATGACAGACGCGGACGTAGACGGTTCGCATATTCGTACGCTGATGCTAACATTCATGTATCGCTTTATGCCGCAGCTTATCAGCGGCGGGTACATTTACATTGCTCAACCGCCGCTGTACAAAGTAGAAAAGGGTAAAAACGAGTATTATGCTTACAGCGACACGGAATTGCAGAATATCTTAGCGAAAATAGGTCGCGAGGGAATAAAACCAATCCAGCGTTACAAAGGCCTTGGTGAAATGGACGCGGACCAATTATGGGATACCACTATGGATCCGGAAAGACGTATTCTGTTGCAAGTAACACTGGAAGATGCCATCGCCGCAGATTTAATCTTCACCCAACTAATGGGCGATAAAGTTGAACCGCGCAGGGAGTTTATACAAGAGTTTGCGACGCAGGTACGGAATTTGGATGTTTAGATTATAATAAAACCGTGCCACGCAAGTTTTAACCTCTGATATACAAAATCGGTAGCACTTTTTAAAGTGCTACCGACTTTTTTAATCATTTCAAGTTAAAATTTTTGCTTATTGTCATACTGGAACCCTTGCCTTACAAGCGAAACTTTAAGTCAATTTTGGTAATTGTAGGGGCGAACAGTATTCGTATGTTTTACCAATCGCACTTTGTTTATGGTTTCAGTTGCCTAGTGTCACTAGGCAACTGAAATTAACCAGGCGGGTAAGTTTTCAATTATAAACCTGCCCGGCTATAGGTTCCCCAACCCTATGCTCTAATAATTCAGACACAGTAACAAATGTAAATCCATGAGAGAGCAAGAGGTCTACCATTACAATAGCGGCATCAACCGTAGTGGAATGTATATCATGCATTAAGATGTTATGGCCGTGGCGTACACGCAAAGTGCCGTTAGGTCTTACTATGTGGCTCATTATGGCGTTGACATTGCGGCGTTCCCAGTCGCGGGTATCTACAGACCACATAATGACAGGGTAACCCAATTCTGCAGCTACGTTGCGTACTGTTTGGTTATGCGCTCCGTAGGGTGGGCGCATTAAACTCGGACGTACGCCTGTGGTGTGGTAAATGGTATTGCTTGTCCATATAAGTTCGTTATAGATGCTGTCTGCGCATAGGCGTGTTAAGAAAGGATGGCCGAATGTGTGGTTGCCTATTTCGTGGCCTTCTGCCACAATGCGCCGCGCTGTATCAGGGTAGCGTTCCACACGGCTGCCGAGTACAAAGAATGTTGCAGGTACGCCGCGTTCGTAAAGTGCGTCAAGTAATCTGTCCGTATGTCTGCTGGGTCCGTCATCAAAAGTGAGAGCTATAATTTGGGCGTTGTGCGGTAGCCTTGCTGCTGTGTTTATCCATTTTTCTCCTATCCATGTGGGTATGAGAATCCAGTTATCGTATTGTTGTAATATGGTTACGTACTGTGGGGCAATGGCATTTACAGGGTTACCGTTTATGGCGTCAAACAGAGTTGCAACTATGGGTATGTATATTTGTGTTTGAATGCTTTGCACACTGCTTTCGTAATGATTTAACGCCGCGTGCACATTGTTTGTCGAAAGTATAGTAAGCAGAAGTAGAATGGTAAATACAATATTTTTTAGTTTCATAGCACTCTCTCCGTTATAATAGACCTCATTGGAAACCTTATCCCGGCGTAAACTTTGAAGAAAGAATTTCCATATTTCCAAATATAGGGGCGGACACAATGTCCGCCCCTATATTTGGTTTGCGAATTATTAGACTTCTCCAGAAACTGTCGGAAGCGTGCGAAAATGTTTCGGAATCTTCGGAGCATTTCCGCACGCTTGAATGAGTTTCCGGAGAAGTCTATTATTAATTAGTTATTAAAAGTCGGAGGTAACATATCTTCCGTGTACCCAACCACTGCCAATATGTGTCTCTACTTGATACCAGTTACCGGAACTGGCTACTACAGTAACAACTGTGCCACGTGGTAGTGTGCCTACAAGGTCATTGCCTGAAGCAGGGCCGGTACGCAAGTTTAGATTATCTACGTCGGTTACAAGCGCAAAGAACGGACTTGTAACATTTGTTGCTGCTGCGCCGCCTGCAGGAGCTGCTGTCTCAGGGCGAGGTGTAGCAGCAACAGGTCTTGCGGTAGCTGTCGCGGGTGAAATTGCTCCGCGTTCGGTTACAAGGAATGTATTAAACACCCAACCTGTGCCTTGCTCTGTTTGGACATTTTGCCAGCCGCGGTCTTCACCGATAACTGTTACTGGTGTTGCAAGTGGTAGTACTGAAATAATGCGATAATTATTACCCGGGCCGGAGCGCATGTTTAGAAAATAAGCTCCAACATACATTGCGTGAGGTGCTGTAGGTGTTGCAGGAGCCGCAGGTGCTACTACATCAGGACGTTCTTGTGTAAGGAAGGTGTAGAACACCCAGCCTTCGCCTTGCTCTGTTTGGACATTGCGCCAGCCGTGACTGTTGCCGATAACGGTTACAGCTGTGCCGCGAGGCAATACAGTAATGATGCTTTGGTCGTTACCGGGGCCGCTGCGCATGTTTAGGAAAGATGGAGAAACAAACATTGTATATGGGAATGCGGGATTTGGAGCGGACAAATTATCCGCCGGTACATATGCTTCGGGACGTTCGTTTGTAAGGAAGGTGTAGAACACCCAGCCTTCGCCTTGTGCTGTCTGGACATTACGCCAGCCGTGGCTTTCGCCGATAACGGTTACAGCTGTACCGCGAGGCAATACTGTGATGATGCTTTGGTTATTACCGGGGCCGCTACGCATGTTTAGGAATGGCGGAGAAACAAACATTGCACTGGATACAAATGGCGTAACAGGGGCAGGTGCAACGGTAGCAGGTGTTTGTACTGTAGCAGGAACTACATCTGTCAAATAACGGTTAAATACATATCCTTCGCCATGGCGTGTATAAACATTAATCCATCCGCGTGTTTCGCCAAGCACCGTTACGGCTTCATTGCGATTTAACACGCCTACGATTCGGTTATTCATGCCTGGGCCGGAGCGTTGGTTTAGCATGTAAGCTGATACGTATTTTGTGCCTATTGGAGCAGTAATGGGAACAATAGGCTCATATGCTATTGGAACGATAGGTTCGTATACAGGCGGTTCGTATACCGGTGTATCAAATACTGGTGGCTCGTACGCAGGCGGTTCATTAACAGGTTGTGGCGGCGGCAAGAAAGTAGTAGGCGCGCCTCCCTCTACTTGGTGGTTAGTCAACCTGCCTGTGCGGCCTGCGCCTATGTCAACATAGTCTGTATTTGGTACAAATACTATGTTAGAGAAAGGAGCGTAATCTTCCGGTGGGTTTTCTAAGTCACTTCTGGTAGCAAATCTTACGTTGCCATCAATATCGGTTCTGAGTGTAATCATAAACCCATTAGGGAAATCTGATACAGGAATGGGAACGCCACCTATTACATTGCGGTCTACTATATCAATGGTGTCATTAACATGCCAATTGGAAAATGAGAAACTTTGATTAAATGTAATGGTACCGGTAGGTTCCATAGATATTACTGTAATAGGATCTTCGTCCAGCCATTCAACGGTGGTGTACAATTCAAGCACATCCGTAAGGGTAACTGTATAGTTGCCAACTCTACCGTTCGGCCCGAATAGACGAATTTCTATGTTTGGGATAATGCCGTTGGTTGCTTGAGCAAGTTGTGTCGGTTGTATGGTTTCTTCTACTTCTTCTATCTCTTCTTCCGGCTCTTCTGCCTCTACTTCTTCTTCATCACCAGGGACATAGTTCGCGGTAACATCAACTACGCCGAAGAATTCGCCGTCTTTTTCATCATATTCAAATTCTATGGGGATTAAACCGGTGTAAAATTGGAAACTGCCGTTTCCTTCGTATGTTTCACTCCATACGTTAAGGACGCGAATTGCGTAGTTTCCGCTTTCGGCAAGGACAGTGCTGGAGTAGTTGGTTCCGGTACTGGTGCTGCCAACTTGTTGGAAGCTATCGTCGACCCAACCCCATACAGGTATATCCATCCTTGTTCCATTTCTATAAAGTGCAAATTCGGCATTCAGCCATTGGTCAAGCCACGAATGGTCGGTACCGCTAATTGTAAACGAGTCATTGTCGGTAATCGAATCTTCGTTTACTCTTGCGTCAACCCAGAAGACGTAGCGAGTTCCTTCGCTTGCTTGCGCATCGGTTGGAGCAAAGAAGCTAAGCACCATTATGGACGCTATTACCAAACCTAAAATTCTAACGATTTTCTTTCTCATTGATGATTCTCCTTTTTTGTGTGTTGTTTGTTATTTTGTGCTGTTGCGGATATATATATGTAAGCAGAGTAACTCTCTGCGAATTTCCAAGCTTACAAATTACTAGCAAGTATGTGGGTTCCAAGTTTGTAAGTGTTAACCATATATGCCATATACATGCGCATACAACACATATGTAGCAAGTATGCGTAATATAGCGTGATATACGACAAAATTATGGGATTTTGTCCAATGTTCGGCAACATTATCATAAATAAAGTGTAAAGGTCAACTGTATACGTGTGTTAATGTTGCCGACAACATAAACCTGTGTAAAAGAATGTAAAAGTGTAAACATGTGTTAATGGTTTATAGTTTATGGTTGTTGTAAATCTATATGCTTGGTTATACCAAGCGTAGGTTGATGCGTTGCGGAGCCGTACTGTATTTATAACCCAATCGGGCGCAAAAAATTATTTGTGTTCTGGTGTTTCATGGTGATGTACATCCCGAAGCAAAAAACAGTCTCGAAAAAGGCGGCTTCGTTTTTGTAAAATTCGCAAAATATGATACTGCTCTTAAGTGTCACAAGCCGCAAAATATGATGGCCCAAAACAATAAGAACGGTATCCACTACGAGCTGATAGCCACAGTGGCTGGCTGTAAGGTAACCACAAACTATAAACATGTGTAAATGTAAACAACCAACAACATGTGTAAACATAAATCGATTAGGTATTTATTACCAGTGCTATTTTTCCAGCTAAATCTTACTATTTTCACATTGCTATAGACGTGCCTAGTATAAATGTTAGATGTATAAATTTATATCTTTAGTATCGGCAATTTGCGCTTTTAAACGCACCGTAGGCATCCCTTTCTGGAAACATTACTTCTATATTAAAAAGGCGGCCTGGTGTTCACCTGCACCTGCTCTGTTAATCAATCCTTGTTTATGTTTTCAACTGGTGAGTGTCACTCACCAGTTGAAAAAAAGCTCATTAGATTTCTTCTGAAATCAGAATGAAGTGCGCTAAAATGTCTCGGAATCAGGGAGCATTTTAGCGCACACGAATTAATTTCAGAAGAAGTCTATTAAATTTGTCAAACTGTAATGGTTTTGTAATTGCATTACCTCCTAAAAAGTGGTTAACTTATGGTGTAAAAGAGTCCGCGCTAATATTTTAAGAAGGCGGTGGTGCCAATGGGCTGGAAAAAACTTTTTCAAAAGTTGCTTTTTGCGGTACTGATAATTTCGTTGCTTATTACACCCCTATCAGTATTTGCAGGCGAAAATATAGGCGGAAATCCGTCTGCCGCACAATCAGATGAACCTTGGATAATAACAAGGAATTTACCCACGAGGGTATATGGGATAGATATTTTCGGTTCCGTACCCATGTTAACACCTGCATTTGGCACATCCTATGCAGAGGTAAACGAGCGTGTTGATAATGTAATAGACTCGATTATAACCGAGGCAAGAAACGCCCGTGCAAGGAGTATTACATTTGCGGAACTCGAATACTACGTGACGGGTAATATGGTGTCCATTGTAATAGAGGTCTACATTTCATCGGTGATATCCCGTACGCTGGTGCGCAGTGTTAACTTCTGTCCACGCACAGGCAGGGCATTGACTCTGCAGCAGGCAATGGCCAACAACATTGTGCCACTTGCGGATAGTATGCTTGCAGATATGATGCGTCGTTATCCCGAGCGGTTTTACGCCGCAACAAGTGTAGCAGGACAGCCATTTTACAGAACAACAACGGGAGTTACCATTTTGTTTGACGAATTTCAACTGTCTGCCATGGTAAGCGAGGTGTTTGAACTTCATCTTGCAACCCGCAATATACAAAGGGCAATAGTACCGGCAAGTCAGACACGTCCAGACCCGGATGGTTATAACTTGGTAACAATTAAAATACGTACAGTAAGGGAATTGGGCTTTGAAGTAGGTTGGTGCGGTATCAGTAGTCGCATAACCGTATATCGCAACGTGGCTGATAAAGAAAATGGCATACCGCTGGCCTCCATGTATAGAGGTGTAAACGAATATTCTACACATGACATGCAGCGTTCGCTAGAGGCTCCTCCAAGGGAATTTGGCGGATACAATTATGTGCCAATTACATTCTTCGAACAAATTCTTCCATTGACAGTTTATCGTATCGATTCGGCTGGTAATGTTATTTTGCTCTCGTATTCAGGGTGATAAGTAAAAAAAAGCGCGTATATCGCGCTTTTTTGTATTTTTAAGAAGATTTTTTCCACTGTGGAAAGTGTGGAAAAAGCCCCGTTTTACTTGACCTTTAGTCATTTTTGTAGTATACTTAGCTGTAATTCGGTAAGAGGGGGAGTTAAACAAAAGGTTGATAAACTACACAGGAGAGGTGAAGCAATTTGTTTGATAGAAAAGACGTGTCCCATGTTAAGAATGATATCCAGCGTAACATAGGTAGTGTGGTTCAGCTGGAGACTAATAAAGGTCGTCATAAATCCGTAATAAACAAAGGTGTAATTTCCAATGTATATCCCAGTATTTTTACCATTCAGTTGATAGAGGCATCGGGGGTTTCCCGCAATATGTCCTTCAGCTATACGGATGTTCTTACCAATACAGTGGAAATCACGCTTTGTGAAGAACAGCCGGCATAAAAGGATGAGTAAGTGCAATGCTGTTTCCGTAGCATGTTAAATGAATAGGCACGATGCTGTTTCTGTAGCATGTTAAATGAATAGGCACAATGCTGTTTCTGTAGCATGTTAAATGAATATTTTGCAAGCCTCCATCATACAATGAGGTAGTATGGTGGAGGCTTTTTTTATGTTTAACTTCATGTCAGTGAATAAAGCATGTTGGAGGACCGCCACCCAAAATATAAAGGAGGGCTTAGCCATGGCTGAACTCATAAAGGAGCAAGTTTTTCTAGACCAATCTGTCGGCAAAGAGGAAGTCCAAATTATGCTGGAGGGCGACCTTATAGTGCCGGACATTAAGCCGGACATGGCACTACTACTTCAAACGGACGAAAGGGTGATAATCGACCGTACCGAAGCCGGCACCGATAGGGTAAACTACGTAGGGCGGCTTAATTTGTCCGTTTTGTATGTGGCAAAGGAAATGCATAAGTCTGTACAGGCAATACATTTGACACGCGAGCTTGACGACTTCATTAACCTCGAAGGCGTGAGCAAGGACATGTGGGTGCGCGCAAAGGCAGAAATTTCTAACATAGATTATCGTGTGGTAAACGACCGTAAGGTAAACTATCGCGCCATAATAACTATAACGGCAATGGCCGAGCGTAGCGATGCCCACGATATGGTAGTACATATAGCCGACGTACCGCAGAGCCAACTGCTTAAAGCCAGCCTTAACGTAAACCGCACAATCGAGCATAGAGTAGACCGCTTTCAGGTAAAGGACCAGGTAATACTGCCTCAGGCCAAGCCAAACCTGCGTGAAGTTCTGCAAGTAACGGCAGGAATATCAGGCCGTGATATACGTATTGGCGAAGGCAGGGTAAACCTGTCCGGCGAGCTTATGCTAACGACTCTTTATCGTGGCGATGCCGAAGATAGCCTGATAGAGTTCTTAGAATCAGAAATCCCATTCAACGGGCCAATAGATGTATCGGGAGCAAAGGACAGTATGCTTGCGGATGTTAATTTGCAGGTGCTGGATCAGCATATTACCATCCGCCCAGATGAAGACGGCGAAGACCGTATTTTGGAGATAGAAGTATCAGTGGGCGTGGAAATGAAAGTATACAGTACGGAAACAGTAACCATCCTGGAAGATGCATATAGCATTAACCAGCAGCTGAGTTTTGCCAAAACAACTGTGCGCTATCCGCATTTGATATGCCTGAATCGCAACCAGACTCCGGTAAAAGAAGTTGTGACACTGGGTGAATCTGCTCCGGACATGTTACAAATCTTTAGGGTAAAGGGCCATGTACATGTAGATGACGTGCGCGTTTTGGAAGATAAAATTGTGGTGGAAGGTGCAATTAACACTGATATACTGTATGTAGCGGAAAGTGATGCTACCCCGCTGGCGGGTTATCGTACCGTTCTTCCGTATAGACAAACGATAGAGGCCAAGGGAGCGGCACCGGGTATGACGGTTAACTTGGATGCAGCTATAGACCATACGTCATTCAATATGCTAACCCCGCGGGAAACAGAAGTGCGTTTGAGTTTAACGTTTAACACCACCGTGATAAAAGAAGAAGAAACAGATATAATCGGCGATATTGAAATAAACGATATAGATCCTGAAACACTGCTTAACCAAGCAAGTATGACTGTGTACATCGCCCGCCCCGGAGATAGCCTGTGGAAGATAGCCAAACGTTACAATACGCCTATTGACGAATTGCTTGCAATAAACGAGATGGAACACCCCGGTAAATTGGTAGCAGGACAGAAACTACTTATGCTAAAAAAAGGACTGTAGTCCACAAACAGCCAAAAGCCGTCCCTACATCTTGTAGGGACGGCTTTTGACTGTATTGATATATAAACAGCTGTATCAGAGTTAAATTAATGTGTGGCAAAAATGTGGCAAAAATGCGGCAAGAAAATTACTTCGTAAACTTGCGTCAACAAGTGCTGAATGCTAAACTACCGTAAAACTTGCTAAATTACGGGAATGTTTACACTGGTTGCTGGCAACATTCTATAAATTGGCTATTTTTACTATAAATAAGTTTATACAAAGTTGTCGACAACGTTTACGGTTTATGATATACTCCTTATAAATAAGAAGCAGGTACATATACTAATAAACCAAATAAGTTTTTATATGCAAACGGAGGCATATCAATGATAACAATTAAACAGCTGGCAATGGAGCTGGGGGTTTCTAAGCAAGCGGTCTATAACAGAATTACGAAAGACCCAATGAAATCAACTCTTGAATCAATGGAAGGCGCGCTTCATACATCGCCCAACGGGACAATATTTCTCTCAGACGAAGGCGCGAACGCCGTACGCGAAGCCTATGCAATGAAGTATCCCCAATTTCCCCCCGGTTCAGTAAACCGTCAGGAAAAATACGGCCAACGGCCAATGGGGGCACCATCTGTAATCGACAGTTCACAGCTTAGCGGGTTGATATCGCAAGTAGATAGCCTGCAGCGGCTGTTGGATGCAAAAAGCGAAGTGGATAACTATAACGAGGCATTGCGTCAAAAGGACGCGCTTAACGCAGAGCTATCAGGCTCAGTAAAAACCCTTGAAGCAATGATTGCCGCAAAGGACGCAGACATTAAAACAGCGCAAGAGAAATATGTAAACGCCGCGGGGCAAATCAAGCTCTTACACGCCCAAACGGTATCGCTCAAGAGCAAACTGGAGAGTTCCGGTTCAGAATCTATGAGAGAGGCTCTGGCATCCAAAGAAGCCGAATTAGCGGAAGTTTTTGAAAAGCTTGGCGCAAGCGAAACTCGTTTGACAGAACTTCGAGAAAAGTTGGACGAGCGCGATTCGGAAATCCAAGGTATCAACTCATTGTTGTTGGCAAAGACAGAAGAATTGCTGGCGGCTAAGGCACAGCTTGAGGCAAGCGAGGGCATACCGGGTGCATGGGCAAACAACTCAGACGGATTGCAGGAAGTACGTGCCAAGCTTCAAGAAAGAGATGAAGAGATTCATAAGATGCGCAGTACAATGGAAGCGCAGCAAGCAGAAATATCAAAAGTACGTGCCAAGCTTGAGCAAAAAGAGACAGAGATACAGGCTGCACGCGACAGTTTTGCAGCAAAGCAGGAAGAAGTGGCAGAATTCCGCGATAGGCTAAACAATCGTGAAATAGAAATTCAAAAACTCAATGCCATGCTTTCGGAAAGAACAGAAGAGCTTCGTCAGGTTAAAGAACAACTCGAAGCAAGGCTAAAAGAACAGACCAATCCGGAAGAACTGCAAGAGGCTTTGGCAAAGCTCCAGGCCAAAGAAGACGAGCTGCAAGAAATGCGTACAGGAATGGAAGCCAGTCAGTCAGAAACAGCAGAAATACAAGCAAAATTTGATACACAGCAGTCAGAACTGGCAGATGCCCGCAGCAAATTGGATATGAAACAAGAAGAAATGCAAAACGTTCTTGCAAATCTTACCTCCACACATCAAGAAGCACAGCAGGCAAAGGAAAGACTCGAATTCGCACAAGCTCAAATACAGGAACTACAAACAAAACTCGAACAAGCCGCAACGCAGCCTCAAGCCAATATCGAAGAAAATACACAACTTACTGCACAAGTAGCCGAGAAAGAGGCCCAAGTACAAAGCTTAACCGCTCAGCTAAGCGAGAAAGAAGCACAAATACAATCCCTAAACACAGAGCTGAACGAAAAGGGCGCAGGTAGCAAGGACTTTGAGGTAAAACTACAAGCAAGAGATGCCGAAATAAAAACCCTTTCAGAAAAAATCGGAGAAATGGAAACAAAAGTCAAAGAGCTAAGCGCGAGGATTGAGGAAAAAGACGTAGAGCTAAAAGATGCCAAGGGCAAACTTGCAAGCCGGGAAGAAGAGCTTAAGTCCCTCACAAGTAAAGCAGACAGCATGATTGAAGAACTTAAACAGCTGCAAGCCACCTTAAAGAGCCGCGAAGACGAAGTGCGTGCGGTAAACTCGCAACTATCCACCAAAACAGCAGAACTACAAGCAGCAGTCGAAAAGCAAGACCAAGAGAAGTTCCGTTTCTCGGACGCCATAGACACAGCATTCATGACTATCCGCGAAATGATGAAACCGCAAGAAGATGCTAATTCCCTCCTTAATATAAAGCTAGCACCCGCAAGGGGCTAGCTTTTTTATTTCAGAAGAAGCCTAATCTAAAAAAGTCGGGGCTGTCTTCAGACAGCTCCGACTTTGTAATTAGCTTTTGCTTCTTTCTTACGGTTTCAAACTTATCTAATCAATCGAGCATGCAGTACATTTCTTGTGCCGTCTCCAACGTATGCTACTAAAGTTACTATGCTGTCGTTTTCATTCACTGTTACATCCGACGGGTGTATGGACCTGTTTGCGAAGCCTTGTATCCATACCGCCCAGTCGCTTTCCAGACGAAAATCAAAATTGCTTTCATCTATATAAAAGGAGAATACTTCCAATTGGTGGGTAGCGTAAGGTGTTGAAATGGTTATGGAGGGGCTTTGTGCAAATATATCCGGGTTTGTAAACATGGTCAAGTCGTAAAATTGTCCGCCCGGCGCGCCGCTTCCGTGGATAACTAAGTTGTCGAAATTGTTTGCGTTGCGCCACATGCATAAATACGGCCAGCCTTGTTCCGATGGTTGAAGATTAATGTCATGGTTACGATAGAATACGTTGTCGCGTTGTGTAATGGTTTGGTTTTCGATGGATGTGTTGTTTATGGTTAAGATTGCTATTATGTCGTTGTTGCCATATGACTCTCGTAATGTCGTAATGTTTAAACTTTCAGCTGTATTGGAGTTGGTATATAACGGGTAGCCGTTTAGGCTGCTGCCTTCTGTGCGATTGCTGTTGTAATTGCTGTTGGCTTCAGGTTGGCTGGCTTGTGATGGTACTATAGGATTATGCATGATTCCATTAGACGGAGGAGGTGTAAGCAAATCTGTTTGTGTTAAAACGTACAATGTCGCTCCCAGTAGGACCACAAGCAACAACAGACCTGCTACGGCAATCCCAAAACGAGGGTCATGCGCCTTCCTTGATGTAGGCGAAACTGCATCTTTCCTACCGTAGTCGATTTTTCTTTCGGGAGAGGGAACTGCTTCCAATGATTTGTCGAGTGTCGAAAGGTCTGTTTGCGTAGATGTGATGTCTGCTTCAATCTGCGACATATCGGTTTTAGTTTCTGTTTTCACTTCAGATTGGAGCCTTGCTATAGGTGCTGTTAGCGAAGTTGTATCGGTGCCAGCATCTGCTGCGGCGTAGGTTGGTTCCTTCAAACTGGCCGCAGGCGTAATTGATGCAGGTATTTCAAATGAATCAGGTATTTCTATCGGGATAAATGGCTGTGTGTCTTCGTCCTTTGTGATATAGAACATTGTGGCAACTTCTTCTACAGGGGTACATGGGCCAGCAATTTTTCCTTCATCGGATACTGCCGACATAATTTTTGTAGTGTCACATAGCGTAGATTCTTCTGTTACCAACTTGACGCCGTACACTGGCAGTCCGATCTCATGTTTTACGGCATTATGGAACGCCTTAGACGATTCGAGGTCTATGTCAGCCGCAAGAAGGAATAGCCACTCGGGCAATTCCACATTGTAGCTGGTAAACTTATCCGCGAATTGCATGTGGTAAATATCGGTATCTGCCAAAACAATTGCAGCCACATCACCTTTTGTTATCTCCAGTTCGTCTGGGAAACGGGTGTCGGGAATGGGTATGCTCTGTTGTTCCATGTCAAAAAGGCATATGCCTAAAGCGCGTTCTGCCTGCTTCATGGCATCTACCATATTGTCTCCATAAGCCTTAAATCCCGGTAAGTCCGGGAAAGATGCGGATATTGTTCCGTCTGGCTCTTTTGAAAAAACAGAGGTGAAGATATATTGCATCGTGGGAAAACCCCCTTGAATCGTTAATTATAGGGTCTCTTAACATTTTCGCACCCCTACTATAACGTTTATAAATGTTGCTGTCAATGCGTTTGTGTCAATTTGCAAAAAAATAACCCCCTAATTGATACAATATTAACCCTGTGGGTTTACTTTGTATCAATAGGGAGATTATATTTTACTTACTCTTTCCTGCTTAAATGTCCAGCGCGTTGTCTCGGCGAGCTATGTCGTTTGCGCCAAACAATCCAAATATACGGCAACTATAATTATCAGCAATATACACTTTTAATAAGTGTTCATGCTTTATACAAAACCGGCTGTTGGACAGGCTGTTCTTGCGCATGTGATGAAGTCCATTTTTCACTGCGCTTCAGTAAGTAGTCAAGACTCATGCCATCGAATAATTGTGACAGAGCGCGCAGTTTGTCGGCAGGGATAGGCTTTCGTCTGTAAATCCAGTCGTTTAGTGTTTCGTTGGATACACCAAGTTTGGATGCCATTGCCAATTTTGACATGTAGCGTCGTTGACGCTCAATTTCGATATTGATAAACATATGTTCCCTCCGTGTTGCGCGAGATGACTTGATGGTTTTGATATTGTTACACAAAAAGAGCATATAGTCAAGAATGAATTGCCATTTTGTCAGGTTTTTGAACGAAAAAATATTCGATTGTATGAAATGAAGAATTTTGAGTAAAATTTCAGAAAAAATATTGCAAAAGGTGTGTTTCTGTAGTATGCTCTTATCAAATATTTAGATATATCAGGGAGAGATTGCTATATGATAGCAGAAAGACTTAGAACCTTACGACGCGAGCAAAATCTTACAAAGCGTGAATTAGTACGTACATTACCGATTAACTATAGCACCTATGCAAACTACGAGTCCGGGTTTAGAGAACCCAACTCGGAAGTATTACAATTATTGTCAGCACATTTTGGTGTGAGTTTGGACTATTTGCTGGGGGTCACTGATAACCGCAAAAAGGCGGATGAAATTGCCGTACTAACCGAGTACGAGCATGAGCATATCACCAGATACCGTCGCCTGGATTCTCATGGTCGTGAAATAGTTGATATCATCCTGCAAAAAGAAGTAGAGCGCATCACTTTCCTCAACGCTAAACTTCAAGCAGCCAAAGAACAACCTACCGACGATAACCGGGTAGTCCTGCGCGTATTCAATCAACGAGCTTCTGCTGGACTGGGCAGCTACCTAAGCGACGATAGCGACCAAGATTTTGAAGAAATGCGTTTTATGGCAACACCAATAAGCCGCCGTGCAGACTTTTGCGTAAAAATCAAAGGTGAAAGCATGGAGCCTAAAATATGTGACGGAGACATAGTGTTCGTAAAAATCGTACCCAAGGTAGACATAGACAACGTAGGAATATTTGTCTACGAAGGCGAAGCATATTGTAAGCGACTGAGATTTGACCCAAAAAAAGGAATTCTATACTTAGAGTCCCTAAACAAATCATATGCACCAAAAATTGTCGCAAGTCCCGACAACCTGCGCACGGTCGGGCTGGTTATTGGTATTGCTGAGAAAGTGTAGGGGAAGTGTCAATTGCTCTTGCATTCGTAATTGAATGTAAGGGCAACTTTTTTATTGTTTGCAATTTCAACTGGTGAGTGACACTCACCAGTTGAAATTGTAAGTTAGTTAAAACGGGCGAATAATAACTTCTTCTGAAATTAATTCATGTGCACTAAAATGTCCTCTGATTCCGAGACATTTTAGCGCGCTTCACTCTGTTATTTCAGAAGAAGTCTAATGTTAAAGTTATTTGCTTCTTTTTCTCAAAAAAAAGTGGGCGGCGCGGGAAACGTTCGCTTCGCTTATTGCGTCTAGGGTGCGGGGCAAAGTTTCGCGTTCTTAAACCCACCAGCGGCTAGAAATTATAATAACCGTAACAATTACAATAATTCCGACGGCTACCCAATCTGCGGGTCTCATTTTCATTGGCTGGAGTTTTGTGCGCCCGCTGTCGCCTCGGTAGCAGCGTGCTTCCATGGCAGTGGCAAGTTCGTCGGCGCGTTTGAAGGCTGAGACGAATAGAGGGACTAGGATTGGAACCAGAGATTTCGCACGTTTTAGGATGCCGCCTGTTTCGAAGTCTGCGCCGCGTGCTTTTTGGGCTTTCATTATTTTGTCGAGTTCGTCGGCCAGGGTTGGGATGAAGCGCAGGGCTATGGTCATCATCATGGCTATATCATGGGCGGGAACTTTGATTATTTTTAGTGGGCGCAGGAGGGACTCTATTGCGTCAGTTAGCTTTATAGGGGAGGTGGTTAGGGTTAGGACAGAGGTACCTATTATTAGAAGGACCAGACGCAGAGCCATTTGGGAAGCAGATAGCAAGCCTTCCATGGTTATTCTTATGAAGGCGAATTGAAACAAGATGTTGTCGCCGGGTGCTAACAATAGATTGATGGTTATCGCAAACGTTAGCATAAATATTATGGGGCGTAAACCGCGTATTAAAAGCTTGATTGGCACACGAGAAATGTGAATGATGTTGATAATATATAGGGCCGCGAGACCATAACCAACGAAATTGTTGACAATTAACAGTGCGGCAATGTGCGCAAACGTAGCTATCAACTTTACACGTGCATCTATGCGGTGTATTGGCGAGTTTGTGGGGTAAAATTGACCTATTGTAATGCGTGTCACAGCGATTCCCTCCCTTCTTTATGAGGGAATGGTGGGTTTGCACTGCTCCAGTGGCTCACAGAAGCGAGATTTTTTTGAATGTATATAACTGCATCTTCTGTGGAAAAAATACCCTTTTTTATGAAAGGGTTTTTTTCATGAAGAGCGGTAAAAATCTGAGAAATAGGGGGAGTGTCAAGTCCTATTTCGCGTAGCAACTCTTCGTTTTCGAATACTTTGGTTGGTGTTCCTTCGTATGCCAGATTGCCTTTGTTCATTACAAAAATACGATCGGATAGGCGGGCTACGTCTTCCATGCTATGGGAGACCAGTATTACGGTTATTCCCAAAGTAGCGTGCATGTGTTTTACTTGTGACAGTATTTCATCCTTGCCTGCGGGGTCTAAGCCTGCGGCGGGTTCGTCCAGTATAAGAATTTGCGGGCGCATGGCAAGTACCCCTGCAATTGCTACGCGACGTTTTTGTCCACCTGATAACTCGAAGGGTGATTTTTCGTATAAGGAATGGTCTATGCCTACTACGGCTAAGGCGTCGCGTACGCGTTCGTTGGTTTCTTCGTCTGATAAGCCCATTTGCTTTGGGCCGAAGGCAACGTCTTTGTAGATTGTTTGCTCAAATAGTTGATGCTCGGGGTATTGAAATACAAGACCTATTTTCTGGCGTATTTGCTTTAGCAGCTTTTTATCGGTTATGTCTTGGTCGTTTATTAGTACTTGGCCGCTTGTAGGCGAAAGCAGGGCGTTTAAGTGCTGGATGAGAGTGCTTTTGCCGGAGCCGGTGTGTCCTATAATGGACACCATTTCGCCCCGGTAGATTTTCAGGTTGATATTTGTGATTGCGGATTTTTCAAAAACGCTGTTGGGGTTGTAAGTGTGGGATAGGTTACGCAGTTCGATTGCAGTAGGGGATGATTGACTTGATTGGATGCTAATAGCAGTATCTTTTGTGATGGTGGCGGCCTTTGTCAGCGTGTCACATAAGGGAGAGTTTAGAAACTCATCAACGGTCAAAATGGTATGCGGAAATTGCAATTCATGTGCAAGCACAGTTGCTTGCGGGACGCCAAGCCCAAGCTTTTGCATTGTATCTAATTGCGAAAAAACTTCCCGTGGGGTGCCGTCCATTACTATTTTTCCCTTTTCCATTACAAGAACGCGCCCTGCATGCACAGCTTCTTCCATAAAATGCGTAATGAGAATTACCGTTATGCCTGCTTCCTTGTTTAGGCGTGTCACCGTGTCCAGCACTTCGCGCCGTCCGGATGGGTCAAGCATAGCGGTAGGTTCGTCCAAGACAATGCAGTCGGGAGCCATTGCCAGCACACCCGCAATGGCCACACGCTGTTTTTGTCCGCCGGATAAATGATGGGGTGGGGAAGTGGTATAATCGGTCATGTTTACTACTTTTAGCGCGTCGTCTACACGGCGGCGGATTTCTTCTGTTGGAATGCCCAAGTTTTCCGGTCCAAATGCCACATCTTCTTCCACTATTGACGCGACAATTTGGTTGTCCGGGTTTTGGAATAACATACCCGTAGTGCGACGGATTTCCCATAGGTTGGCAAGGTCTTTTGTGTCCATGCCGTTTACCCACAAGCTGCCAGCTGTGGGCGTTAGCAGAGCGTTCATATGCCGTGCCAATGTGGATTTACCCGAGCCGTTGTGTCCGAGTATTGCAACAAAATCTCCTTTTTTTATGGAAATGTCTATGCCGTTTAGCACGGGTAGGGGGGCTTCGGTTTCATCAAATGCGGCGTATTCGAAGTTTAGGTTTTCGGTTTTAATCATTGGGTACTCCTTGAAATTGGTAGACTGCGAAAAATTGATTTCCAGTCTACCATAAATATTGGGGATTGCAAATTTCTGTGATATAATACGGAGGATTTGTCATGGAGAATCGCCGAAGTCAATATTTAAGATTGAGAGAGGCTAAGACGACCACGCAAATCGCAA
>Ga0123355_10001371_pt1 | contig 33927 bp, 30 predicted proteins | sample TergutEmb28metaG_3_FD_89872 | JGI IMG/M metagenome (GOLD analysis project Ga0123355, IMG submission 89872) | Embiratermes neotenicus P1 segment gut microbial communities from Petit-Saut dam, French Guiana - Emb289 P1 | ecosystem: Host-associated > Arthropoda: Insects > Digestive system > Gut ...
CGGGAAACGCCGTTACAGTAAATGTAGTTCATGCACTTGCCTTACGTCTAAAACACGCACATGAAGATTGGGCAGCCAGGCATGGGCCAATATCCATGCCAACGACCATAACGACAGGACAACACAGATCGGAGGCGGCATAAATGAAAAAGCAATCCGCAGGTCGCCCGGCAGTCTCTTATAACGTACACATCATTCCAGAAATCAGCAAGAACCCCGATATAGAAAAACTGGGACGTGTATTTATCGCTATTGCTGTGAAGTCAGTTATCGCACGGAAAGGCGTGGTAATGGAGCGCAAATTGTCAGATTTGACAAAGGTAGCTTAACCCCCTGCAAACACAATAAATTTCGAGATAAACATAGCTTGACTTTCATGCCTAATCCGAGCTATGGTTAGATTGATAAACTATATCTTTCTATTTTGAAAGCCATGAAAGAGGGTGGTCTATGTGCTTTCACAAAGCACCGCTGCTTCAAGCGGTTTAACTGCACAAAATAGTCCAGCATCGCAAAACAACCTTTTACAAGCTCTAACCGAAAGCATGACCCCGAAGTTTGCCGTATCTTACATGCGTGTATCTTCGGCAGGTCAAGCAGAACGTGGCGGCGGGGATGACGAAGGATATTCCATCCCTGCCCAACGTGAGGCTAATAAGCGTAAAGCACTTTCTATGGGTGCTATTGTTGGTAAGGAGTTTGTTGACAGAGGTGCATCTGCCCGTTCTGCTGCTCGACCAGAGCTTCAGAAAATGTTGGAGTACATCAAGGAAAATAAGGAGCGTGTGGATTATCTAATCGTCCATAAAGTTGATCGCCTTGCTCGTAATCGCGGTGATGATGTGGATATAACCAGGGCTTTAGAAGAGGCGAATGTTCAACTGGTATCCGCCTCCGAAAGCATAGACAACACACCATCTGGCATGTTGCTACATGGGATAATGAGTTCTATTGCAGAATTTTATTCTCGCAATCTATCCACCGAGGTTAAAAAGGGGCTTACACAAAAAGCAAAAGCTGGCGGTACTCCTAACAAAGCTCCCATTGGCTACAAAAACATCCGTGATGTTGATGATGCAGGCAGACGTAACAGCCGTGTGGAAGTTGATGAAGAGCGGGCAGCTCTCATAACGCTCGCTTTTAATGAGTATGCCACAGGCAATTGCTCATTAAATGCACTGGCAGAACATGTTTCCGATCTAGGCTTGGCTTCGCCGGCCACTCGAAAGCTTCCTTCAAAGCACATAACCAAGAGGATGCTTCACACTATTTTGATAAATCCTTATTACAAAGGTATTGTCAGATATAATGGTGTAGAGCATGATGGCAAGCATACCGCAATAATAGATGAGGCTACATGGGATAAGGTACAGCAAGTCCTTAAAGCTAACGCCAATGGCGAACGATCCCGCATCCATGAACATTATCTTAAAAGTACGGTATTCTGTGGTAAATGCGGTGCTAGGCTAATAATCCACAATGCCAAATCTAGGTCTGGGACAAGGTATCCGTATTTTGTATGCTCCGCTAAGCATAATAAGCGTAGCAACTGCGACCAACGTTCATTGCTTATTGATGAAATAGCAAGCCAAATCGAAGCACTTTATGATAAAATCAGCTTTACGCCAGAGTTTAGGCAGTTATTGCAAGATTGGATCACATCACAAATAGATAAATTTGCAGATGAAGCCAAAGCCGAACTTGACCTTCTTAGAAAACAACAGGAAAAACTGGAACGTGAACGGCGTAAATTGCTACAAGCCTATTATGACAACGCTATCTCATCCGATTTGCTTAAAGAAGAACAGGATCGCATTAACAAGGCACTAAAAGGTATCACCACACAGATAGATGCCTATCAAGCGGAATACGAGGAAGTTGCCAGTAATTTAAGCGATGTATTCACGTTACTGGATGACTGCGGCAGAGCATATAAACTTGCAGGTGATTTTGAGCGCAGATGCTTTAACCAAGCCCTGTTCGAGAAGATACGAGCATATGAAGGCGAAGATGGAAGAGCATATGTTGGCACAGATATTGGTGTCAATATCGAGGCGGATTTTGCAGAACCGTTTGCCACGCTACTAGATTCCGACATCTTTATTCTGAAAAGTGTCTTTGAAAAGAATATGCGAAAAACGATAGATGGGCAGCAAAAATCGGCTGTCCATCTATCTTTTTCGGCACTTTTGAAAAAATGCAAAACAAAAACCAACTCCATTTTTTATGGTGTTGGTTTAAGTAAGGACTATCATCTGCACCTGACAGGACTTGAACCTGCAAGGTTTTTCAACCACTAGATCCTTAGTCTAGCGCGTATGCCAATTCCGCCACAGGTGCGTGTAGCAGTTGGCATTGTAATGCATGAACATCAACCTGTCAAGAAAATACTTGCGCAATGCGGCAAAAAATGATATCTTCATGTTCGTGTAGTAGGAAAGGAGCAGAGCCAATGCAAGATGTGATATGGATTCATCCGTCAAAACACAACGGTTTCTGTTCTTATTTATTTTTTGCACAATATAAAACATAAAGCGCAAACATCGTGTTCGCGCTTTTTTTATGACACACAGGAGGTGCAGCATGAAAAAAGACCTGCTTGGCATTAGAGACCTGTCTAAGGAAGATATCCTCCGTCTGCTCAATGCCGCAAAACGGCACAAACCAAAAGTACGAGACCGCAAGCTACGCGACCACTCACTTGCAAGCGCAAGCGTTGCCACACTGTTTTATGAAAACAGCACACGCACAAAAATGTCTTTCCTGTTGGCTGGAGAATATCTTGGCGCGTTTGCAGACGACTTAAATATTGCAACAAGCTCTGTCACCAAAGGCGAAACCTTGATAGACACTGGACTAACCCTTGAGGCAATGGGCGTAGATGCCATCGTGTTGCGCCATAGTATGGCAGGCGCGGCGCATCTGCTTGCGCGCAATGTAAAATGTGCGGTGATAAACGGCGGCGACGGAAGTAACGAACACCCGACACAAGCTCTCTTGGATGTGTTTACAATGTGGGAACACAAGCAAGGCTTTGAAGGGCTTAATGTAACCATCGTTGGCGATGTTGCAAATAGCCGAGTGGCTCGCAGCAATATTTTCGCACTTACAAAGCTTGGGGCTAATGTTACTGTAGCAGGGCCTGCAACACTGCTTAATGGCAACATGCGCGCACTTGGTGCAACGCTTTCTACAGATGTGGCAGCTGCAGTAAAAAACGCGGACGTTGTAATGGCGTTGCGTGTGCAGCTAGAGCGACACAAAGCCTGTCATTTCCCATCGCTGCATGAGTACACTAAGTTCTTTGGCATTGGTATGGATGTACTACAACACGCAAGGAAAGACGCAATAGTAATGCACCCCGCACCCGTAAACAGAGGTGTAGAAATTTCCAGCGAGGTAATGGACTGCAACGCTTCGGTAATATACGAGCAAGTAGAAAACGGTGTTGCTATACGCATGGCAATTTTGGAAGAACTAATATTGAACTCAAAAACCGGAGGTGACTCATGAATATTCTAATCAAAAACGGACGCATACTAGACCCGTCTACAAGCACAGACGCACAGCTCGACATACTAGTCCTAGGCGGCAAAATTTCAAACATCGCAGCAAACATAAATGAACCACCTGGTGATACCATCGAAACTATAGATGCCGCCGGCTGCTGGGTAACACCAGGCTTTATAGACATGCATGTACACCTGCGTGACCCAGGCCAGAGGCATAAAGAAGATATCGCAACAGGCACACGTGCCGCGGCGGCGGGTGGCTTCACTACCATTTGCTGTATGCCCAACACTTCTCCTGTTATCGACAACGAGATTGTGGTGGAATATGTAACCAGCCGCGCCCACAAAGACGGCATCGTAAAAGTGCTGCCTATTGGCAGTATAACAAAAAACCTTGCTGGCGAAGAGCTATCCGCAATTGGTGAAATGAAATCCGCCGGAATATGTGCAATAAGTGACGATGGCAAAACAGTAGACAACCCTACTCTGCTCAAAACCGCAATGAAATACGCGACAATGTTTGACCTGCCAATACTCTCACACTGTGAAGAGTTGCGACTTGTAGGCCGTGGGCAAATTAATGCAGGGGAACATGCAGAGGTGATGGGATTCCGCGGAATTTCAGCAGAGTCAGAAGAGATAATTGTTGCACGGGATATAACACTTGCGCGGGTTACTGGGGCGCAGCTGCATATATGCCATGTCAGCACTGCAGAAAGTGTTGCTCTTGTACGTGCAGCTCAACAAGCAGGCTTGCCCGTTACAGCAGAAGTCTGTCCACACCACTTTACACTGGTGGACGAAGATATCACCGATTATGACGCAAACTTCAAAATGAGTCCCCCGCTACGTAGCCACCGCGACCGTACTGCACTTATTGAAGGGCTTGCAGACGGAACTATATCAGTAATAGCTACTGATCATGCCCCGCACCACGAAGATGAAAAAAATTGCGAGTTTGAAGACGCAATGAATGGCATAGTGGGTCTTGAAACGGCACTGCCCCTTTGCGTGACAGAGCTTGTTGAAACAGGCAAACTATCACCGCTAGAAATGGTGGCGAAATTGACCACAGGGCCGGCTGCAGTGCTGAGGCTTGACAGTGGGACTTTGCAAGTTGGCAAAGCGGCTGATATAACAATAGTAAACCCACGTGATAGCTATATAATTGACAAGAATGCATTTCGTTCCAAAAGCAAAAACACGCCGTTCCACGGTAGAGAAGTAGTGGGACGGGTGACTCATACAATAGTCGGAGGGAAAATATGCTAATAGACCACCTGGTAAAAAAGATAACTGCATTATCTGCCCCAATTGTAGTGGGGCTAGACCCAAGGCCAGACCAAATCCCATCACATATAAAGGAAGCCGCAGCATGCAACTGTAGTGACAAGCTGCAGGCAATGGGTGATGCGATATCAGAATTTAACAAGGAAATAATTGACCAAATCTATGACATCGTACCCGCTGTCAAGCCGCAAATTGCAATGTACGAGCTATACGGTGCGTCTGGACTGCAGGCATACCTACGTACCGTTGACTACGCCAAAAGCAAGGGACTTATCGTAATTGGTGATATCAAACGGGGGGATATCGCCTCAACAGCGGAGGCTTATTCCAACATGCATATAGGCCGCGTTATCGTTGATGATGGAGAAATTGAGATTTCCCGCGCAGACTATATTACTGTCAACCCCTACATGGGTTACGATTCTGTCGAGCCATACCTTGCAGACTGCCGAAAATATGACAAGGGGTTGTTTGTGCTGGTTAAAACATCCAACAAAGGCAGTGCGGATATTCAAGACTTACCAATGGCAAATGGCAAGCCACTATACACACATGTGGGCGAGCTTGTGGCTAAATGGGGTGCAGACTTTATTGGAGAAAGCGGCTATAGCAACATTGGCGCAGTTGTGGGCGCAACCCACCCAAGTGAAGCAGAGGAGCTACGTAGCGCGCTGCCAAATACATTCTTCCTTGTTCCGGGCTATGGTGCGCAGGGCGGCAGCGGACGGGATCTTGCCAAACTATGGGCAAAAAACTATGGCGCAATCGTAAACAACTCCCGAGGAATAACCGGCGCGTACCAAACAGATAAATACCATACAGCCGATAAAGACTTCGCAAAAGCCAGCCGCCAAGCCGTGCTGGACATGAAGGCGGACTTGGAGGCATATATCTCATGATACCGCAATATTTAACCGTAGAGATACAGGCGAACAAGAAAATCGCCACAGATATTTATGCTATGAAACTACATGCACCCTCGTTTGCCGCCACTGTACACCCCGGCCAATTTTTGATGCTGTATCTGCCAAATGGCGAACTGCTGTTGCCACGCCCTATTAGTATATGCGATGCGGACAATGAAAATATTACGCTGGTATATCAAGTGGTGGGCGCGGGTACACGGGTTATGGCGGAGATGAAGCCGGGCGATTTTGTGAAAATCCTCGCTCCGCTGGGCAAGGGCTTCCTCTTGGGCAAGGACTCACGCGTTCCGGTTGGAACAATTGCGTTGGTTGGCGGGGGAATTGGCGTTGCGCCATTATTACTGCTTGCAAAAACACTTTCACAACAGGGCAGGGTACTAGATGTGTACCTAGGCTTCCGTAGCGATCCGTTTCTGGTGGAGGAGTTTCGTGAGTATGCATATAACATATATATTGCCACGGACGATGGCTCACATGGCCACAAAGGTAATATCATTGGGCGTTTGGATAACAGGGCTGTTAGTTATGACGAGTTTATGGCATGTGGGCCGCGCCCAATGCTTACTGCGTTACATGAATATTCCGTTAAATATAAATATGACACCCAAGTTTCTATGGAAGAGCGTATGGCCTGCGGGCTTGGTACTTGCGTAGGATGTGTGCTTGAGGTAGAAGGCACAAATATAAGAATTTGCACGGAAGGACCGGTGTTTTATAGTGACCAAATCAAATGGTAGTGTCAACAACCGCTTAGCCGTAAATATAGCAGGGGTTACACTAAAGAACCCTGTAATTACAGCATCCGGCACATTTAACAGCGGGAAAGAATATGGACAGTTTTTTGACTTAAACAGGCTGGGCGCGATAACCTGCAAGGGCATATCACACGAGCCGTGGGCAGGCAATGCACCGCCTCGTACTGCAGAAACATATGGAGGCATGCTTAATGCCGTAGGTGTACAAAACCCTGGTGCTGCAGCATTTATCCAGGACGACATTCCATTTCTACGTGGGTTAGATACGGCTGTTATCGTCAACCTATGCGGCAAAACGGAAGGGGAATACCTTGCCGTTACTCGCGATTTTGCAGACGTGGATGGGGTCGACTTGCTTGAGCTAAATATTTCATGCCCAAACCTTAAAGACGGCGGCCGTGCAATGGGACAAGACACAGCAATGACAGAACATATCACACGCGAGGTAAAAAAAATTGCCACAAGGCCTGTTATTGTAAAACTTAGCCCAAATGTGACCAACATAAAAGAGATTGCAAAAGCAGCGGAAGCAGGAGGCGCAGACGGCATAAGTCTAATCAACACTCTGCTTGGCATGAAAATTGATATACACAAAAGAAGACCAGTGCTTGGTAACAGAATGGGAGGGCTTTCCGGTCCAGCTATAAAGCCTATTGCGGTGCGTATGGTATACGAGGTGGCTCAAGTAGTAAGTTTGCCTATCATTGGCATGGGAGGGATATACACAGGCGAGGACGCTATTGAGTTTATAATGGCTGGTGCAACAGCCGTTGCTGTTGGTATGGCAAATTTCAGTAACCCGCTAGCATGCATGGATGTGCTGGACGGTATCAATGCGTACATGGACAAGTACGGGATATGTAATATCAACGAGATAAGGAGTGCTATCAAATGAGCGATTACAAAGGGAAGTTTATAGAATTTATGGCACAGGCAGGTGTACTTACCTTTGGAGATTTTACAACAAAGAGCGGACGCAAAACACCGTACTTTGTAAACACAGGTAACTACCGAACCGGTTCCCAAATAGCTAAACTTGGAGAGTACTATGCGGCCTGCTATATGGACAAAATTGGCAGGACTGTCGATACACTGTACGGACCTGCATATAAGGGTATACCGCTGGTAGTGTCGGCGGCTACCGCACTATATACAGCCCATGGCATAGATATACCCTTCTGCTTTAACCGGAAGGAAGCCAAAACCCATGGCGAAGGTGGTGTGTTGATTGGCAACAAGCCCAAAAGCGGCGATAACATTGTGATAATCGAGGACGTTATCACTGCCGGCACTGCACTACGAGAGACCATGGAAGTTTTACGCGAGACTGTAGGCGACGTGAAAATCGACGCACTTATTATACAGGTAGATCGCATGGAGCGAGCAGGTGGTGAACTGTCTGCAATACAGCAGGCGGAGCTTGATTTTGGGATAAAGGTACACTCCATCGTTAATGTACGGGATATCATCGCACACCTGCACAACCGCAATGTGGGCGGTAAGGTGTACATCAATGATGATATGAAGGCTCGTATGGAAGCCTATCTTTTGGAGTATGGGATATAGCTATATCCCTACCATCTGCATCAAAAACCGGGCGTTGGTCGTAACAGACCGCCCTGCGTGTATTTTATAGTCAAACGTTATCTGCCCGCCTTGGTAAATTTCGCAAAAGCTGAAATTTTCCACACGTGGGCTTTTTTCTGCCAGCTTACACAACTCAATGTCGTGGGTACTTATCATCCCCACTGCTCCTATTTTATCCAGCCTTGTAAGGACCGCCTCTGCCCCAGCTAGCCTATCAACAGAGTTTGTGCCACGGAATATCTCATCTATCAAAAATATCACACGCTCATTATCTCTTGCCATCTCCAGCACCATCTTAATACGTTTAAGCTCTGCATAAAAAGTTGAAACACCCTGTGTTAAATCATCTGCAAGACGCATAGATGTCGCAATATCAAAACACGAACATGTCATTGACTCGGCGCAGACAAACCCTCCTGCTCGGGCAAGTAGCAAGTTTACCCCAATAGTACGCATAAATGTAGTCTTACCAGACATATTAGACCCACTAATGATAAATATATTGTCTGATAAGTGTACGTTATTGCAAACACGGGTACTGTTTGCAAGCAACGGATGCCCAAGTGCTGTAGCAGTTAGGGTTTTTGGAGTCTGTGTAATTTTAGGCAAACAAACCCCTTCACATACATTTTTCAAGTGAGAAAATGCGAGCAACGATTCAAACTCACCAATGACCGCAAGCCAAGCACCCTTGCTATGCTTTGCCTTCCAACGCTGCAGTAAAATTGCGCAATATGCATCCCAAAGTAATAGCCAGTTCAAGAATATAAACAACAACGGGTTAGAGCGATAGGTCTGCTTGTTCACAATCTTTTCGAGTTCCTTTACAGCATCCCGTGCGGTAACAATCTCTGCCTTCATTTGCGCTAATTTTGTTGACACAAACTCTTTCTCTGCGATTCTGTCAATAGCGCGCACATATCTGTCCAGTTCGTATGGCAGCTTGCTTACTATGCCAAGGTATGCGATGGCAAGCCCCCATTTACACAGGCATGGCTGCACCAAAAGCAACGCGATGCCCACAAAAAACACCGTATAGACCTGAAGAATTGCCCCAAGAAACAAAATCGCCATCGAGAAAAAAGGGAGATAGCATATTACAAGCTGCCGCACTTTCGATTCCAGAAACGGGGTACTATCTGCAAGGTCATGCGCCAAATCTACGTCCGTTGCATTCACGCCAACACGAGAGAGATAAAATTGCATGTCGTTTGCAAAGTCAATGTCTGATGCAAGTTCAGCAATTGCCGCCTGCCGCTCGTGTATTTCCTCCATTTCATACGAGGGTCGCAACAAGTCACGTGCAAAGGCTTGACGCCCGTGCCATGTTTTTGTTGTGTTCAAAAACTGGAAAAACGATTTTGCACCCACAATATCTAAGTCACTTGCATATGGATGCGCCGCATCAATAAACTCTGAGCCTGTGTCTGCAAAGCTCGCCCACTCGTTATCTATCCTTGTGATATGCTGCCTGCAAATTTCAGATATACCCTCCATGTACCGTATTCGGTCATACAAACGCTCATGCAACCACCAAAGCGCGATAGAAACACCAAAAAAAGCTGCAGTCGCCACAACAGCCCATACCACAAAGCTGCTCGCAAACAGAAACACCAAACAGATGGCATCTATTATGAATGCCAAAATCTTGACATACCCAAATACGTCAAACCGCCTGTGGCCTCGCACCAATTGCGGCTCGTACTGTGCAATAATTTTTTCAAATTTGTGTTTCATCATATTAGCTCCACAATTTTGTCTGCGACCCTGCATTCGAAAACAGTAGACTTCTTCCGAAATTACCGAACGCACGCGAAAATGTTACCGCCCGGCGGACAAAGCACCGCCTTCTTAGAACTAGGGAGCATTTCACGTGCTTGATTCCTATTTCGGAAGAAGTCTAGTATATAACCAGTGTGTACAAGAATCAAGATTATCTTGATTTAGGGCATATTGCATTGCCCATTGCTATAATGTTATAGTATACAAAAAGGAGTTGCACCATGGAAACTATTACCATAAATGTACAAGGTATGAGCTGCGCCCATTGCGAAAAAGCCGTTACCAACGCACTAACAGACCTTGGAGCGGCAGACATTATCGCAAGCGCAAATAGCGGAACAGTGACCTTTTCGCACGACCCGCAAGCCCTACCACTAGCCAATATAAAAACTGAGCTAGTTGATATGGGTTATGATTGCGAATGACGCAAATTTCGCATTTTGGCTTGACAGATGACGCATGTAGCAATATAATGTCCGTCGTGGAGTGACACATACACTCCACTTTAGGAGCATAGTTCAGCTGGTAGAGCGTCGGTCTCCAAAACCGAATGTCGTGGGTTCAAATCCTACTGCTCCTGTTGTGGTAATTGATATAAAAAGGTTGATTTTGCTGGTTTAGTAGCATTTCAACCTTTTTTTGGCATATTATATTTCGGGGTGATACTATGAAAAATTTTGAATTGAACATTAATCCGGTAGAAGACTACAAAGCACCAGAACTTCCGACATTTGAGGATAATAATTCTGAGTTGCTAAAGAAGATGCCTTCAAGGTGGAAGAAAAACGCAAGAATTATGGCTGGGCTAGGGTTGGTGAGCGTATTTACCATATCCGGGTGTGCAAACCCAGATATTACGCCTCGTACAAACAATATTGAACATAATTTTGCATATACACAGGGTAACTATGCAGGATACAGCGAGGCTGACCTGCTTGTGCGGTTGCATACAGGTGGCGGCGGTGGCTCTGGGTACATGGTACACCTTACCGAACAGGAGGCATTTGGCATAATACGTGCAAGGCTAGAGGCTGCTGGGCTTGCGTTTGATGGAGAGCCACCGGAGGATGCTTGGCTTGTGTTTGACGAACCATCTGGATCTGATACAGAAGCCGGCTGGTATGTTAGAAATAATTTTAATGGCGTTAGACCTGACTTGTATGACGTAAAAAAAAGTGTTGGTATCATAAATATTAGCTGGCTTGGATCTAGCCTTGCATTTATTCCGCACGAAAGTGAGATTATAGAACGTCTATTAGAGATGGTTGCAGAACAAAATAGTAATGTTACTCTAGGCGCGTTTTACAACCCAGGAATGAATGCTGGTGGACATGAAATCGGAGATGATGGTTGGAGTTCCATACCACTGCGCCCATCAGACGAAGAGATAGCAGAGGCACGCCCCATTCTTGAGAGACAACTTATAAATCAAGCCGATAAGTTTATTACACATCTGCAATCCGAAGGCATACTCGAGCGATTCGCGGATATAAAGGTTATTATCAATGGTGTCCCATTTACCCACCTTGGCGAGTATCCCATAATAATAAATAACTATAAAATGATTTCGGCTATCGAGCTATTTCAGGCCCTAGGGATGGATGTACTTAGGGAAATAAATGAACATCGTCTTGCAATTACAGGCTCAACGGATGATATTGAGATACGACTTCAAGTCGGTCTTAGAAGCAACCATCATAGTGGCAGTATCTCTATCAACCGTGAATGGCCACCACATAGAGACATACCCGTTATTATGCGAGATGGAATAATACTAGCCCCACTCCAATTTGTCGCCGAATTAACCGGCGCAACCGTCCACTGGAACGAAGACACACGCACAATAACCATTACAACAAGCTAGGGGCTGTTCATATTGCAACTGACTTTGCACCTCACCAACCAATGCAACCTAGGCTGCAAGTACTGCTTTGTAAAGCGCGGCCCAGAGCGCATGTCACGAGAGGTCGCGTTTGCAGCATTAAAACTAAGCATAAAGGGCAATAACACATCCGGCTTGCTTTTCTATGGCGGCGAACCATTGCTGGAAAGAGAGCTTATTTATGATGTAGTTGATTATGCAAAACGCAGCGGAAAAAAGACAGGTCATACGTTTTACTACAAAATTACAACGAATGGTACGCTTTTAGACGAGGAATTTCTTGCGTTTGCAAATGATTGTAATATGACAATCGGGCTTTCTTGCGACGGCCCGGCACAGGATAATATCCGCAATTTCCACGATGGAACAGCGTCACTTGCCGTACTCGAAGAAAAAATTCCATTGTTATTGGCCCATCAACCATATGCGATGGGATTGAGTGTCATAGACCCATCAACAGTAGATAAGGCCAGTGATATTATCATGTACTTATACCAAAAAGGGTTCAAATATATTCATATGGGCGTAAACTATAGCAAAACCGCGCCCTGGACAGAGGAACGGCTTTATATCTTAGAGAATGAATACAAAAAAATCGCTAAAATGTATATAAGCTGGACACGAAAAGAAGAAAAATTCTATTTTTCATCTTTCGACATGAAAATTTTATCGCATTTGAAGGGCGAGAAGTACAACATAGACAGAGCACGTATGAACATGAATCAACCATCAATCGCCCCAGACGGCAAAATATACACAATGTCAAAGCACTTGAATAATCCTATTTTTGCAATAGGAGATGTTTTTTCTGGGATTGACAAAAAGAAACAAAAAATGATATACGAAAGAGGCGCGATGCCAGCATTGCCTTGCCATAAATGCGCGATAAAGTCGCGTTGTAATTATGCATACGATAATTTGAACAGTGATGGAGCAAATATTGTTGATGATATAACACCGGTGCAATGCGCTCACGAGCGTTTGATTACACCAATTGCCGACAATATTGCTAAAACGCTGTACAAAGAACAAAATGCCTTGTTTATACAAAAGCATTATAATGAATTGTATCCAGTTATGTCTTTGATAGAGGATGGCGGCTTGTAACGCAGTCTTGACCCTCGCTGTGTTTTTTTTCTTGCATTATTAATATGTATGTGTTACTATGCACTCTGGCTGGCGCGTCAGTGGAATGTCGCCAAGTGTTATTTACAATTTCTGGAGGTAACTGTCATGGCAAAATGTGAAGTATGCGATAAATCCATACAAACAGGTCATAGGATCAGCATCACTCGTAGCCAAGTGTCACGCAGGGCTAACAAAATGTGGCGTTCCAATGTAAAAAAAGTGCAAGTTGTCGAAAAAAACGGTACTGTACGTAGGGCAAAAGTATGTACGCGCTGCCTAAGAAGTGAGAAAGTTACAAGAGCAGTTTAGTTTTTGTATATAAAAAGCCCCGGAGGATCACATCCTCCGGGGCTTTTTCATATCCGTTAGCTCTCTACAATTTTGTCCCGCAATTGAGGCAAAACACATTGCCTTCGGCTATTTCATGCCCACAAGCAGAACACCCAGCAGCAGGAGGTTCTGACTTTGTCCCACACCCGGTACAAAACAACTGACCAGGTTCAAGCAGAACATTGCAATTGGCGCAAGTGTTGCCGCCCGGCTCATTGTTAGGCTGTTGCGTATTCATCTGAGCCCCGCACGAGCTACAAAACGATGTATTGTATGCTACATCGCTGCCACATTTCTCACATGTTGTAATGCCTTTTATTTGCTTTACCTGCTCTTCGTATTGTTGTATTGCAGCGTTGGCATTATTGATATCAGCTATAAACTGCGCAAAATCTGGCTCTGGATTTTCGCCGCGTGTTTCAAAATACAGCTTGCCAATTTGCATTTGTACATTTTTGATCCGTTTTTCTTCGTCCGAAATAAGACTGTTAAGTTTTACAGTTTCCGCCAAATTTCTCGCTTTTTGAGCAGCATCCTGCCCAGTTTGCGATATTTTTTTGCCAAGTCCTTCAAAAAACGCCATAAGATAACCTCCTTGAGATAATATACGCAAGTTTAGCACCCATGTTGCTTTTTGGCAATCAAATAATTGCATCAAAATTGTTTGAAGTTTCTGTACAGTAGCTATATAATACTCACAACAAAATTAATACTGGAGGAGATTAACTATGGCAAACTTTCCATCTACGCAGGACTTACCGATCGAAAGTCTGGACATCACATCGCAAAACCGCAATATCGCTCACTCTGCATGGCGTGCGTACGATACTGTGGAACAAGCACTAGCAGGCAAACCATCAAACAATATCGTTTCATTAAACGGCACTTGGCAGTTCAAACTATATCCAAACCCTGCAGATATCGAACCTTTTTACGAAACAAATAACAAGCGTTTAGGCTTTGAGAGCATCCCCGTACCATCCCATTGGGAACTACATGGATATAACGAGCCACGCTACACCAATGTCCCCTACCCTTGGGTCTACGAAGGCCATCATGTTATCAAACCAGGAGAAAACTATAACCCCGTACCAAACCCTCCATTTATCCCAGACGATAACCCTTGTGGCTGCTACTATCATCAATTTAACGTAAAGGCCACAGACCGTGATGTTTTCATTCGTTTTAACGGGGTAGAAACGGCGTACAAGCTATGGGTAAACGGCAAATATGTAGGATACTCCGAAGATAGCAAACTGCCTTCAGAGTTTGATATTACTAAGTTCGTAAACGTTGGCGACAACACGTTGGCGGTACAAGTGGTGCGCTTTACAAAAGCCACGTACCTTGAAGACCAAGATTATTGGCATATTTCTGGCATCTATGGTGATGTTTCGCTTATTTATAAGCCGGAGGCGCGTATTGCGGACTATAAGGTTATCGCAACACCTATTTTACGTGGCAAATACGGCACAACCGACACTGGAGAAATTTCCGCCGATATACAAGTATCACGTGTACCAATGTTCGCGGACTATACTGTAAAAATCGAACTTTACAGCTTTGGTGGTGAATGTCTCGCAGCTGCGGAAGGCAAACCTAATGCACATGCACCACAATCTCTACAATGGACTCCAACAGCCAACACCGCACGCCTTAACTTTGTCGTACCGGATATCACCCCTTGGACAACCGAAACCCCTGTGCTATACAAGTTTGTTGTGTCCCTTATTTCCCCAAGTGGCGATGTGATGGATGTAGAAATATGTAACGTTGGTTTCAAGAAAATCGAAATCAAAAACGGTGTTGTATACATGAATGACCAGCGAATGGTTATCCAAGGCGTAAACCGCCACCAGCACCATTACCAGTTTGGCCGCACTGTACCACGGGAATGGATGCGGCAGGAAATTATTGAGATGAAGCGCATGAATATTAATGCTGTACGCACCAGTCATTATCCTTGCTTTAGCGACTGGTATGAGCTATGTGATGAACTTGGGATACTTGTAGTATGCGAAACCAACATTGAGACTCACGGTGTATCCGGACAACTGACACAAGACCCAGCGTGGGCTAATCTGTTCCTCGAACGCGCTGTACGTATGGTGCTTACATTCAAGAACCATGCCTGTATTTTCTCGTGGTCTCTTGGCAACGAGTCTGGCTGCGGGCCAAACCACGGTGCGATGGCCGGCTTCATACGCGAGTATGACCCTACCCGCCTCTGTCAGTTTGAGGATGGCGCACCAAGCCCGCTTGTTTCCGATGTTAGAGGACGAATGTATGCTCCTGTCCAGTGGATATATCACATGCTTGCAGACACTGAGGATACCCGCCCAATTATGCTGGTGGAATATCTATATCAGATCCGCAATGCAGGCGGCGGACTCTTCCACTTCCGTGCGCTATGTGAGCAGTATGAACGCTTCCAAGGCGGGTTTGTGTGGGATTGGCAGGACAAAACGCTGGAAGGCACAACCGAAACAGGTGAAAAATTCTTTGCTCATGGGCTTGGTATGGGAGAATCTTTGTCTGACCCAGACGTACCATACATGACAAATAATGGTATTGTACTGTCAGACCTGCGCTGGAAGCCTGTCGGCTACGAGGTAAAGCAGGCATACGCACCTGTTGTGGTGCGCCCAATCGACAGGCTGCATCCATGGCATAAATTTGAAATAAAAAATGTACGCTTTGAAATACTAAACCGCTTATATACAAAACCGCTATCCGACTATAATATTTTAGTCGTTTTACGCGAAAATGGTCATGAAGTGTATAACGAAAAATTGGATGCACCGGAACTTGCGCCGCAAACAAAAACAACAATAGAAATTGTGCCAAAGTATGAACTAAAGAGCAATTGCGAATATTTCATTGAGTTTCGCGTGGTTGAAAAAGCAGAGACGTTTTACGCCGCTGCCGGCTACGAAGTTGCGCGCTTCCAGTATGACCTACAAGACACTCTTGATGTAGATAAGCCGCTTGCGTTACCGCAGGGTAATGTTTCATCTAATGAAACCGACACAGAGATTTCTCTTGCAGCAAACAGCACAGAAGTTTATGTATGTAAACAAACCGGGAATGTATCTCTTCGTAAAGACGGTGTGGAATATCTGTCACAGGGAACACCAAACTTCGACCGTCCATACTGCGGCATGGACACAAACGTTGGCTGGGGTGGAATGGCAACTGTATTTGAACTGATGCGTAACGGCAACAGCACCACAACCGTAAGTGATGTAACCCTCACATGTCACAACACTGTTAAAGTAGTGTACAAGATTGCCACCAAATGGGATGGTAACGAGATTACATCTTACACAAGCCATCAATACACTATGTTGCCATCCGGAGAACTTGTTGTTGAGTTTAATGCAAACTTAAACAGCAACATTGCATATGTGTCTCGCGCCGGCATGGAGTTTATTGTCCCTGCCGGGTTCGAAAAACTTACTCACTACGGGTTAGGTGGAGTAGAAAACTATACCGACAGGTTAATGTCGGCATTTTACGCTGTACACGAAAGCAGCGTAACCGAACAGCACTTCCCGTTCTGCCCACCGTCGGAGTGTGGCTGTAAAGGCGGTACTCGCTGGCTTTCATTGCAAAACGAAAGCGGTAAAAAATTGACGATAACAGGAAGCAATCCATTCCATTTTCATGCTCTGCATAACACTGTAGCCGACTACCAAGCTGCACAATATAATCACCAGTTACCAAACCGTGCCGAAACGTACTTGCATATTGACGCCGCTTTTAGCGGCATCGGTTCTAACATGGCCTGGAGCAGCCATGTTGACGCGGCACACATAGTGCCTGCCGGGGTAATTAGCACACAGTTTACCGTACGTGCCGAATAATGTAGTGATAGGAGACTCACATGAAATACCTGCCAAACTGGGATAAAACACAATCCCGCCATGCCGCTTTCTGGAACGGCACATTAACGGGTGCATGTTTGCATTCTGTCACCGCACCTGTGGAAAGCCCAACCACCTGGAATACTCCCTACGACTTCCCAGATGATGCAGATGACCGCAAAAAATGGTGGACAGACTCAGAAATACAAATAAAACGTCACCGCCACGGCTTTGAAAACACATATTTCGGCGGCGATGCTTTTCCGGTAATGTCTCACAACCTTGGTCCGGCAGGTCTTGCAGGTTTTTTTGAGGGGGCGATTCCACGTTTTGGCCCTAGCATCTGGTATGCAATATCACTCATGAGTTATGCAGATTTGAAGTTTGACCCAACCAGTCTCATGTACCAAAAGTCCATCTCAATGGCGGAGGAATATGTACGCGATTCGCAAGGCGACTATATTGTAGCCTTCCCAGACACAACAGGAATTGCGGACACCCTGTCTGCCCTGCGTGGGCCAGAACAGTTCATGACAGACCTGCTGGATCGCCCAGATGAGGTGCAAAATGCCCTACGCTATGTACAAGATATTTGGAAAGGTATCACCGCCAAAATTTATGATATCGTACGTGATAACAACTATGGAGGCAGTAGCATAGGCTGGCTGCAAACATGGGCGTCTGGCTTCCATGGGCAGTTGCAGTGCGACATGTCTGTTATGGTTTCGCCAAAAATGTTTGACGAGTTCTGTATGTATGAAATGCGTGAACAAACCCGTGCATTAGAGTATTCACTATATCATTTCGACGGCGAGGCGCAGCTTATGCACCTTGATCAAATGCTTAGTGTGGAGGAGCTTGACTGCATACAGTGGACAAATGTTGTAGGACAAGGGGCTGCGATAGACTATATTCCAGTGCTGCAAAAAATACAGGCCGCAGGCAAACGTCTGCTAGTTAGCGCACCTGCAGAACATGTGAAGCAGATACTTGACAACCTAGATGCAAGCAAGCTATACCTTGGCGTGTGGGCAAATACCCCCGCCGAGGCAGACGAAATATGCAAGAAGATAGAAAAATACTCCCGCAACCCGCTGGGATAATCGATTGAGAGGAAATATACAATGTTCAAACCCATGTTCCATCAAGACCCAAATGTAACTCACCAAAACCGCGAGCCTTCACGGGCGTACTACATCCCATACTCTACAACACCCACAAGCCTTGTTGACGCTAACATCACTCGCACAAACTCCACTCGCTTCCATAGCCTTAACGGCGACTGGGACTTTGCCTACTTTGAAGAAGGTCCACACGGCCTCCCCCAAGGCTTTTACGCACCTGATTTCAATTTTATCAATTTCGATCGCATACCTGTGCCGTCTTGCTGGCAGACAGAAGGCTACGATATTTGCCACTATACCAATATCAACTACCCAATCCCTTGCGACCCACCATTTGTGCCGGCTGCAAACCCATGCGGTGTATACTCGCGTATCATAAATATTGACTCAAATGCAAAAAGCAAGGAGCTATTCCTTAACTTTGAAGGAGTAAATAGCATTGCCTATATTTGGCTAAACGGCGAATACGTTGGCATGAGCAAGGGCAGCCGCCTTCCAGCAGAGTTTAACGTCACAAAATTTGCCAAGCTGGGCGCAAACCGCCTCACCGTTCTAGTACTCAAATACTGCGATGCAACATATATCGAGGATCAAGACTGCTTCCGTTTCTCTGGCATTTTCCGCGATGTATACCTACTTGCCCGTGAAAAAGAATGTGTCCGCGATGTGTTTATACGGCAAGACTTCCCAAACAACGATTTTGCAACAGCTGCCTTGCAGGCAGAAATTAGCGGTACACCCGGGCTACAAGTATCTGCACGGTTGGTTGATACCAGTGGTGAGTTTATTGACAAACTTGAAATCACCCTTGATACAAACGGCAACGGCGTAATAGATTTCACTCTACACAACCCACAGCTATGGACAGCGGAAACACCATATCTCTACAGTGTTGTCATCGAAGCAAACGGTGAGGTGCTTGTATTTAGCACAGGTATACGTAAAATTGAAATTGCCGAAAACGGTGCGATGCTGATAAATGGCACACCTGTTAAGCTAAAAGGTGTAAACCGTCACGACTTCCACCCACTGCACGGGCAAACTGTACCGCTAGACTGGATGGTTGACGACCTTAAAATTATGAAACAACACAATGTCAACTGTATACGCACCGCGCATTACCCCAACCAGCCGCGCTTCTTACAACTTTGCTCAATGATGGGCTTTTATGTATGTGACGAAACGGATATCGAAAGCCACGGCATGACTGAGTGGGATTATTTAAGCAACAACAAGGATTGGACAATCGCATTCATAGACCGCATGGAACGCCTTGTAGAACGAGACAAGAATCAAGCATGTGTTATCATGTGGTCACTTGGCAACGAAAGTGGTCACGGCCCAAACCATGTACAAATGGCAGAATGGGCGACAAAGCGCGACTCAAGCCGTTTGATTCACTACTGCGAGGCCTTCCCGCATCAGACACAGGAGAAGGATGCGTATAGTATGCTAAGCCGCATGTACCCAAGCCTTGAGGATTTCCAAGCATATGCCGAAAACCCCGAGACCTGGCGTCCATACTTCCTATGCGAGTATTCTCATGCAATGGGTAACGGACCTGGCGACCTTTGGGATTATTGGGAAATTATCAAGTCGTCTCCAAAGATGATGGGTGGATGCATTTGGGAATTTTGGGATCATGGCCTTGCTGCACGACGCTATATAGACGTAGACGGCAATGAATATACTGTACCAGCACACGGTTACAAAAACGCGTTAGAGCGTATGGGGCTTGAAGTTGATGAGTTAGACCTTGTTGCTGAGTTTGCTGCTTACGGCGGCGACTTTGGCGATGTGCCAAACGACGGCAACTTCTGCCTTGATGGGCTTGTAACCAGCAAGCGTGAGCCGCATACTGGCTTCAAGGAAGCTAAGTCTATATATGCGTATACACGCGCCGCTGCAACTGACTTGAAAAACGGAGCAATTGAGATATTCAACGAGTACGACTTTATCGACCTGTCTCATCTATACATGGAATGGGAGCTTGTGTGTGGACGCGAGAAAACCGCAGCCGGCTTTGTGGCAGAGCTTAATGTGCCTGCAAAGTGTTCACGTGTGGTGAACCTAGGCTTTACCGTGCCAGAATATAACGGTTTTTGCGCAGTGAATGTAAGATTCCGTGTTAAAAATACCTGTGATGTGTTTGAACACGGCGACGAGCTTGCGTTTAACCAGCTTATTATTTCTGAAGGGCGCGAAATGCCTAACCTTGCCGGATATTGCAGTTGCTCCGGCAACATAAAAATTGGTGAGCATAGTAACCAATTGCATATCCAAGGTGCGAGCTTCCACCATGTATTTGATATGATATCCGGTACTTTTGTGCAAATGAGTACAAATGGGAGAAACCTGCTTGCCGCACCTCTCACCTTTGATATATGGCGCGCACCAACCGACAACGATCGCAATGTGCAATGGGCGTGGCGCAACGCAGGTTTCGACCGCGCCGCAGTACATGTATATACAGCATCATATGAAAAAAATGAGTCAAGTTGTGTTATAAAAACCAGCTATGCAATAGGCGGCTACACTGTTCAACCCGCCTTGCGTGGCGACGCAACATGGACTATCGAAGCAAGTGGGCGCGTCACTCTTTCAACCAGCGCGAAATTGACTGAAAACAACAGCTTAGATCATGCACAACTACCTCTGCCACGCTTTGGCCTAAAATTTGTTATGCCAAAAGATACAGAACGTGTAAGCTATTTTGGCTATGGTCCGAATGAAAACTATGTAGACATGCGTCATAGCGCGTGGAAAGGCTATTTCGAGACCACCATCGACAACATGTTTGTTGACTACGAAATGCCACAGGAAAATGGCGCGAGATATGGCGTAGACTACGCACTTATAACGGACGCTCGTGGCTTTGGGCTGGTATTTGAAGCAGGCGTGAAAGCGTTTTCGTTAAATGCGTCGCACTATACCAGTCAAGATTTGGATAAAGCAAAGCATTCTCATGAGCTTGTGAAGCGTGATGAAACGATTGTATACATCGACTACAAAAATAACGGCATTGGCTCTAACTCTTGTGGACCTGCACTGCGCAAAATGTATCGGTTTGATGAAAAGGAATTTACATTTGATGTGGCCTTTGCGCCGATACAGTTGGGAATATAGCATATGTGCAACCCGGATCAAAAAAATATATCTTAGGAGGAACAAACATGCATGACATCAAAATCGGAACATTAGTAAGTGGAGGCAGCGTAACAAAAATGCTGCCAAAGCTCATCCCATACGGGTTTGAGACTTTTTCTATTATGTTTTGGGACAACATTGGCGACACCAACCTTGAACAACTTGCAAAAGACACAAAAGAAATTCTAAAAGGGACAGGCTGCAGCATTTCCAACGTGTCTGTTTTTGGCAACCCACTTCTCGACACAGAGCGTGGCCTTGCCACACGTAGCAGTTGGGAAAAATTAATCAACGCTGCACATTTGTTTGAAACAGACATAGTCGCAGGCTTTACAGGCCGTGTATTGGACTGTCCTGTTAATGAAAGTATCCCAAAATTTAAGGAAGTGTTCACACCACTAACCGAGCTTGCAGCAACAAAGGGAGTACGCATAGCATTTGAAAACTGCGACATGGGCGGCGACTGGCAACGTGGCGACTGGAATATCGCATTCTCACCAAAGGCGTGGGAATTGATGTTCGACGCAATTCCACTGGACAATATTGGTCTACAATGGGAGCCATGCCACCAAATGGTTCAGCTGGTTGACCCAATCCCACAACTACGAAAATGGGTGCACAAAATTTTTGCCCTGCATGGCAAAGATGCAACAATTGCATGGGATGTAATCCGTGAAAAGGGCATACGTAGCGGGGAAGCGTACTGCTGGCATCGTACTCCTGGTTTTGGAGACAGTAACTGGACAGACATCATTTCTATTTTGCGCATGGCAGGATTTAAGGGTTCTATCGACATCGAGGGCTGGCATGATCCAGTATACAGAGGCGAGCTTGAGTATGTAGGCCAAGTACATGGCTTGAACTATTTGAAAAAGTGCCGCGGTGGTGAATGGGTTCCAAATCTCGAGATGTAGGAGGCATATATGAGTTACAAAATTATCGTTGCAGGCTGCGGGATGATGAGCAATGAATGGATAACCATTGCCAAAAGCCGCAACGACTGCAAAATTGTCGCGCTAGTAGACCTGCAAGTTGAGAGAGCCCAACAACAGAACGAGAAGCACCAACTAGCAGCAAACATTTACACAAACATTAATGATGCATTAGCAAATGAAGATGCAAACCTAGTATTTGACATCACAACACCAGACTCTCATTACAATGTTGTTACTGCGGCGTTGCGCGCTGGTTGCCATGTTTTTGGAGAAAAGCCTATGTCAGATACTCTGGAAAATTCCGAAAAAATGGTGCAGGTTTCTGATGAAACAGGTTATGAATATTTCATAATGCAAAACAGGCGTTATGTTTCCGAAATTGTAACGCTGCGAGATTTTATACAGAGTAATAAGTTAGGTCAAGTCGGGCAAATATCTGCCAACTTCCAACTAGACCCGCATTTTGGCGGCTTCCGCGACGAGATGGACAGCCCGCTAATTGCCGACATGGCCATTCATATTTTTGATGCAGCAAGGTTTATCACTGGCAAAAAACCGATTTCGGTATATTGCCACGAATTTAACCCCGTATGGAGCTGGTACAAGGGTGACGCAAATGCCGTTTGCATATTCGAGTTTGAGGATGGCTCTGTGTTTGACTTCCGTGGCTGTTGGTGTGCAAATGGGCTTAACACATCATGGGAAAGCGAATGGCGAGTTGCATGCGAAAAGGGAGCGATAGCTTGGGATGGCAATAATAAACTATATTACGACCTAGCATCAACGGGGCCAGGCAAAACAGGCATTGCAAGTGAAAATGAGATTACGTCCAGTTTTGTTGACATCCCAGTTACACAGCTTGGCATGAACGGCCATCAGTTGTGCGTAAAAGATATGTTTGACGCACTTGCAAATGGTACACGGCCACAGACGGATTGCAGAGATAATATTTATAGTATACGTATGGTTTATAAGGCAATGGAGAGTGCCAGAGCTCGGGCTTTGGTTAAAATGTAGTGAGATGGGCGCGCATAGCGCGCCCATCTCACTCTAACAATAGACTTGTAACGAAATTATTGCAGAAACCCTTAATGTTTAATTTTGGAGCATTTAGGGTCATTTCAATTTCTTCGCTACATGTCTTAATGAAGGGACTGTTTTCATGAACAAAATCTGCTTGATTTTTCTCACCGTGGCTATAACGCTGGCGGTGTTTTCTGCGTGTTCACAAGAAACACCTGACAGCAACTATGTCTTAGATAATATGGTGCTACAATACCCCTCAGCCCTTGATTTCAATCCACCACCAGTAAACCCCGAACGCATACGCATAGAAGGGTCATACTTCGTAGTGGGCGACGACTCACACCGCATATGGATTAATGGAGTAAACACGCCATGGAACAATTGGAACGATTTCAGCGGCACAAATTTTAACTATGATTGGTGGGATACGCACTTCGCGGCCTTGCGAGCCGCCGGTGTGAACGCTTCTCGGGTGTGGATAAACTGCACAAACAATTTTGGACGCGGCAACACGTACGGGCAGGAGACCGTTATGGACATGGATGAATATGGTATGATTCATAGCGTATCAGATCTGCATTTCGAGCATCTCGACAGCTTTTTTGCGATAGCAGAGCGGCATGGAATATACATTATGGCAACGCTGCTCTCGTTTGATCATTTCCGTTACAACGAATGGCACAACTCCGACCCTTACCGCTGGCGGGTAATGCTGCAGTGCAAAGATGCCGTCAACGCGTTTGTAGAATTATACACCATTCCGTTTGTTGAGCGTTTTCGCGACAACCCATTCCTGTGGAGTATAGACCTAATGAATGAGCCAGATTGGGTACATGAGGAACATGGTCTTATCGGCTGGGAATATTTGTCGTATTTTTTTGCGCGTAACACGGCAGCAATACGTGAGCGTAGCGATATACTTGTAACTGTTGGGCTTGCGTTCTCTAAGTATCATTCCGACTACTTGAATGAGGGGTATGAAGGGAACAAAATTTCTGATGAATTCTTTCAAAAATTATACAACAACCCATACGCTTCACTAGACTTTTGGTCGCCGCATTATTATGACTGGGTAGGGCAGTGGTATGGACATCCATTCACATCTCGCCCATTTGGGCAACGCAGAGACGGTGGGTGGGGGCTTTGTGCCTCACGCCCAGCATTAATTGGGGAGACAAGCGGACACGGCACAGAGGGGTTTTCACTCATAGAGGACTATATGAATGCGTTTGCAAATGGCTGGCAGGGTGTAATGGCTTGGACTAGCAACGGCGTTGACGACCACGGTAGCTTTGATGATGTTACAATAGCGACTATTTATTTCGCCAATGCACATAGAGAACTGGTATTCCCATGATGTTATGTCATGTAGCGCAATGCTTGTATGTGCTTTGTGAAAGGAGTAAAGATAAGTGAAAATCTATGATATAACTGCAGAAATTTCCGCAAACCTGCCTGTGTACGGCAACGAACGCCCGAGTGCCACAAAGGTGGCAGAACTCTCTAAAGGCGATAAGTATACCCTGTCAAAAATCACAGGTACAACACACACCGGCACACATGCGGACATGCCTGCCCATTTCATTTTAGGCGGTGATACAAACGATACAATCCCGCTCAACCACTTCTATGGCGCGGCGCAGCTTATCCGTATCACCACCACATCGCATGTAACAGCGGAGGACTTACGCCAGTTTGATATTCCCGTAGGCGGTATACTGCTCATCGACACAGGGCAGTCAAAATATATGAGGCAGGGTACGTTAAAAACGGACTTCCTCGGCCTCACCCCATGCGCGGCATCGTTGCTAATCGAGAAAAAAATCAAGACAATCGGTATAGACTATCTCTCTGTAGACCCGTTTGATGCTACAGATTTTCCTGTACACATGGCACTGCTTGGCAGTGGAATAGCGATTCTTGAAGGGCTTGTGCTGGACAATGTGCCAGAAGGTGACTATACACTGTCTGCTTTGCCACTTAAAATAAAAGACGGAGATGGCAGCCCAGTACGTGCAATTTTGGTGGAGGTGTAAACATGGCAACAATCGAAACGACAAGACAGTCAATAGACTTGCGGAACTTTGAACTTGATGGACGAGTGCTAGATATTGGCGGTGGCGGTGAGGGGATAATTGCGCAGGCGTTAACCAGCAAAAAAAACAACTTCAGCACGAATATAAAGAACTTTCTCTTTTCGCACCCAAAATCCTACGACGAAATTATAGCCATCGACATCCGCCCAGAAGAACTGGAAGAAACCACGGATATTGGCATTAAAATTTTGATGGATGCCACGGACCTAAAATTTTTGGACAACTATTTCGAACACTGCACATGCTTCTACTCCCTCATGTATATGAATACAGTAGACACGGCAAAAGCTATCTCAGAAGCTTTCCGCGTGTTAGAGCCTGGTGGCACTCTGCACATTTGGGACGCGGTAATTCCTCCGCTCAATACCACTGGTTTAGAAGCTATATCTTCCACAGAACAAACAAAACATCCTAACGTGTTTATCACGCATCTTAATATACTATTGTCAAAAACCGAAGCTGTTTCAACATCCTACGGCGTTGGTGAGTACGAAACACAAAGCCAAAATAGTATCCGTGAGCTATGTGAGCAAGCGGGATTCAAGTATGTAGCAGGCGAAACGACGGATGAAAAATTTTGGCTTGAAATGACGAAGGAGTCCCACACATGACCAAAGCTATGCAACTCTCCGTCCATAAAATAATCGACCATATCCTACGCACAGGCGATATCAACAACCAATTCTACGACGCTGCACCAATGTATCTTGGTGCAGCAATACATCGCAAAATTCAAGGACAAATGGACGAAACCTACAAAAAGGAAGTCTCTCTCAAGCTGGATACTCAAATCTCCGGCATTCCCGTACAGATACGCGGCAGGGCAGACGGCATTATTACCGACCCCAGCGGCAAAATTACCATTGACGAGATCAAGACAACAACCCTTCCACTAGACTATATCTATGAAAAGCACCAACAGCACATGGGACAGGCCAAATGCTATGCCTATATGTACATGCAGTCGCTCGAAACCACACCAGCATCAATTACAATCCAGCTTACATACTACCAGCTTGAGTCGGAAGAATTGCGCCGACATAAGTGGGAATTTTCTGCCGCAGAAGTTGAAGTATTTTTCTGCAACCTATTGGAACAATATGGTGTATGGCTAAAAATGGAGCGGGACTGGGCAATAACTCGCGACAACTCAATAAGCACTCTCTCTTTTCCGTTCCCTGCATACCGCAAAGGCCAGCGTGAGCTTGCAGTGGCTGCATATCGAGCAATTTCTGCAGGCAAAAAGCTGTACGCGTGCGCCCCAACAGGTATTGGCAAAACTCTATCTTCTCTATTCCCTGCCATTAAGGCAATGGGCGAAGGCAAAACTGCACCGCTTTTCTACCTTACAGCAAAAACGGTTACACGTACTGTTGCGGAAGAAGCAGTACGTCTTATGGTGGCACAGAAACCTCCTGCTTCGCTCACTGTGCCTGATGCGGAACAAGGCCTGCGCTTCAAATCCATAACACTACGCGCAAAAGAAAAAATTTGCACAAATGGCGATTGCATTTGCATTCCAACACATTGCACAAGCGCGCATGGCCATTACGACCGTGTAAACGCTGCAATACTGGACTTGCTAGAAAATTGCGATATCATTACCCCGGCAGAAACAGAGGCATATGCAAAAAAGCACCGTGTTTGCCCCCACGAGTTTGCACTGGATACCGCCCTCTGGTGCGACCTTATAATCGGCGACTACAACCATGTGTTCCATCCCGAGGCATATTTGAAGCGATTTTTTGGAAGCGATGAGGAGCGAGACTATGTTTTTCTCATAGATGAGGCGCACAACCTTGCGGATAGGGTGCGCGATATGTACAGCATATCACTTGGTAAAAATGAGCTTGCCAAAGTCCGCAATACGGTGAAGGATAAGGACTCACTTTCAAAAAAATTGCGTAAAGACTTGCGGCTACTTGGTAATTATCTCAAGGATATTGGTGCCAAAAGCAATGAACATGAATTGCCTCGCCCTTCTCGCAATGACGAGCTACACGAACCTGACATGGTATTCCTAGCATTCGTCAAACTCGCCGCTCAAACCACTGGAGAATGGCTTGCGGTAAAAAAAGGGCACGAGCAACACAGTGCGGTAATGGACCTATACTTCGAGCTAGGCAAATTTATTATGATAGCTGATATGTTTGACCACCACTACACAAACCTTATCGAGTGCTATGGCCGCGATGTAACCATGACCCTATACTGCCTAGACCCATCAAAAATTATCGCGGACGGGCTTGCTCGTGCAAAGTCGTCCATTCTCTTCTCGGCAACTTTGACTCCCCTACCCTACTACCGAGAAATATTGGGCGGTAGCGAAGATGACTACATTGTAGCCCTGCCATCGCCATTTGACCCGCACAATTTGCGGCTTGAAGCATATGTAAACATCTCTACCAAGTACAAAGACCGCAAAAGCAGTTACGGATCTATTGTACACACCATCCACAATACAATAACCCAAAGAACCGGAAATTACTTTGTTTTTTTCCCATCCTACGAGTACATGCACAAGGTATATGAGCTGTTCTGCACATCGTTCCCTATGGTTGATACCGTGCTACAAAAAACTGATATGTCTGAAGATGAGCGTGCTGCTTTCCTTGCTCGTTTTGATGCAGCAAACACCGCAACTCTGCTTGGTTTTACAGTGCTTGGCGGTATTTTTTCCGAAGGGATTGACCTTAAAGGCAACAGGCTGGTTGGCACGATAATAATTGGCGTTGGCATACCAAAAATATCTAGGCGAACAGACCTTATACGAGACTATTTCGATACAAAAAACGGCGCAGGTTACGACTTTGCCTACGTATTCCCTGGTATGAACAAAGTGCTACAAGCGGCAGGCCGCGTCATACGTACCGAAACCGATACCGGAACAGTTGTGCTTATCGATAGCCGCTACGCTACTGGTAAATATCGGACACTAATGCCTCCCCATTGGTCTCATATTGCACAGTGCTAATCCTCTACCATGTTTGCCCCAAGCCCAGCTCCCATTGGTGTAATTAGTACCTGCTTGTATGCCTCTTCCCCGCTACTATCCACCCCGATAAACTTGCCGTCGCATGTGAGAAAATGCACACTACGCTTCAGTGACACCCCTAGTGCGCGCAACACATCATGTGTGATTTTGCAGTATTGCCGCGCTTTGATAATACGTGCAGCATACGTTGTGCCAATGCCAGGTATGCGCAACAGCAGTTCGTAGTCTGCGGTATTTACTTCTATTGGATACAAATGCAAATGCCGCAATGCCCACGCCGCCTTTGGATCAAGCTCCGATGAGAGGAAAGACTCCTGTTCTGGAGCAAGCTCGCCGGGGGTAAATCCGTACAACTGCATCAACCTATCCGCCTGATACAGCCGCTTCATGCGCCAAACCGGCGTGATAACTTCGGGAAGGTCTGGGTAGCCTTTTGCCTCGTGTACATAGTGGAACGGTGAATAATACACACGTGCAAGACCGTATTTTTTATACATCGCGCTTGCAAGGTGCAATATTTCAGAATCGGACTCATTGGTGCTTCCCGGCATTAGTTGAGTTGTTTGACTTGTTGCAAAAGTGGGCGCGTGTCTATAGTGCTTGCTCTCGTCTTTCGCAGTGCGTATAAAATTGGCTATCTGCCCCATTGGCGTGAGTATATTTTTGCGAGTCTTGTTCCGGGCAATTTGTCTATAACCCTCTTCTTTTGCCACCTCAATGTTTACATCTATGCGGTTGGCATACAGCCCTGCTTGCCATATCAGCTCTGGCGAAGTGCCGGGCATTATTTTTGCGTGTACATAACCTCTGTAGCCGTGGTCTAGGCGAATGCTCTTGATGGTAGCAATTATAAGCTCTTCTGTGTAGTCCGGGTTTTTGAATATCCCAGACGTTAGAAAAATGCCATGCCCGTTAGCATATGCTTCATTTACACAAATTTGTGCAAGCTCCTTTGGATCATGTGTATATCGTGTCTTGTCCACACCGGAACGACAGCCGCAATATGCACAGTTGAAGATACAGTCGTTTGAAAGGAAAGCCTTTGGCACTTTTGGCGGCGCAGGCTTGCTCTTGATTTGCTCCTTGATGAAGGAAAGGTCTGGAACACAAGAGGTATCATCGTCATCTGCAATATCATAACGGGCATCGTCCAACATTTGCAGAATCATTTCTTCTGTGGTTAGGCGGTGCTTTATTATTACATTTGCCATAAGCCTTCTCCCGTCTGCGATATTATGTTCGACAACAAGAGTATAAACGAAAGATGTGCATTTGGCAAATATTTGTTCTATTTTTTGTTCCCATAACTCGCTACGCGCTTTTGAGCGGTAAATACAAAGTAGTCCCCTACTTCATCTACACGCACGCCGCCAAATATTGTGGCAAGTTTATTTCTGTACCAATCTCGCCTCTTTGTTACCATATACATGATGCCACCAATTTTCAAACGGTTAAAGCCTTTTTCGATAAAATGCTTAGGCACTGAAAAATCCGCATGGTACGGTGGGTTTGACAAGATATAGGAAAAGCCTGTATCGTCTATATTATCTAAACCATCACTGTAAATTATTTTCACGTCACCAACACCATTGTGTGTGGCATTTTTTTGTGCAAGCGCGATACAGTTTTTACTGTTATCGCTCATGACTATGTTTTGTGTTCCTATAAGCTTTGCGGCATAAATACCAACTACACCATATCCACAGCCCAGATCAAGCAGTTTGTCTTCAGGACGTATGTTTTCTGACAGGTTGGCAATGGAAAGCATTGCAAGTGTGCCTTTGTCCAGTCCTAACGGTGAAAATGAGCTTTTTGCTGTCTCAAATGTAAGTTCAATCTCATCAATTGCAGCGGTGAACATATTGTACATATCGCACCTCGTTTTTTTTAGGAAGTATAGCACAGTGACACATAAGGCGAAACTTAATCTGACGATATAAAAAGGATGTGATATTTTTGCCCACACAATACATGAAAAACTTGAAATGGCTAATACTATCCATTGTTGTAATCATTATCACCGCATTAGTGTTTAACTTTTTTTTCCGCGAAGCCGTACCCGAGCAGCGCGAGTTTAGAGGAATGTTTGTTTCTACCAAGGGGGACGTGTGCAATGGACATATACATCAAGCCCAAAAAGAAAGCCACGCTATCTAACCAGCCAGCTGTACTCATCTCCGATGTTGCAGATATAGTCGCACCAAAGGATGCAGCGGGTAAAATAAAAAAGATGCAGCTCTTTGAACTGGACAACAACGCTGGCAAAAAACAAAACCACGTTGTTAGTGTCACAGATATCATTTCCACAATCCAAAAAACCTACCCAAATGCCGCAATAAATAACGTTGGCGAAATGGACACATGGGTGCAGTATCGTACAAAAAAAAGCCCGGATCATACATGGCTCAAATGGCTCAAAATTGCCATGGTCGTGGTGATACTGTTTGTTGGCTCGTCTACCGCAATCATGAGTTTCCATACAGATGGGCAAATGCCGAAAATATTTGAGCGGTACTATCAAATTTTTTTTGGTGAGGAGAAAACCAATCCAGCAATCATAAACATCCCATACTCTATTGGGCTTGCACTTGGAATTGTTGTATTCTACAACCACTTTCTTGGCAAAAAACTTACAGACGATCCAACGCCAATAGAGGTTGAGATGGAACTGTATGACCGTGACGTGACAGACACCATGGTCGATGCACTAAGCCAGCGCAGGGAGAGGATGGAGAAAGGGCAATGACCACCTTTTTGACAAACGCTCTTGCGATACTCATTGGTGTTGGCACGGGCATTGTTGTATCCGGCGCAGTGTTTGCATTTATAACAATAGTTGGCGTTGTGCCACGCCTTGCACAAAAAACACGCACCGAACGGCAAATTAAGATTTACGAATCCGCAATTGTGCTAGGTGGTATTTTTGGCACAATAACAGGGCTTGGACATTTTACACTGCCCATTGGCAGCCTGCCCGTTATAGCAATAAGCCTTGCAAATGGAGTTTTTTTTGGCGCATTGGCAATGTCACTTGCAGAGGTGCTAAACGTTATCCCTATACTAACGCGGCGTGGACGCTTGCAACAAGGCATGTTCTACTTTGTAATGGCTATCGCGCTTGGAAAGCTCATTGGCGCGTTACTATATTTTCTCGTCCCCGGTTTTTACGACTCGGGGAGCATGTAGAGAGGAAAACCATCATGAACCCATCAGAAACCGACAAACAGCAATATTCCGAAATGATAAAGTCTGCATCACCACCAAGCAGCACCATAGCAAACTGCATCAAAGCATTCCTTGTAGGCGGTAGTATATGCGCGGCGGCGCAGGTTATACAAAACATATTGTTGCGCACAAACCTCACACGTGACAATGCAAGTACCATTACAGCCACAATTTTGATAGCAGCCGCAATTATCTTAACTGTGCTTGGGCTGTATAACAAATTGGGCAAACACGCTGGTGCAGGGTCTATTATACCAATCACAGGTTTTGCAAACGCTATTGCAGCCCCCGCTATCGAACATAAAAGTGAGGGTCTTGTTCTTGGCATAGGAGCAAAAATGTTTGTGATTGCAGGCCCGGTAATTGTGTACGGGCTGCTAACAAGTGTAATTGTTGGGCTTGTATATTATTTTGTTAGATAGGGGAGCTATATGAAACACTTAGGTAAGTCCAGTGTCCGTTTCGCCACGCCACCAACAATAGTCTCCACAGCATCTATAGTTGGCCCCAAAGAAGGTGAAGGCCCGCTGGCACAATTTTTTGACGAAGTTTCACCAGACATTCTCTTTGGTCAAAAAACATGGGAGCAGGCAGAAAGCGAAATTGTGCGCAGTACAATAGAGCTTGCTGTACAAAAGGCTAGTCTTAAAATGTCAGATATTCAATATATTTTCGCAGGCGACTTGCTTAACCAAATAAGCGGCTCAACATTTGGGGTACGCGAGTTTGATAACTCATTTTTTGGGCTATTTGGCGCATGTTCTGCGATAGGCTCGGGTATGTCGCTTGCAGCAATGCTTATCGATGGCGGGTTTGCCGACTATGCAGTAGCCTCTGCTTCCAGCCATTTCTGTGGTACAGAAAAGACCTTCCGCTTTCCACTGGAGCTTGGCACACAACGCCCGCCTACTTCTTCATACACCGTAACCGGAGATGGCGCGGTTGTCCTTTCACGCACCGGCAACGGGCCGTATGTTACTGCCGCAACCACAGGCCGCGTGCTTGACATGGGTGTAACTGACGCAAACTGTATGGGTGCAGCAATGGCACCAGCGGCAGCCTGGGTTATTGCAACACATTTGCGTGACCTTGGTCTGCAGCCCCAACACTACGATGTTATCGCAACAGGCGACCTCGGCAGTGTCGGCTCAAAACTCCTGATTCAACTGCTACAAGACGATGGCTTTGATATATCGTCCATCCATACAGACTGCGGGATGCTTATTTTTGACCAAGCTACGCAGGAAGTGGATGCGGGCGGTAGCGGTTGTGGTTGTTCGGCAGCCACATTTGCAGGATATTTCTACAACAAGCTTAAAAAAGGCAGCATCCAAAAAATGCTATTTGTGCCAACAGGCGCACTGCACAGCGTTGTAACAGTCCAGCAAGGCGAAAGCATACCAGCAATAGCCCATGCCGTGGCGGTGGCAACAAATTCCACATCGGGGGTGAATCTATGGCAATCCTTTGGGCATTTCTTGTTGGCGGCGCAATATGTGTACTTGGTCAACTGCTTATTGACCTTACAAAGCTCACACCTGCGCGTATACTGGTAATTTTTGTTGTTATCGGCTGTATACTTGGCGGCATTGGCTGGTACGAACATCTTGTGGAGTTTGCCGGGGCTGGTGCAGCCGTTCCGATACCCGGCTTTGGTAACTTGCTTGCCCGCGGTGTAAAAAAAGCAATTGATGAGCGCGGCCTTATTGGTGTGATAACAGGTGGCGCAACCGCAATGGCAGGCGGGCTTACTGTGGCGGTAGTATTTGGATATCTTGCCGGGCTTGTGGGCGCGCCAACGTCAAGTAAGCAGTAGATGCATCTTTTCATATTGTTGAAGACACTGGCAAGCCGCTTGGATTAAGTCAAATAAGCATGTATGAAAAACCATGACATATAGCATTTAACTTATGGTAGTCCGGCTTTTGATCCATACCGTACCCTAACCATCCGCAAAACCGGACTATGAAAAAGAAAATTGCTATAACAATAAATTTATGCAACAGGGCAGTACAATAGTAAAAGGACGCCGTTTATATATGAACCGCGTCCTTTTTGCTGTCTGTCACACCTCCTTCGCTGCGTCGGTGTGGGGCGTTCAATGGAAATGAAAACATCTCTAGGCTTCATTTTGCACTGTTTTCATTCCATTTCACTATATCTTCAATTTAACCACCCAAACCGTGCCAATTATCTAGGCTCATCCAAAGAACGTAAATTCCCAAAGCAAGTGCCACAGTGAGACAAGACATGGCGTTTAGTATGGTAACAAGCGAAAAATCAAGGTGCATTTACTATGAGAAAACAAGATACGAGAGAGA
>Ga0123355_10001372_pt1 | contig 33921 bp, 29 predicted proteins | sample TergutEmb28metaG_3_FD_89872 | JGI IMG/M metagenome (GOLD analysis project Ga0123355, IMG submission 89872) | Embiratermes neotenicus P1 segment gut microbial communities from Petit-Saut dam, French Guiana - Emb289 P1 | ecosystem: Host-associated > Arthropoda: Insects > Digestive system > Gut ...
CTGTAAACGTGATGTTTACAGGGGGTTTTGTGATTGCGGAGGCAGGATTTGAACCTACGACCTTCGGGTTATGAGCCCGACGAGCTACCAGGCTGCTCCACTCCGCGACGACAAGAAAGATATTATCACATTGCCACAATAAATGCAAGCATAATTTTCAACTGGTTGGATCTGGTTACCAGTTGAAAATTAATCTGTACGAAATGCACACGCTTTGCGTGCTTATATTCCAGTTGAAATGAAAAAGTCACGTTTTTTACAACTTCAGCAAAAAACTATTGACAACTCCCCACTCAGCGTGTAAAATATCTTTTGTTGGCCCAGTAGCTCAGTTGGTTAGAGTGCCGGCCTGTCACGCCGGAGGTCGAGGGTTCGAGCCCCTTCTGGGTCGCTATCACAAAGCTGCTTTGCGAATTTTACGCAAAGCAGCTTTTTTAATATCCGTGCCCTAGCTTTTTTCACAAAAAAGCATTATCATATGAGTTAGTACATTTACCAAATTTTTCGTATATATACAAGAAGGACGTGATTTTTTGACTTGGGAAAATTACCGCAAGCAAATAGAAGAAACAGGCAACTGCCCGGAAGACTGGTACATCCTTGGCATTGACCTGGGTACTACAAACTCCGTAATCAGCTACTGGGATAACTCTGCCGGCAAACCCGAAGCCATTGACGTTTCTAACGGTTTTGGCAAAATCCCTCTACCCTCCGTTGTGCAATTCCGCCAAGGCGACGACGCAAGCGAAGACGAATGGGTGATAGGCGAAGAAGCCTATCGCTCCATGAAAATTTATCCGGAAACCACCGTCCGCTCCATCAAGCGAAAAATGGGTACAAATTCCACTGTTCGCCTGGGCGGCAAAGATTACCTGCCGGAAGAAATTTCCGCAAAAGTACTGGCGGAGCTTGTTTCCCATGCACAAAATCTAAACCCCAAGGCAGAAATCGCAGGGCTGGTTGTATCTGTGCCATACGATTTTGACGACGCGGCACAAAAAGCCACCATGCGCGCCTGTGAAATTGCAGGGCTTGCGGACAAGTTAATTTGCTTGATAAAAGAGCCCAACGCCGCCGCACTAGCCTATAATTTCCGCCATCAACTTAACGAGGGCGAAAAAATAATGGTCTTCGACTTCGGCGGCGGCACGCTGGACATTACACTTTTTAATGTTGCGGAACGGGACGAGTCCCGCATAAAAATCCAGGTAACAAGCCAGGGCGGCGACGCAGAACACGGCGGCGACGACGTGGACGACACGCTAATAGAAGCGTGCGGCGTATTCATTTATGACAAAACCGGGCAGCCCGTATCCGATCTGGCCATAGAAAACCAGGTTGAACTCATCGCTCGGGCGCGTGAAGCTAAGGAGCGGCTCAGCGGGGTCCAGCGTTTCCGCATACCCTTCACTTTCTGCATCCCGCCGTTCGTGGAACAATTGACGCGTGAAGAATTTCATGAACTTATCAAACCTTTCATAGACAAAACGCGCAAACTTGTGCTTAAAACTCTTAGGGAAACCTACACAGGCAGCCTTACACCGGCGGATATCGACCGAGTTTTGCTGGAGGGTGGCAGTTCCCAAATGCCATGGGTGCGCGAAATGCTTTTAGATATTTTTAGCGATGAGTCCAAAATTTATTCATCGGAACGGCCTGCCCTTGATATTTCTCTGGGCGCGACCTATTATGCCGCTATGAAAATGGGGCTTCTCGCCCACCCGGATGTGGAGAGCGAGAAAATCTCTGTTGAATTTGAAGTGACTGTTCCACATGATATTGGGCTGGAAATTGATAATGGTAAGCGGAAATCATTCTTCCCAATGATACGCCGCGGTACGAGTTATGCCCTGGCGAAAAAGGCTCATGTGTTTACCCTGTCTGGAACAACTCCAGAGGAAATGACCGGGCTTGATTTGCGTATACTTGAGCGTATTCAGCAGGACGACCTATTCGAGGCCTGCAAACTTATTGGTGAAGTTAGCATTAAGGGGCTACCCGTGCGGCCTAGCGGCAAGACTAAGCTGCGCATTACACTTATGGTGGAAGAAGAAGGCGGGTTGGTGCGCGGTATGGTTGAGGATGTTGGCTTTGGGGATGAATTCCCGAGTAGTGGGTTTAAGGAGACTTTTGACCCGGATAGATTTACCAGGGTGGAGATATAATGCAAAAAATTTCCCATGAAGAAAAAATGAAGTTACTTGTGGACGACAAATATCCATTGGCGGCCAAATACGACCCAGAATGGATGTTTGAAAATAAAATGGGTGGACAGTGTTTGTGGCTTGTCGAGTCCTTATCCCGCATTATGGAATTGAAACCTGGTATGCGCGTGCTTGACATGGGTTGCGGCAAAGCCTTAACCTCTATTTTTCTTGCAAAGGAATTTGGCGTTACGGTATTTGCAAACGACTTGTGGATTAGTCCTTCTGACAATTGGAAGCGTATTTGCGAAGCCAATGTGGAAAATTTAGTATTTCCAATTCACGGGGAAGCCCATGCATTGCCGTACGCCAATGATTTTTTCGATGCTATAATAAGCATAAATTCATTTCAAATGTACGGCACAGCAGATAATTATTTAATTGACTATATGGCGCATTTGCTCCGGCCCGAAGGGCAATTCGGCCTTGTCACATGGGGGTCTAAAAAGGAATTTGATGGTGCAGTACCAAAGGAAATGGAAAAAGACTGGTGGCCTGACTTCTACTACTTTCATTCATTGGATTGGTGGCGTTGGCATTTTGAGAAAACAAGGCTATTTTCTGTTGAGGCAGGTGACGATTTAGACGGTGATGGTGTTCGAGTAACAAAACAATGGGATATAATCATGGACAATTTTGACCCTGTGCGTAATTATGAACTTATGCGTTGGAGTCGGATGGTGGCAAGACGAAATCATGCGCAAGCTGATGATTTTAGGAGATGAAGAAGGCGGAATTTGACAAAAAAAAGAAACCCATACACAAGGGGTTAAATACGCCTTATATATGGGCTTGCTGTTTGCTTATTTTCCCATTCTTGCTTGTTTTTCTATTTTTAATAACTCTCTCACACCATTAAGCATATCCTCATCTGGGTCAAGGAACGCAGGGTACAAAGAATGGGGGCAGGTGCTGGTAAACTCTCTACCATAAAATGTGTAATTGTTTCCACCAATGCAAGGTTTTGTTCCGCCTAAACAATCATGAGTGCATTTGTATAGTCCATGCCAGATAATGCTTTGCAATCCTTCGTTTATTATGATTTCGGCACCATAACCGTTATTGTAAATATGGGGGCAATACAACTTGATATTCCATGTGAAACCGTGTAATCGTTTATTTGCATCCCATCCGGAGTTTCGCAAACTCACTTTACAAATAGTCTTGCTTTTACATTTTGCATCCCAAGCGTTATGAACGCCAGACCAGCCAGGGCTCATCTTATTTTCTCGCAACCACGCAACAAAATCTAATGCGATTTGTTGTTTATCGTCGGCAACAACGTAAGGAATAACATCCTCGATTTTTGGTTTGTTTTCCCTTTGAAATTGCAAAGTAGTGACTTCTGCCATATTTTATCCCTCCGAAATTATAAATACCGCCGCATTCCGATACACAAGATAAGCAGCACACAAAGTAATTTCACGTAGTATATCACAAGCTAATCGAACTTGCCAAACCTAGTGACAAAACTAAACTTCGCATTACACTTATGTTGAAGAAGAATGATAGATTACAAAAACGAAAGTTGGGTGAAAAATATTTTGCTTACCAAAAATGAGTATATCGAGACAGTCAAGCAACAATTAGCCATAGAATGGAATTGCACAACCGTTGGTTGAAATTTATGCCGGAGAGGAATAGAAGCATGCAAAACTACACCGAATTAAACGCAAAAACAATAGACAGCTGGGTAGATGACGGCTGGATTTGGGGCGTTCCCATATCCCCAGCGGACTGCGACCGAGCACGCAACGGCGAATGGGACGTGCTGCTAACCCCAACACGTCCTGTGCCAAAGGACTGGTTCACACCTTTCCCCGGCACAAAAATCCTGGGCCTTGCCAGTGGCGGTGGTCAACAAATGCCGATATTTTCATTACTGGGCGCAAACTGCACAATCATGGATTTATCCGACCGCCAACTGGAAAGCGAACGCAAGGTTGCCCAGCGGGAAGGCTATAATATCGAAATCGTAAAAGCCGATATGACCCTACAATTTCCATTCCCCGACGAGTCTTTCGACCTAATTTTCCACCCCGTTTCCAACTGCTATATCGAAGATGTACACCATGTTTGGCGGGAATGCTACCGCATATTAAAACCTGGCGGCGTGCTACTTAGCGGGTTGGATAACGGAATAAACTACCTTTTCCAAGATGATGAAGCGAACAAGCCCCTTAAAATAACAGGTACACTACCCTACAACCCACTTAAAAACCCAGAGCAAATGAAAAAACTAGACCTTGAAGATGAAGGCGTACAATTCAGTCATACTTTTGACGAGCAAATCGGCGGCCAACTTAAAGCAGGTTTCATTTTAACAGCCGCGTATGAAGATTTTAACGGCGACGCAAAGGAGTTTGCCACCGCCGCCGCAGGAATACCCACGTTTTGGGCTACGAAGGCGGTAAAATAATGGATCTGCTAATAATCCGCCACGGCCAATCCGAAGCCGATATATTAAACGTAATAGAAGGCCGCGCCGACTTCCCACTTACAGAGTTTGGCCACGCACAAGCAACACAAATGGCCGCATGGGTAAACGGCTATGTCAAACTGAACAAAATTTTCGCAAGTCCCCTACTCCGCGCAAAACAAACAGCCGAAAAATTATCTGCCGCCACAGGCATTCCGATAACATTTGACGATAATTTAATGGAGTGGAAAAACGGCCTTATTGCTGGATTGTCCAGAGAAGCTGCTCACGAAAAATACCCGAAGCCCGTCCCATACTTCCCCCACACCGCCATGTATGAACAGGAAAGTACCATCGAGTTTAGAGCAAGAGCAGAACTTGCACTTTCTAAAATAGTGAACGAAAACCCATCCGACGCAAAAATCGCCATATTCTCACATGGCGGGCTGATAGCAAAACTGTTCCAAAGTTTTCTGGAATTACCCATGGTGTCGGATGTTGGCATACAGACCGGCGACACAGGCATCCACCATTTGCGAATTAGCAACGACGGCAAGCAAGTGGTTTTCGCAAACAGCCTACTTCATCTACAATAGGAGGACTCAACCACGTGAGCAACCCCATCGACAAGCGAAATATATTGGATGAAGAAATCTTCACCTACCGCGTTACAAAAGACCAAAAAATTTTCATTTCATATGAAGGAAAACATGTCACAACCCTCAGCGGTAAAAAGGCAGAAGACTTCATCAAAAGAATCCACAACATTGGAGGCAAGGATGCCCAGCTTGTAATGGCAAAAGCAACAGGCAATTTCAAACGCGGCAACGAAAAACTTGCCAAAGGAGCAAAATAATGACACCGCACATAATCATCATCCACGGTGCACCGGGCAGCGGAAAATCCACAACTGCCAAGCTCCTGCACGAAAAGCTGCGCTCCCCGTGGTTCGAGTTCGGTTGGATACCAGAGTTTCGCAATTCGAATCCTCACACCGAAATTTCATGGGAACAGGAAACTGAAATCAGTTTTGAAAACCTAGTCCTAGTCGTAAAAAACTATATCAAGCACGGCTTTCGCAATATCATAATCACCGATATAAATTTCGACAGCCAAATTCTTAACCTGCCAGAAGTTTTTACAGGGCTAGAGTACAAGCTGTTCACCCTATACGCTGATAATGAAACGCTAAAAAATCGCATTTTAACACGCGACAATGGCAATACATTCAAAGATTGGGAAAGTGCAATCAAATCAAATGAAGCACTAACCGCACGTGACCTTCTTCCCAACGAGCAGCGCATTTGCACCGAAAATAAAAGCGTGGAAAATGTTGTGCAAACCATATTGGAGGCAATATGAAACCAGAGTTCTTATACCACGGCAGCCCATTAAACTTAAAAATTCTAATACCAAAACAGTCCAACGACGGCACAGAACTAGGCTCTAAGCTAGGAATTTACGCCTGCGAACACGCAAGTGAAGTACTCACATTTGCCATACCAAAAAGATGGCATCCAGACAATCCTGGCGGCAGGCGCGTATGGTCGCAACTCCCGGACGGCAGGGGGCTGATTATCGAGCATGGCACTATCGACCCATTTGGTGTTGGTTATATACACAAAATCCGTTCAGCCAATTTTGATAAACTCGACACAAAGCAATGGTTATCCACAGTAGATGTAGACGTTATTAGTGTGTCGGAAGTAAAAGTAGAAGACTACTGGCATATGATTCACTTTTCTCAAGAAGCACTAGCGGCAAACAAGCTGCGCTACCCATCAAACACACTATATATAAACAAATAGGAGGCAATAAAATGGCAAATGCAATTTATTCATGTGTTTTCAAACTAAAAAAAGGTGTATCCACCGCAGACTATCTCGCCGCGGCACAAAAACTAAACGACGAGTATATTTCTAAGCAAAAAGGCTACATCTCCTGGCAACAATGTCAAGACGAGGAAAAAGGAACTTGGGCAGATTTCATAACTTTTGAAACAATTGAAGATGCTCAACTTTTTCTGAAAAATTCCGAAACGCCAGACGAACATGCATTGGCGTTTTATGCGTGCATAAACCTGCCCAGTTGCAGGTCTAATCTTTTTGCGGTAGAGAAGGCACACAAATAGGAGGGTGACAGCTTGACAATACTGTACTTCTCTGGCACAGGCAATTCTAAATATGTTGCGGAACTTTTTAGCAAAAGAACAAAAGCCAAGTGTCACTCCATTGAAGAAGATATAAATTTTGTGGAGCTACTGACCACGGAAAAAATAATAGCATTCTGCTACCCGGTGTATGCGTCAAGAGTGCCACGGCTTATGCGGGAGTTTGTGGCAAGGCATTTGATGTTGCTAAAGGGCAAACGCATTATTATTTTTTGCACTCAAATGGCATTTTCGGGTGATGGCGCAAGAGCTTTTGCCGATTTGCTTCCCAAAAACTACGTGAAAATAATTAGTGCCGAGCATTTTTTTATGCCCAACAATGTAAACAATGTCTTTATTACACCACTGGCAGGCAAAAAATTAAAACGCTGGTATTTGCGTAATTCGCACAAGAGGATGAACGCCGTATGCAAAAATCTTTCCCGCAGGCGAATTGTGAAACGTGGGTTTAACCCCGTATCACGGGCACTGGGTTTGTTGCAGGGTACACTCTTCCCAGTTGTGGAAAAATGGTGTGCGTCCAAGGTTAGTATAGACGGCGACTGCAATAATTGCGGCCTGTGTGTTGAAATATGCCCGGTGCGAAATTTCTCATGCCAGAATGGCAAGGTAGCGGCAAAACGCAACTGTATGATGTGCTACCGCTGTATCAACCGTTGCCCTAAAAAAGCAATATCTATAGTTTTTCCGACGAAAGTTAAGAAACAATATAAGCTAAACATAAAATAAATAATCAGGAGGAAACAAAATGGCATACTTAGGCATAGACCTTGGCACAACAAACTCTGCCGCAATAATCTACAACGACAAAAACGACAGCCTTGATATTGTAAAAGTAGACGGCTCTGACGAAATTCTACCTTCCGTAGTCTGTTTTGCAGAAGATGGTACAACCGTTGGCATGGAAGCAAAATCAGGCGCAATTATCTACCCAGAAAACACTGTAATTTCCGTTAAGAGAATGATGGGCGGCACAGAAAAAATAAACATTGGCGCAGCAGAAAAATCTCCAGAGGAAGTTTCGGCAGAAATTTTGCGCAAGCTAAAAAAAGCGGCAGAAGAGCAAGTGGCAGAAACTTTTGACGAAGTAGTTATCACCCACCCTGCTTATTTTAACGACCGTCAAATATTTGCCACTCAACAAGCTGGTCTTTTGGCAGGTTTCAAAACCGTGTACTTGTTAAGCGAACCGCTTGCCGCGGCAATTGAATACGGCTACCGCCAAAGCTACGCCCAAACCCTTCTCGTGTACGACCTGGGCGGCGGCACTTTCGATGCCTGTGTGCTGAAAGTTAGCATAAACGAAGATGGCCAGGAAGTATTCCAAGAGCTTTCAGACGTAGGCGACATGAACCTTGGCGGCGATGATTTCGATGCCGAATTGGTGCGCTGGATGAAGCAGAAATTCACAGAAGAAAGCGGCGTAGACCTAGACAGCCTAGACACCGCCGAGCGCAAGCGCGTAACGCAAAAGCTAAAACAAGAAGCCGAGCAAACCAAAAAGAAGCTGTCCGGCACAAACAAAGTTGCCGTGCGCATAAACCCGCTGGTGATAATCGAAGGCGTACCAAAAAACCTTAACGCCGAAATAACACGCGAAGAATTCGAAGCGATGATTCGTAAATATGTAGACCGCAGCCGCGATATAGTTGAAGAAGCACTAAAGCGCGCAGGCATAGGCGCGGACGAAATTTCCAAGGTAGTACTGGTGGGCGGCAGCACGCTAATTCCAATGGTGCGCCGCATGGTAGCGGGCTTTATTAAAGAACCGTACCGCGCCACCGACCCAGCAAAATCTGTGGCAATGGGTGCGAGTATTTATAACTATCTAATCCATTTGCCAAACAGCAATGTAAAAGTTGGGCAAATCACACGCCAGGTTTTCGGTACAGAGGCGGTTACAAATATTGCTACAATGGAACGGGGCGCAATTCCGATTATTCCAATGGGTAGCCCAATCCCAAGCAAATATTCCGACAGTAATTTTGCCAGTATGTCGGGCGCAAGCCGCGTAAATGTTGACGTTTTCCAATGGGAACAGGGGCATGAGGACGAGCGGAAATACATTGGCACAGTGGCAATTAGTGGCCTAACTGGCACTACCCAACTGGAAATAACCTACGCGATTGACGAGAATAATATGTTTGAGGTGTTTGTAAAAGACCTTGCCACCGGCCGTGCCGAACGGGCGGAGTTTGACCGTACTCAAACAAGTGCCGCACCCGTGCGGGAGGTTAGCTCCGGCGGCTTCGACAAAGTGAATGTAGTGTTCATAATCGACACAACGGGCTCTATGGACACATATATTAACGGTGTAAAAGACCGCGCGATTGAATTTGCGGGCATTTTGGCCAGCAAAGGTGCTATGTATAAGTTGGGGCTTATCGGCTTTGGCGACTTGGGCGAAAAGGAAAAACCAAGCGTGTACAATTTCACCGATGATGTGCCAAAGTTCCAAAAGCAAGTGAAAAATATCCCGCGGACATATGGTGGCGATATTCCAGAGTCTTCACTTGACGCGCTGGAAACAGGTGTGGAACTGCTCAATTCACACCGTGATGACGGCGCAGCGAGGAATATATTTATACTAATAACCGACGCGCCGCCCCACGTACCAACGGAAAGCGGCAAAAGCGTTGCACAAATTTGTGAAATGCTGGCATCCCGTGCGGTTACGACGTACGTAGTTGCCCGTAAAGACCGCGAGTCTATCGACGCGTACGACCCGCTGACTAAGCCAAATGGGAAATATTATGACCTGAACGACAAGTTCTTCGATATTTTAGATAATATTGCAATGAGCATTGCGGATTTAATACGATTGTAGAAAAGTGACGCATCTAAAAAAGCTCCGTCATTCCTGAACCAAGTTCAGGGTGACGGAGTTTTAGTATTTACATATTATCTAAAGAAATTATCCAACATTTCCTGGCGTACAGGCCTGTGTATCTCCACAGCCTGAGATACTGTTTGTTCACCTCGCAAGAAATATCCAACTACACCACCTAAGAACCAGTGGTACTCAGGCACTACAAAACCTAGGTCGCTTGCCATTGTCTCCATCATGCGCATTTGACGTTGTGCGTCTTCTTCGGTCAAGAATCTGCCGCGTAGCATATTCATTACGCCTTCAGCCATAAGTCCAGGGTCGTCACCTGGCCAGTATGTTAACTCTTCAAATACTGTAAGCAAATCTATATTGCTCCAGTCTGACGCGGTTGGGAATGAGAAACCTTGCTGCCATCCGCCATTAAATGTATTGCCTGATGTGTTAGAAGGGCCAATTGGCCATGGCACAACTGCAAACTCAAAGGGTAAATCGCCATAGTTTGTTGTCCAGTAAGAGGTTGTAAACAGTGCGGCATTTCCTTCATGGTGCGCCCAAAAGTTTGTACCCCAGTCGCCTGGTTCAAGTGGGTCGCCTTGCCATAACCCTTCACTGAAAATTGTCTGGGCAAATTCCAATGCTTCAACTGCATTAGGCTGGTCAAAACCAACATTCAAATCTTCTGTTACCAGCATACCGTCATTGCCGCCAATTAGATACGCAACAAAGTCGCCAGGCTGTCCTGCAATGCCCCATTGGTCAATTGTGCCATCACCTGTTGTGTCGCGGGTTGCGGTACGCATTATATTCAATGCATTCTCCCAGTTCCATTGGCCTGCCAAATATAGGTCAACCGGATTTTGGACACCAATTGCATTTATTATATCCAAGTTAACACCCATGCTCATACCACCTGGGTTAGGCTCGTTAGGGCCCATTATCCAGTCATGGCCGAAGGCCGTTGTCCTAATGCGGCTATAAATACCTGCGCCAAAAAGGTCAGAACCAGGGAAAGCAGCCTCATCCAGAGGTTGAATAACATCGTTAATTGATGCAGTAAGGGTCATACCACCAGATATGAACGCGATGTCTGCTATTGGCGAACCTGCCAGTACGCTTGTAGATAACGTTGACAAGACATAGCCATATTCAAGTAGTAATTCGTAGAAATTAACGTTAAACTCACGCTCTACACGACGGGCATTGTCCCACATAAGCCGCTCGATAAAGTAGTTATTTGCTGTTCCTGGGTCTGGCTCATCAACCAAGCCAAAAAATTGGTGCGAGCCTGGCCACCAGCTCAAAAGGTTTATTGTATTACCACCCAAGTCTCTTGGTGCGTGCAAGCCAGAAATTTGTGGCTCTTCTGGTGTTACATCTGCTGGTGGTGCTACGGTGTCATCCTGCGTGCCAGTATCGGCTGCACCAGTGTCTGTCACAGGCGGTTGGTCTTGAACTGTGGTGTCGCCGCTGTCATCATTGTTGCTACAGGCTGCAAAAAACACCATAGCCAGCGCAAGCAGTAGCGCAAACGCGCTTGTCTTACATACCAATTTCTTCATTTTAATTCCTCCAATTTGAGCAATGGCGAGAAATATCTATCACCAGTGCTATTTGCCAACACTATACACTATCACCACCATAAGGTCAACACAATTTATTGAAATTTTGCACAAAAAAAAGTGCGCAATTTCGCGCACTTTGTACAATTTCCCTATTGTCGTTTTATACTACCCCAGGCTCTTTTGTTCTTCCCATATCTCACAAACGCCATCAATCGCACTGCAACTAGTAGGTTTCTGAAAAAACCAAATTCAAGTATGCACAGCACAAGTGCCTTTACCATATCCCAAACCCTAATCTTAAACCGCTGTGCATATTGAGAAAATGCGCACAGGCTGGTAATTATGCCGTAGACAGCATATACCCCCAGGAAAACCAACATATACGTAACGTTTAGCACATCCAGATACAGTGCAAGCCCAATTGTAAGCAGTCCAAATACTTCAATTATTGGCGAAAGCAGCTCGTAAAACAAATAATACAAATATGAAAAAAAGCTGACCCAGCCGAATTTCAAATTAAACATAACTCGGCGGTGGGCAAACAGACTTTGCATAAGCCCAATATGCCACCTGCGCCGTTGGCCTACCAGGTCTCTTAGGCGAGACGGGGCTTGCGTTAGGCACACCGCCGAGGGCTGGTAGCTTATTCGATAATCGATATTGTTGTTGCGGCAGTAGCCATGGAGTTTCATGCACAGCTCCATGTCTTCGCCCAAGTTGTTGGTACTGTAACCGCCAGCTCCCACAACTGTGGATTTTTTGAACAAACCAAAGGCGCCAGAAATTATCAAATTGCCATTAAAGGCATCCATAAAAATGCGGCTGGCCAAAAAAGAGCGATTGTATTCCACGGCCTGCATACATACCAGCAAACTTCTTGGCAGTTTGTATGACACTGCCATGCCGTCTTTCACACGCACACACTGTGAAATTAGAATCATGCCCCCAACGGCCACGGTAGTATCGTCTTCATACAATGGCTCGGAAATTTCTCGTAATGCGTCCTTTTCCAGCATAGAATCGGCGTCCATACATATGAAATAGGGGTGGCGGCTGGCGTTTATACCCATGTTAAGTGCGTCGCCCTTGCCGCCGTTTTCCTTGGAAATTAGGGTAAGCAAAACTCCGTTTATGTTACGCTCGTATATGGCATTTGCTTTTTTGCAAGTCAATTCGTTGTTGATTTGCTGGGGAACTAGAATAAGCCCAAACTCATCAACCAGAGTTTGGGCTGTTTCGTCTTTCGACCCGTCGTCTATAACAATTATTTCGTACTGAGAATAATCCAGTGCCAAAAGTGAGTTTATACTGCGTACAATTGTGACAGACTCGTTATATGCCGGCACAAGAATAGAAATTGGCACATTATTATCTACCGCCAAGGTGTTAAACCTTTTCAAACGGGCAGATTTTTGGAGTTTGTATGCACCAACCAGTACAGACAAAAACGAAAAGGCAGAAAACACAATAAGATATGCAATATAAAACAGGCTTACATAAAACAGGAAATTTGAGAAACCGAACATGGTAAAACTTGTCACCGCTTTCGATAATATTTCTATTATTGTGCGATTTAAGCGGCAATTTTACTCTTGATTTGCAAAATTTTGCTTACAACGTTGCGAATTGGCCAAAATGGTGAGTGCTGTGCCGTAAGCAAGGCTTCGTATGTGTCTTGTGCTGGATATTTATCCAACGCCTGGGCAGCCTGGGCCGCCACATTTATGTAAGTTGGATTTTGCAACAGCTCAATAAGCATGGGCCGCGCAGGTGCGTATACATATGTACCATAGTAGCGCACGGCTGCGGCACGCACATTCTCGTTGGTAGATGGGTTCGATAGCAGTGGCATAAAATCTGCGCCAAAGCGGTGTGTTGTTTGTGTTATAAAGTCCACCACGCCTGTTTGCAGCATACTGTTCCAGTTGTCGCTTTCTTCCCATAGCAGTTCTGCAAGGGCCTCCCTATTGCCTGTGAATGTGCATAGCGCGTCGGTTAGCAGTTGGTGGTGCAAGAAATATGTATTATTTATTGTGTGCAGAGCCTTTACCACACCTTGGGCTGTGCCAAGGCCGCACAGGGCACGCAAAACATTGTTGCGGCAGTATATGTTATTGTCTATGTAAGAAATCAGGATTTCGATTACGTCTTCCCTATCTGTATCCACCAAATGAGGAAAGTTTGCGACGAAGTTTGCGTACACGGCACGGCACGCACTGTGTTTTTTGCTGTAATGCTTTGCAAGGCCCGAAATTATGTAACCGCCATATATTGGTGTGTCGGCGGTGCTTTTAAGCGCGTGGGCGTATGCCATTAGTTTTTTTGTTTTGCGCAATTTTCTTGCTTTCCAATTTTTCACACGATGTATAACATTTGCGCGGTATTGATACAAAGCTAATAAGTTATATGCAATAAGTGACAGGCACACAACTGCAAAAAGTGCAATTACTAGATAAATCCGAATATCTAAAATCATAATTTCATCCCCCTTTAAGTCGCTGGGGCAACCCCTGCCCCATTTCCGATTTGCGCAGCGTCTCGTTCACTGCTTGCCTATTGTAATCGAATTGTAATATAAGGTCAATGTTAGTTACTGGAAATAGTTATATATGCTAATTCCGTTTAGTTAAACACAGTGAAGCAAGCCAAAAACGCGCGGCTTTAGGCGCGTTCTTTGGCGCAGTCTGAGCTGATGATTAACTGGAATTAGTACCATTCCAAAAATTTTTGATTATGAAATATGATTCCTTTAATCTCTCGCGAAATTCTACGCTATTGCGCCATCCTGTAAGTGGTATTGGCGACATTGGCACAAAGCTATCGTTTTCTGTAACGCCTATATAAATATGGGATATGCCCAACCCCTCTACGCCGAAATTATCAAAATAGTCGTCGTGCACCCGCATAATTGAAGGGTCATAAAAATTAAGCAACATCCATGGCAGGCGGATTTCTACCATGTTTTCGCCAAAAGCAAAATCTGTAAGGGAGTTAAAATTGGCAGATGTGGGATCGTTTGTACCATGGGTAAGCCGCCCCGTTTCAAAAGAGCCAAACATACGCATTTGCCGTGCAAGATGTAAGTCAAGGATAAATACTTCTTCGCTTACAATTGTTGTATTTTGTAAGGCTACGGCAATTGGTACAAACTCTGCACCCCACCTTGGCGGCACGTAATAAGAGACAAAGGGGTTCTGCCCTGTCTGCTCTTCAAAAAACCTTTGGAATGTTGAATTATAACGCTGGTTTACCAACAATCGGCTGTTTGCAACACCCTCCAGCACCAGCAAAAAATCTGCTGGATATGCAAACTCCATTTCGCCTAAAGTGTCCGTACCAGAATTTGGCGTAACATTTATAGGAAGAACCAAGCTATTTCGCGGGCTTACGCTTTCCCCATCCACCATAAGATACAAGCCACGTGCTGTGTACTGGGCAAAAATACGAAAGCCATTTTCTTCATGTACAAGATGCCGCATATACCAGCCGTTTCTTGTGCCATCCAGTAGTATATCGCCAGTGTCAAAGGCCAACAGGCCATAATTTTGGTCTACCGATTGTACGTTAAACCAGTAATGATACCGCCATGGGTCTGATGAAAAAGCCGTGTTCCACGTGCGCCGCTCCCAATTATCCTGCCAAGTGGAAATAAAACTACCTGCCCAGCCATTACTTTCTATCTGATAAATCATGTCAACCAAAGCGTGGCCCTGCTGGCGTTCGTTTAGCGGTGGCCGCCCCATTATCTGCGGCGCACGGGCAGATGATACGCCAAAGCCAGCGGCAATAACGGGCATTGAATGGTGCTGGGCAAGCAGGCTTAAATACCCACCCATAAAACATGGTGCGAGTTCATATTCCAGTTCGTGTTCCAGCAGGCTAGCAAAATCATCTGTAAAGAAAAATAACCTGTAAGCCGCAAAAATCCCGCCAAGTTTAGCCTCTTGTGGGACAATGTTCTGTGGGTCTAATTGTACATATTTTCGCAACTGTGTTGCGTATGGAATTTCGTATACCAAAAAATCATTGGTAGGGTTTAGGGCAAAACCTATGGGTCGCTGGGTTTTGAAGCGTCTGCTTTCATACGAGGCCGCGTTGTCCATGACCATGGCCAACATTACCTCGAATGGGTTTGCGCCCGCTGCGGCAGAAAAAAAATCGCCCTCAAACTCACGCGGCGCAGTTCGATTGAAATGGTTGTAATAGCTAATTACATCTGGGTCAAGCTCTGTACCAAGCAGAAGCCCAACCACCCATGGCGAAATATCGTTCAAGAAAAACTCCACCCCGCCACGCCCCAGGTAGTTAATCCTGTTACCGTGGATAATGTCAATTGTTTCACGTGCGGCACTGGTCAAGCTCCTGTAATCATGGCCAGGTATACCCTGCAGTACAAAGAGCGGGCTTTCATTTTCATAGTTATAGTTGTACAACGCACGATAAAACGCCGCACTCATTGTTGTGGGAACATATATGCTATTTGCGCCCATTTCGCTAATTTGCTCAAACCATCGCAGGTAATCATCAACACTTGGCGCAAAATCCCATGCCATGTGGCCAGGCTTTGAAGGGGTTAGCTCTACCCCCCGCAAAAGCATCGGTTCACCGTCCGCGCATACCATAGACGCACCCTCAGCACGGAAAATAGCAGTAATCTCTGCATTTGGTCGAAAATCTATAAAAAGGCTACGGGAAAAATAGCCATACAATCCGCCAATAATAAGCGCGAAAACCACAAAAACCCCAACGATATATTTGAACAAAAAATCACCTCAAAATCCACAATGCATGTCGTGATGGATGGCTGTATTGTCGCACTGTTTCGATATAGTTATCCAACCAACGGCCACGCCGTAACATAAAATCCCTCTTCTGCTCCATTGCTTCATCAAAGCTGCCTGGGTTGATATCAAACGTTGTTAGTCCCTTAGCCACCTGCTCTGGTGTTGTACGTCGCCGTGCCATTGGGCTAAGATTTCTCGGGTCAAAGCTATAGCCCCATACTTCAAAATTTCGCTCTACCGCGCTGCCCAGCCATACGGCAACTTCGTCCATATAGTTCACAAGCCGCTCTTCGGCCAGCACATCTGCACGCAACACGTTCCAACGCTTTACAACCGCATCGGTAAAACTTTCGCACATCATCAATCTGTTAAACCACCCCCGGTCCACCAACATAAAGCTGTTATAAGGCATGGGCAGGAAAAAATTATCCATTACATTATTAAAATCCCACAAAGGCCCTGCAACAATCCGCCCCCGCACATCTTTGTGGATATAGGTAGAACCCGTCCACAAATCGTTATTTGCCATAAATTCATTAAGCAGGAAAAAATTTATAAAGGAGTTTGTATCTATATATCGTCTGTACCTGTTTGGATACCACAACACTTCTGCCGAATACAAATGTCGCTCCACCGCGCTAACCACTCCTGCAATGTAATTACGCGACAAATCGCTCTGCTGCGACAGTCGGGGATACATTATCTCCAGGCTATTGTTACTTTCTAAGCGAAGGGTATGGGAAGCAAATATATCTACAATCCGCTCTGGCGTGTGAGTAAAGCTGTCAAACCTTGCTAAGAAACTGGTGGAAAACATCCCTTCCCTGTAGCGATTTAAGTTAAGGCGCGTTGTGCTAACCCGCACCGTTTCCATCAGCACATACAGTCCTTGGTATTCTCCATTCATAATCAACTCAAAAAAACGTACACCAGGCACAAAATGGCCAGGCCCCATAACCTCTGCACCAATATTCATCCACATATAGTTGCGCATGAGGGTTTTGTCCAAAAAAGGGCCGTGCAGCGCCCACTCCGAGTGGGGGTTCATTCCCAGCAAAGGAAGCGGATTACCCTCGCCCAATGCGTCCACAAGGCCAATACGGTAGTTGGGCTTGTCAAACCAGCGAGATGAGTTGCCCCGCAAGCGTATCATGGCCAAAGACTCAAAAACTGGCGCGTCCGTAGGATGGCTCCAACTATTTTGGTTATCAACTACCGTTACAGAGGACAAAATTTCCGTTTCATCGTAGTAAGTTTGGATAAATTCTCGATTTACAGTGATATCCCCTGTGCCAAAAGCAACTGGCCTACCAGGGATTTCCTGCCCAAAGGTTTCAATAATAATTATCGGTAAATGGGTGCAAAGTCCATCGCATGGGAAAGGACATGGCTCAAGCATGGCTTCGGATGGCCTGTGTAGGTGTTGGTGATGGCGGCGCACATCTTCCGCCAAACCTACGTACAGCACCACAGCCGCAAAAGTTAACACTATCGAAAAAAATACGGCGTAAAATACAATGCTGGTCCGTAATCTAAACCTATTCACGGCTATCCACTAATTTCGTCGTTCTGTGTCACGACATTTACATATTCGATGTCATCTTTTTCGTACAAGAGCTGGCTGATATTTTTTTCTGCCTTGTATGTGCGGCTGTAGGTGCTGCGGCTCATTTCAAATATAAATTCTGCAGTGCTTGCAGTTGTGTTTTTCACTCGCAATTGTGGTCGCATATTAAAATGTTGGAAAACAAGCCCTTCAATTTCATCTTCTAGCCTTTTGTGCGCTTTTATGATAAGAAGAATCCTGTTCTCGTTGCGCACGCGCCCCATTAGTAGCAGAATTAGCGTAACAACGCCACTACCGATTATTGCAGTCCAAAAATCCCCCACCCCGCTGCACAGGCCAACAATTACCGCCCAAAAAATATAAATCGTGTCCCTAGAATCCTTTACCGCAGTACGAAAACGCACGATAGACAGCGCCCCCGCCATACCAAGGGAAAGGGCAATATTGTTGCCAATTACAGTCATAACCGTAGCCGTTAAAATTGTAAGGGTGATTAGGGACACGTTAAATTTTTTGCTGTACGACGTACCCGCATGGGTAAACCAATACGAAATATAGATTATAATGCTAATTACTGCGGCGGCTGTAATGCGCACAGCAATCTCTCGTGGGGTAAGATTGCCCGCCTGGGTTGCCATTTCTAATAAAAAATTTCTCATATGAAGCTCCTTATCTTGTCATTTTCCTACCAAGACAGTATTTGCTAACGGCCAGCTCGCTTGCGTTTACTTCGCCAATTATGTCCTTGATATAACTGAGGATAAAGCCGTTAAATTTTACTTCCATTATTACCATAAAAGGGTCAAACAATAGGTTTTCCACAAGATTTTGTGAAAAAATATCAAAGTCAGACTCGCTACCGCGAATTGAATGGTCGAATGTAATACGAATTTCATTCTCGGGTGCAACAAAAACCTTGCGCGTGTATGAGACAACCGCCTTTGGGCGGTAGCACTGCATATTCATTAACGCGAAGCATTCCCCTGCAAAATTGTTGTGAGACATTAAGAGTGCAGAATAATCCCCGTGTATAACCTGGGATGCCCACTCCTTTCCCAAAAGAAGGGAGCGTTTTTTTTGCAAGATACCTTGCTTCTGCTTCATCTCTAATTTGGCAGATTGATAATGGGGGCCGTAGGAACGCAGCCGTATTTTTCTGCGTACATCAACACCGCTTATTTTTTCTTCGTAGTCCTTGTCATCTAAAGTATCAAAATAAAGTGACCTAATATCATACCCATCGCCCTTTGAGAAACTGTCCTCTGCCAAAATATTGGCAAACCTGCGAGATAGGTAATAATACTGGTCTAAGGTTACAAGGTATTTTTTTTCTTGGCGTAAAACTTCTGTCATGGGTAATCACCATACAGAGTCTTGCCAATTATATGTAGAAAAAAACCAGTTGGTAAGAGTTTCTTACCAACTGGCAGACAAAGTGCGCTTGCGCGCGCGTTTCTATGATCTACAACTCTCCAGCCAAAAACTTGCCTGTATACGACCGCTCGTTTTTCGCAACTTCCTCTGGCGTACCGTGGGCTACAACTTCTCCACCGCCGTTACCACCTTCGGGACCCAGGTCTATAATATAATCGGCACACTTTATCACATCCAAGTTATGCTCAATTACAAGTACCGAGTGGCCACTGTCCACCAGTTTGTTAATGCTCACCAGCAGTTTTTCGATATCGGCTATATGCAAGCCAGTAGTTGGTTCGTCCAAAATATACAAGTTATGGTTGCCGCGTTTTATTTTCGCCAATTCCCACGCAAGTTTTACGCGCTGGGCCTCGCCACCAGACAGTGTGGTAGAACTTTGGCCAAGGGTCATATAACCCAGCCCCAACTCGTCCATTATGCCAAGTTTATGGCTAATGTATTTGTTTTCCTTAAAAAACTCCCGTGCCTCTTCTACTGTAAGATTAAGCACGTCGCCAATGCTTTTACCATTCCACTTTACTTCCAGCCCTTCTTCCGAAAAGCGTGCGCCTTTACACACGGGGCATATCATTTCTATATCCGCCATAAATTGCAGGCTGGTTACAATAATGCCATCTCCGGCGCAGTGTTCGCAGCGAGTGCCGTTGGCATGGGTTAGGCTAAAGTCAATGGGCAGATAGCCCTTGTGCAGGGCCTCTTCTGTTGCGGCAAACAACTTGCGTATCTGGTCGAAAATGCCAACGTAAGTTGCCGGGTTAGACTTGCTGTTGCGCCCAATTGCGGACTGGTCGATATTTATCACATTGTTGATTATATCGTACCCCAGCAGCATTTCGTGCTTACCAGGCACAATACGGGTCTGCCGCTTTAGTACCTCCATTTGCTTGTACATTGTCTCGTAAATTAGGGTTGACTTGCCGCTGCCAGACACCCCAGTAACACAAAGGAAAACCCCCAGAGGGATATCCACAGATATATTTTTCAGATTATTTTCCTCTGCGCCCATTATTGTAATGTAGTCGTCCATTGGGGCGCGGCGTTTTTGTGGCACGGCAATGCCTCGCGCGCCAGTCATGTACGCACCTGTGAGGGAATTTTTATTTTTAGTAATTTGGGCATTTGTGCCGCTGGCCAAAATATTGCCGCCATGTATGCCGGGGCCCGGGCCAACCTCCACCAGGTAATCGGCATTACGCATGGTCTCTAGGTCGTGCTCAATTACGATTACTGTGTTGCCTATGTCGCGGAGTTTCTTCATTATATCTATGACTTTTACAGAATCGCGGGGGTGCAGGCCAATGCTTGGCTCGTCCATGATGTATAGCATTCCCATTAGCTCGCTGCTTATTTGGGTGGACATTTTTATACGCTGCATCTCCCCACCAGAAATGGAGTCGCTACGGCGGCCAAGGCTAAGATAATACAGTCCAACGTCTATAAGAAGCTGCAATCGCTTAACCAACTCGTGGGTGATGCTTTCGGCTACGCTTTTGTTGTTGCCCGTAAATTTTATGCCACCGAGATAGTCAATAAGTTCGCCAAGCTGCATAAGACACAACTCGTGAATATTTTTGCCGCCAACTTTAACGGCTAAGCGTTGCTTTTTAAGCCGTGCGCCGCCGCAGTCTGGGCAGGTGGTTTCTACCATAACGTCTTTAATAAAATCTGGCTCGCCGCCGCTGTCGCCTGTGCGGCGCACCCAGCCGTGATACCACCATCGTAAATCGCCAATAAAGCCGCCCCAACTGCGGTGCTGGTTATGGCGTGCCAGCCAGTTTTCTTTTTTCATCTCCGGTGGTTGCAGCATGGGCACTTGCTCGCCCTTTGTGCCGTACAGGAGAATATCCCTGTGTGCGGCAGGTAGCTGGTTGAAGGGCATATTAAGGTTTATGCCATAATACTGCGCCACGCTGTATATAAAAACCCAGCGATAGCCCTGTTTGAAGGGCTTTTTTAGTACCGTTTGGCGTATACAGCCTTCGGAAATACTTTTTGTAGGGTCATCAATTACAAAGCGGGGCTCTACCACATGAGACTTGCCAATGCCATGGCAGGTGTTACAGGCACTGGCCTCTACATTAAATGAGAAGTGGAAGGATTGCAGTTCGCACAATGTGTAGTGGTGGGTAGAACAAGCATATTTTTTATAGAAGTTCTCGGCCACATCGGGGGCAATTTCGCTTAGTATTTCGGTTTTTAACACAATATCGTCGTCCAATGAAACCATTGCGGCGGATATAGTTTTGGAAATATGAATATGCATACCAGGTTTTATGGTGAAGGTTTCGATAATGATTTCCATTTTATAGTCGGCTTCTTCGTCCAGCTCTCGGTCTTTTTCGGATAGGTCGAAGGGCACGCCATCTATCAACAAACGCTTGTATCCCTTTTTACGCACCAAGTCAAACAAATAGTTAAAATCCGTACCTGGGATTTTACTAAGGGGTGCGCGCAGTTCCACTACCGTGCCTTTAGGTAGAGTGCAAATATGCTCTGCCATGCGGGAGGCGTTTACGGGGCGCAACTCATGGGCGCACACAGGGCATTCACCCACACCAACGGTGGCATACAATAGACGCAAATAGTCCTGGATATCTGTTACTGTACCCACGGTCGAGCGAGGGTTGAAATTGCCCTTTTTCTGCTCTATCGAAACTACGGGAGAAAGACCTCGCACGTACTTTACGTCGGGTTTTTTCACCTGATTTATACGGCCTTTTGCAAAGTTAGAGATAGACTCTAAAAAGCGTCGCTGGCCTTCGCCATATATAACGTCGAAAACAAGGGAAGATTTGCCGCTGCCGGACACGCCCGTTACCACCGTTAGTTTGTCGCGGGGTATTTCTACATCTACATTTTTAAGGTTGTTTTGGCTTGCGCCAATTACCTCTATAGTTTTGCGGATCATATTCAGACTCCTTTATGGTTACTGCACTTCTCTGTCTATCTCTGCTTTTCTGGCGGTTATCAATTCGCAAATGTGATTTAGATTTTCATTCTTCGCCGGGATGTTAATTTTCTCCCCGTCAAAAGTAGAAATATTCACTTGCAGCGTCGGATATTTGTCCTTGTGAAGGGTAAAGTCCAGTACCCGATGTTTTTTGTGCTTGTATTTGATAATACCAAAATGAATATTTCGCGGAACTTTTATAGATTTGCAATAATCGTGAATATCATGGGCTGTTTGCAAACTTTCATCGCTTACACGGCGCAGCAATTCGTCATAATTTTCTGCATAATTTTTGAATAATCGACGAAAGTCGCAATGGGCAAACTGATGGCGGGCGGGTGTTTCTCTCACATTGGGGCTTTGTTGGAACTGGTGCATAGCGTAAAATATTTTCGGGTATTCTTCAAAAAAAGCCATGTTTTTTTGAAAACGCAAGCCTGCCCGACCCAAGACAGCTATGCAAGCATCTAAAGTAATTCCGCTTGTGCGATATGCTTTACTGCGGTTTATTTTATCTGTGAACGCACACCATACGTCGGGGTCTAAAATAATGCCATCGCCTTGTGGTGTACCCAATTCCGCAATTTTTTCCAAGATATCGCGGTACTGGCGTGGGGTGGCTGGTTGATATAGTTCTTCATTACTATACATATCTGCGCATAGCTTATGAAAATAGTCATGCCATTGGTGGCACCCTTCCAGTATTTCCGTGGTGCATTGGCTTTTTACCTCATCTGTAAGTGAAACCTCGGGTGGGCAAATACCCACCGCCCACCACCAAATGTCTCTGCAAAATTCTGATGGGAAATTCTCCTGGTTTTTGTCAAAAATCATAGGATGTACCTCCGTTTTTTAAAGATTGTTTATATACATAAAAGCGACTTCCTCTACTGCCCGTTTGCTTTTTGGCGTAATTCGCACCGTTTCCGTAACCCGTGCTACCACACCCATTTCTTCCAAAAAGTCAAAAGTATGGTACAGCCCGTGGGAGTCTATGCGAAAATGCTTTACCAGCGCGGTAACAGTCCGCACTTCGCCATCAGACATATAACTCTCAACAGGCAGTTTCAAAAGCTCAAGATTATCCTCTAAAAATTTGCGGAAGAAATTTAACCCATCCCAAACTTCATCCACTGACATATAACCTTGCATTGGGCGCAAGTAAATAAGTTCGATTAGCTCCGGCGCATAGTCCATCACCTTTAACACCGCCTCGCGGCTTGGTGGTTTGCTATCCAGCAACAGCCGCATATTCGCATAAGTATACGCGGCCTGGGATACCCAATGCTGGGCGTATTGGGGGTTGTCCTTCACGGTCAGCCATTTTTCGATTTTCTCCATGTAGTATATCAACCCGGCCGACTGCTGAAAAAAAGACAGAGCAACATCATCGCGCCCCATTTTTTGCACCTCGGCCATGAAGTCGTGCAAACTCTCATCCTTCGCATAAATTACCCGCGCCTGATTGAACATGGAGATATGCATTCCGCCGCCCAAACTGCGCTCTAAGCCGCGCTTGAAGTCGAACTCGGTTTGCAGGTTTACGTTAATTATCAGGCCATCTTCCTCTATACAAAAACTCCTGGTAGTGAGCTTTGCGTCACGTACCAGCACATATGTATCCATATCAGATTTTTCCCAAACAGTGTCATTGGACAAACTGCCGTATAGGATAATTGCCATAATGTTTGGGTCGGATTTTATCTTATCTGCAAATGCTTGCAGTGCCGCCTCGAAACGAGCATGCATTGGAGTTTTCACATTTTTCAGCTCCCTTGTAATACTATCGCATAAGAATATTGTAACATAATATCAAAAGAGCGCAAGAGAAAATCGAAAATAATTTCGGAAAAGAGTAAAAAAAATTCAACTGGTTGGATTTGGTTACCAGTTGAAAATTATTCTGCACGAAATGCGCAAGTCTACATAACTTCAGCTTGCACTACATAACAGCCCTTTTTCTTGTACAAAACCTCTACACGGAAAAGAGTTTTCAGCTTTGCTATTGTGCTTTCAGCACCGTGCTTTTTTTGTATTACAATAAACAATCTCCCGCCAGAGTGCAAATGTGCGGCGGATTGTTCATACATATTATACATCACATCTTTGCCCGCATGTATTGGTGGGTTTAGCACAATATTATCAAAAGTAGCGGAAATATTTTCAAAACTATTAGAGTGGATTGTGGTTGCGGTCACACCGTTTAGCTTCGCGTTTTTAGCGGCATAGTCTAATGCTATGGAATTTATGTCAGCCATTGTTAGGGCAACACCATAGGTTTTTGCCAGCACAATTCCAAGTGTGCCGTAGCCACAACCAAGGTCTAGCAACGTGCTATCGCGGGGTAATGGCGGGATGTTTTGTAGCAAAGTTATGGATGCATCATCAACTTTATCACAGGAAAATAGACCATTGTTGGATAGGAACTTGTAATGCCTATCGAAAATATTCAGCTCCAAAACGCGCTCATCGGTCAGCAACTTTGGATTTTCTATAAAATAATGGTTCATGCGAATATCTCCAACACTTGCGGCAGAATTTTGAACTCAATTTCGCCTTGCACAGGATATAGATTACCGTCCAGGCACAATGTCTCTTCCCCCGCCAGTTTTATTTTCACACTCTCACACTCCACAAAATTAACTTCCTTCAATTTAACATGCTTCTCAAACAACAACGACGGAAACAAAACACCCAACTTAGCGCGGCCAATTCCGTCCACTGTACATAATGTAATCTTGCCATCGTCAAACTTTGCAGGAGGCGCAATACACAGCCCACCGCCATATGTGCGGTTGTTGCAAATTGCCACCAAAGTGTATGGCTTTACTTCACCAGCCGCACCATCTACCGATATTTCCAGGGGAATATTCTGGTGCTGCATAATACTTTTGTACGCGGCAACCAGATACGCGTGGCCGCCGTATTTTGGTTTTAGCGTGATTGCATTGTCCACAATACGCGCGTCCAGCCCAATATTTCCAGCCACCAAATAAGCCTCGTTGTTAGCTGCTATCAAGTCCACCGTGCGAGTGCTGCCTGCCGCAACCCTACTAACCAAGGCCGCAACAATACTATCAATGGTTTTGTGCTTCTTGTACGCCTTTTTTCCGCCCTCAATGGCCATGGCAAAATCGTTGCCGCTTCCGCCAGGTAATATCCCAAGGGGAATAGAAATTTTGCCCTGTTCAAAGGCATCCGCCATGCCAGCCACAATCTCCTGTATCGTGCCGTCGCCGCCTATGCCGATAATCCCCATAGAGGCTTCCGCGCACAATTGCTTGGCTATATCATACCCGTGGCGTGGGTGCTGAGTTTCATGTTCTGTATATGGCAAACCTTTTTCGTCCAGCATTCGCATTAACGCTTGGGCGTATGCCTTGGAAGTGCCGCGACCAGAAACGGGATTGGTTATAATGTGGAACATGGAAATTCCCCTCTCAAAATGTTACATTCTTGTATCATACAACATTCGTAGGGAATTGACAATTTGAATTTTTCGCCGCAATTTTGCCCAGCAATAAATTGTGAATTTCTCACAAAAATTCTTGCAATTCTTTTTTTTTATGGTATATAATTAACAAGTGCAAAAAGCACAGAACCCCAAAGGAGGAGACATTGTATGAAAAACCTAAGACTACTTGCCATTTTTGCAATTTGGCTGACACTGGTACTGGCACTAACCGCCTGTGGCGGCAGCAGTGGAGACAATGCCAACGATGGCGACGCATCGTCAAACGACAATCAAACGACCACGGCAACCACACCAGTGTCGCCAGTAGAGCCAGCAGACCCAGGCATTCACACACCACGGGACTTGGGTGGCGGTACAATAACATTTGGCGGCTGGTGGGAAGGGGTGCTGCCATTCGCACCAACAAACCCCGATTGGGAGCCCGACCCTGCAACCAGCGGCAACTATCTTATAGACCGCATGATTTGGGACAATGCCCGCCGTGTTGAACAGGAATTTAACATAAGTTTCTACCATAACATAATCTATTATCACGACAATATTCCGCTACTTACCGCTTCCGTCATGGCCGGTGATCCTATTAGCGATATCCAAATGTTGTCTGGCGGCATGACACTAAACGCTGTGGTTGGCAATCTTATACACCCGCTGGACACCATCAATTTACCGGGTTCAGATATTTTGGGTGCAAATGTGTTTGCGCACATTGTTTCCAGTGGCATGGGGCATGACTGGACTTTCATAGACAACCAACCAGACCCGCATGGTACTTCCCTTGGCGTAAACCTTGACATTATCAATGCTATTGGCGCACCAAACCCCGTTGAACTATACAACCAAGGCCGCTGGGGTTGGAATGAAATGATGGAAATTATGCGAATGGCTACCCAAGACACAACAGGCGACGGAATTATCGACCAGTTTGGTATCGCGGGGCAACCTTCTTACATTACAATGCACCTTGTTGGCGGCAACGACGGTGAGGTTATGTCACCAGACTTCCAGTTCTATTTCGACAGCCCAAACACCATGCAAGCATTGGAATTTGCTGAAAGCATTTTTCTCGAAGGGCTTTGGCAATATGACCGCTCTGGCAACCCTAATATTTACGATTGGGGGCTAAACTTCTGGGCATATCTTGAAGGCCGCTCGGCACTGTTTGTAACAGCCACATGGGCGTTGCAAGACGGACAGCCAAGTTTTGATTATGCCGTTGTACCTTTCCCAACGGGCCCGGCAAATACCAGCGGAAACACATGGCTAACAGGCTGGGTACAAGGCCTTGCGTTGCCTGCGGGTTCGGCTTGGGCACCATCTGACCTGCTTATGATTGCAGAGGAATTGTATTCTTGGCCAGGCAGCGACCCAGGGCTTATGATGGAAGGCGGCATGGGATGGCCGCGCCAGATACTACCAACGGAAGAATGTGTTCAACGCCAGCTAAGCACCCCGCGCACTCGCAACAGTCAAATTGCTATGAGCGTACCGCATTACAGTTGGTTCTTCACAATGCTAACCAGCAACATGGTCAGCCAGGAAATGGGCTTACTGCCATTTATCGAAGCGCACCGCGCACCGCAACAAGAATTGCTGGATGCTATTTTTGCCGATTGAGTCTATTATAAACACAGAAAATGTTTGACAAAGTCTGCTCTTCGAGCAATAATGCGAATGGGTCATAAAATGACCATATTACACATTTTGGAGTGTGCATATGAAAACCTACAACCCACGCGAGCAATACCACAACCTAATTAACTTCCGCAAAGTAGAAGGCCGCCTGCCCATGGTAGAATGGGCAGCATGGTGGGACCAAACCACAAACCGCTGGAAGGAAGAAGGCTTGCCACAGCACATGAACACCGAGGAAATTCTACGGCATTTCCAGCTAGACGAATTTCCATGCGTTTTTGTGTGGCCAGACAAGGAACTTCACGCCCCATACCACGGCGGCGCGATTATTGAAGATGAAGCAGGCTACGAAGCAATAATGCACAACTTGTACCCCGAAGGCTGCATAAAATACGCCGCCGAACAGGCCGAGGCCATTGCCGAACGCCAAGCACGAGGCGAAGTTATTGTGCGGGTATGGCTGGACGGTTTTTTCTGGTTTCCACGCAAGCTACTGGGGATTGAGAACCATTTGTACGCATTCTACGACCAGCCGGAGCTATTGCATCGCATGGCAAGCGACCTAGCAGATTTTAACCTGCGCGCGCTGGAAGCAATTTTCAACGTGCTAACACCAGACATGGTTGGTTTTGCCGAAGACATGAGCTACAACAACGGGCCAATGCTTTCCCATGAAAATTTCATAGAATTTTTGAAACCATATTATGCGAAAATTGTGCCATATGTAAAAAGCAAGGGCGTAACCGCCTGGGTAGACACCGACGGCGATGTTACGCAAATGATACCCTGGCTGCTGGACGCTGACATAGACGGCATCTTCCCGCTGGAAAGACAGGCAGGGGTTGACGTGGCCAAAATACGAAAAGACCACCCTACCCTACTTATGTTTGGCGCGTATGATAAAATGTGTATGAAAAAAGGCGAAGCGGCAATGCGAGCCGAGTTTGAACGTCTGCTACCTGTTATGAAAGGCGGCGGGTTTATGCCAAGCGTAGACCACCAAACCCCGCCAGATGTTTCCCTTGAAAACTATGGGATTTATCGGCGGCTGTTTGAAGAGTATTGTATAAAGGCTGCGGAAAGATAAAATAAAAAAGTGTGGCAAAAAATTTCAACTGGTTCGTAATCGTTACCAGTTGATTTTTTTTGCCACACTTTATTCAGAAATCCCCGAAATCCATTCTTCCCACCGTGGGTCTTGCTCCAACGCTTTCACCGTTTCCGGGTATACCATTCTCATGCCGTCCACCATATCAGACAAATCAGTTCTAATATCCCCCTCAAATGTGCAAACCACATGGTTAAACAACTCACCGCCAAGTCTGTACTCGCCGGAATTGAACAATGCATTGAACGTTTTCACATGATAAAGCATCATATCTAAATTTTTGTACGCGGCGTCCATATCGCCGCTTTTTACATACAGTATCGCAAGGTCTTGGTAAAGTGACCTCATATCCTGGTGTGCGTACCCAAAGCGTCCGCCATCAAACAGTATATGGCATACCTGCACCAGCTCTTCCAATTTCTTGATTTTAACTGATATCCCCAAATCATCCTGGCCAAGTAATGTCATGCGAATTGCGTGAGCCATGCTGGTTATATAGTCGATTATCGCCCTTTGCAAAAAATAGTGGTACGACTCTTTAGGGGCGGCATGTGCCCGCGCGATCTCACGACAATCGCTTACGCCAGGCAATGACCTGACAATTTTTTCTGCCTCGTCGTATTCCCCTTTTTCTTTGTAATGGCCAATTAAATACTTGGCCGATTGGCCGCGCACAAAGCCGTCATCAGTCTTTTTCAGAAGCCGCTTGAACATTGCTATTGCTTCGACCCGCTCCGATGTGTTTGCGCTCGGGGCGTTTTTGTCTTCAACTCCAACCATTCCGCCCTTAACTGTTATATGGATGTGAAACAATGCTTCTGCCAGCCTAAAACACAGCCAGTCATTTGTAGGAAATTCCTGCACGGCAGCCCGCAAAATAGGAACTAACTCGCGATAGTCTCTTATTTGATTAACCTTGTCATTATAGTAAAGCAATCTGTCCTCGTCGGCTTGATCTTTATAACCTAAAAGTTCGTCTATGGTTACTCTAAAATATTTTGCAATCAATGGTAACGTTTCCATGTCTGGGTAGCCAACGCCTGATTCCCAGCGGGATATTGCCTGGGAAGTTACGCCAATTACATTCGCAAGGGCTTCCTGCGTTATTTGCTCGACCCTGCGCAGTTGCTTGATTTTTTCGCCAATTTTTAGCTGCATGGTTTCACCTTTATTTTCTCCAGATAACTGGTATCTACGAAACACGCGCGCAAGCGCGCTTTACGTCTAGGGCAAGAAAAACTCATCCAATATTGCTTGATATGGAGCGCGGAAGTGTTCGATTATTTCTAAAAGCGTCATGTTCCCACGCTGTAACTCCACTTCAAAATAATCAGAAAAAGAAAAAAACAGGCCATCTATTGCCAAGGAAACGCAGAAAACAGAATTGCGGCCGGCAGCAAGTGCTCTCTCCAAATCATCGGCCGGAAAGTACTCACTAAACCAACCAAATTGGAAATCCTCCAGTAGTACTATATCGCCAGGCCACGCAAACAACTCCTCCATAATCATCAGCAATTCTGCCGAGTCCCAAGCAGAGCCTTGGGGCAATACATATCCAAATTCCCAACCTCCTGCGGATACTGTACCGCTGGTATTGCTAGGGCCTGTGGGCATTGGAAGAAGTGCATGTTCATAAGGGATATTTGCAAACGCGATGCTGTTAGCGGTAGCCGCAAAAAAGGGCGCGTTGGCACGGGCGTGTCCATTGTTCCATGCACGGCTAACGAGACCTTCATTAAACAGTAACTCTGCAAATTCCAATGCTTCGAGAGTGTTGGGGTGAAGAAGATCCCACTCAAAATCATCAGACACCATACGGCCATCGTTTGCGACAATAAGCATCCTGCTTATTTCGCTACCCATTATCCCAGCGCGCGTACAAATGCCAAAAAGCACAGGGTCGCTTGCAGTGGCAAGCCGCATAATATCAAGGAAATTTTGCCAGTTCCATTCTCCGTGATTATACAATTCAACAGGGTTTGGCGCGCCTATACTGTTTATTATGTCCAGGTTTACACCCAGCATGACGGCATTTAGGTCTGGAGCCCGACGGCTAAAGCTCCAGCGTTCGCCAAAAAGCTCTGCCACCGTTTCAGCAAAAAGCTGATAGCCCAATATGTCTGAGCCTGGCAAATCTATGCTGTCCAGCGGTATCAGAATATCTTCCGAAATAGCGTGGATTTTGTTAAAGCCAACAAGATGCGCCACATCGCCAACTGGTGCGCCAGCCGCTACAGAGGTGCGCAGTTCGTTTAATACAACTTCATGGTCAAACTCCATTTGGATATACACCAGCTCAAACTCGACATTAAACGAGTGCTGCACGCGCTGGGCATTGTCCCACATCATTCTTTGAGCGGTGTAATTGGCGGCTGTGGCTGGGTCAGGTTCATCCCCAAAGCCAAAAAGGGTATCTTCGAAAAATGTAGCAAGCCGTATTGTGCGGCCGCCCAGGTCTACCGGTTGGTGCAAAACACCGTGGGTTGGGATGTAACGGGTGGCGGGTGGTGGTGCAGGTGTTGGTGTGTCGACTTCGTATGTTTCGGATACTGTCGGCGGTGGCGGTGTTGACAGCGGCGGCGGTGGAATATCATTTTCCACCAAATCTTCCGAGACGTAACCCCCGTTGTTGTCATTACTGCCACAGGATGTAAGCAGTAACGCGGCCACGATAATTGTAATTGCGGTGATAGTTGCTTTCATACAAATCACTCCCTCACTTTATGTGGCTTTAGTTTAGGAGATGTGGCCTGGTTTTTCAATTGCGAATTTGTTGTAAAAAACAACGGAGCGTTGGGCTTTGCCATTAGTCTAAAGACCAGATAAATGTACTACAGCTGCACCATGCTGTCAATAAAACATTGGTAAAACTGCACAATTCTTCAGCACAACTTCGATTGAATAATATACAATATAAGACTGCTGTCATGTGTTTTTATTTGGACGATATTCGTGAATGTGCACAAACTCCACAAAATTTGCTTTTCCCCAATCCATATGTTATGGTGACATAGCAAATTTTGCAGAAAAAGGACGATACATAAATGGCCCACAAACTTTCACCAATACTAAAATATCCCGGCGGCAAAGAACGAGAATTAAAATACATCATACCCTGCCTGCCCGCCAACATACATAATTATTACGAGCCTTTTGTTGGCGGAGGGGCTGTTTTTTTTGCGTTAAACGCAAATAGGCATTTTATCAACGACAAATCAACGGACTTAATAGGCCTATACACCGCCATAAAAGAGCAAGACCCCGCGTTTTTTAACACACTGATTGCCATCAACAACGCTTGGAAAATATTGAGCGAAATTGCTGACCAGCACATGAGCGTTTTGCTTGACATCTACTCCATGCACGAATCAACGTTGCCTGATGCAATCTCCCACTTTATTAACGACCACACCAATGTGTTTATAGAACTCTTGCAACCGAAAAACGACCATATAACGGATAATTTCATATACGAACTTAACCGTAGCATAAAAAGCAAAATGATCCGCATGAAAATGCTGGAAGCTAAAAAAAATCCCCTACCCCACGAAGATAAACAGGCCAACATCGAAGGCTCAATAAAAGCCGCGTTTTATTATCATATGCGGTATTTGTTAAACAATCGCGCCAGCTTGAATTTAAGCGACTCCAACTTCGCCGCAATATACCTTTTTATCCGCCAAACATGCTACTCCTCCATGTTCCGCTACAATGGGAAGGGCGAGTTTAATGTGCCATATGGGGGCATATCATATAACAGTAACAATTTTGACAAAAAGCTATCATATTACAGAAATCCAGAGCTAATTCACCACCTAAACAACTCTGTTTTGCATAACTTGGATTTCTACGATTTTATGACACAAAACCAGCCAAATCCCAACGATTTCGTATTTGTAGACCCGCCCTACGACTCCGATTTTAGCACATATGACCAAAATAGTTTCGTATGTCACGACCAGGAAAGGTTAGCCAATTATCTAATAAACGAATGCCCTGCAAATTTCATGCTAGTCATCAAAAATACCGATTTTATCGCACATTTATATACGAATGGCACAAACACCGCAAACGGCAACCAACTTCACATACATGCTTTTGACAAACACTATTTCGTCAGCTTTATGGACAGGAACCAAAAAGACACAGAGCATTTGCTAATAACAAACTATGAGGTAGACTGGAAAGGCGGCGAAGAATAATGGCATTTTCCGAGGCAGAAATAAGACAATATATCAAAGCATTAGTAGAAGAATACGGCGAACTTACCGTTACCGACGTTGACAGCATTTTGCGACAAAGACTGGTTTTAGACACCGACGACACGAAGCGGCTGGCGAACAGAAATGACGACGCTTTTTCTCAAAAAGTGCGAAATGTAATATCTCATGCCGGCACAGACACTATTATTGACCGATATGGTTTTATAATTGATAAAACACAAAAACCAGCGGTGTTCCGCGCAAAAGTTGCTGGGCAATCAATCACGCCAACCGAGGCAAGGAAAAGAACCGAGCGGAAGCGAAAATACATCGCCCGCAAAGTTGATTTTGAGAAAATTAACCGCGAGAACTCCATACTTGGCAACGCAGGGGAGTTGTTTGTGTTGGAGTGGGAACGCAACCGTTTGGCAGCATCCGGCGCGACTTTTAATTTACAGGAAGAAGTAATTCATGTATCCAAACAGTTTGGCGACGGCGCAGGCTATGATATTCTTTCCAAGGAAGTGGACGGCAGCCCCCTATTTATTGAGGTCAAAACAACTACCGGCGGCAAAAATACGTCCTTTTTTATCAGTGAAAATGAAAGAGCATTCTTGGAAGAATTTCGCGAACACGCCCGCATCTATCGCGTGTACAACTTCGACCCAGACGCAAAAGCAGGCGAAATTTTCATTTTAACCCAGGCAAATCTGGAAGCAAGTTATAGTCTCGTTCCAGTAAATTATCGCGTAGTAAATATTTCTCCCTAACCCGTCATATTCTCCCCCACTCTGCATACAATTGAAAAGAGAAAACACGGGAATCCACTGATTCTCGGAAAGGGAGAAAAAATGACATACCAAAACCTATACCGCGACATTGCCGAACGCACCCGCGGAGACATCTACATAGGTGCATCTGTAATAATAGGACTAAGTCATTAAGAAGCGAGTAGCTTCAAGGCTTGGTCCTATTTTTTTATGCTCTTTCCCAATGAAAGAACAAGTTGGAAAAGGGTGGCACGACCAACAGGCGGCCACAGCCGCTAAAAATTAAATTAGGAGGAGGACAAGCTATGGATTTGATAATAATCCGTATCTGTAGCGGCTGTGGCGAGGGTTCAGCCCCAAACAATAAAACAGAATGACATGGCGATAGCTATGGAAAATCAATACACAGGAGGGTTTTAGCATGGCTAAGTTTTACAGCAGAAAATATTTCAAGTGTTTTCTCGATGAACACCTGACGTTAGAAAACGCACATGAAGTTTACGAAATATTTGAAGTATTGGGAACTGGAGAAGAACCTCTTTTCAAAAATTGTTGCAAACTCCTTAACATTACACGGGATGAATTTCTTGACGGTTTCAACTCCTTTGTTGAATTAAGCCGAATAGACCAAGATTATGGCCTTACAGAGCTTGCACTAGCAGTGAAATTCGGGAAACTAAACTACTACGAGGACGAGAATTTTGACGAATCTGAAACACCGGGCTATGAAATGGTTGAGAGTACGGAAGTTGACAAGGCAAATCCTGATTACATTGAATTTTGCCAACAGCTATACCATGCAACCACTCAC
>Ga0123355_10001373_pt1 | contig 33901 bp, 30 predicted proteins | sample TergutEmb28metaG_3_FD_89872 | JGI IMG/M metagenome (GOLD analysis project Ga0123355, IMG submission 89872) | Embiratermes neotenicus P1 segment gut microbial communities from Petit-Saut dam, French Guiana - Emb289 P1 | ecosystem: Host-associated > Arthropoda: Insects > Digestive system > Gut ...
GCAGGTAAGGCCCCTTGTAGACCACAAGGTAGATAGGCGGGAGGTGTACGCACGGTAACGTGTTTAGCTGACCCGTACTAATAGGCCGAGGGCTTGACCGATTTGCGTTCAAGCCTGCGTCTTGATATCGAGTTTGCGCTTTTGCGTAAAGTTTAGATACACAAGATTCATCTTTCGAATCGCTTGCTTCCTTCTTTGTATTGAGTTTTTCAAGTTGCGCCGTGCCTTTTTGGCGCGGTTTTATTGTAAGGTAATGATTATTGCTTATGTTTGATGACTTTATATTAGAAATTACGATTTCATGGATTTCTATCTTTTTCTTCCCGTTTTTGATTTGGATTCTACCGTCGAAGAAAATAGCGAAATCTTATGCATGTGCAGAGTGTAGGAATATTTTTTTCCGAAAGTGGTATCATTATATTATGTGGCGATGGTGGCATGATAAACATGTTCGTCCAGTTTGCCCAGAATGTGATATAGCATAACTTATCGGGGTGTAGCGTAGTTTGGCTAGCGCGCCTGGTTTGGGACCAGGAGGTCGCAGGTTCGAATCCTGCTACCCCGATTTTTTTAAGGGAAGCCGCCTATAAACGGCGGTTTCTTGTATAGAAGGCGCATCACGGTGTATAAGAACCGTGATTAGGTTTGTATCTGTAGCTCAGTTGGATAGAGCAACGGCCTTCTAAGCCGTGGGTCAGGGGTTCGAATCCCTTCAGATACGATAGGGCAGTTTGAGGTGGATATGCTTGTCCTTAATGAAGTATGGGTTTTTAGCCCAGATGGTGGTACTGTACTTATGTGCAAGAGGCATAAGGATCCATATATTGGGATGTATATCTTGCCGGGTGGTAAGGTTGAACCGAATGAAGATGGACTCGCAGCAGCGTATAGGGAGTTGCAGGAGGAAAGTGGCATCAAGTCCATAGACTTGACCCAGGGTTTGCGGCATTTAATGGATTTTACGTATTATGAAACAAAGTTCCAAGGTGTAAAATGTGATATGAGGCTTGAGGTATATGTAGGCAGGTTGCGTTCCTATGTGGATGTAGCCGGTGACGAGAAAGAGTTGTTGTGGGTAAGTGTAAACGAAGATTTCTTTGACATGACTAAGTTTGGCGGAGAAGGTAATATCGGTCATATGTATGAGCAGTTAAAGCTTCGCCCGGTGCTAATGCAATAGAAATCTGATAGCAGATGAATGAAGAATTCGCCTTGGCGGGGATATATATCTTTCTATGCGAGGCATTTAATATGTGTGTTATTCATGGTGGGTGTAGCTCAGTTGGTTAGAGCGCCAGATTGTGGCTCTGGAGGCCGTGGGTTCAAGTCCCATTATCCACCCTTGTATTATATGTTTAATGTTGGACGACTGCTACAGAACGTCTATAGCAGGAAGTAAGTAATTCGTTACGAGCCATTAGCTCAATCGGTAGAGCACTTGACTTTTAATCAAGGGGTCCTGGGTTCGAGCCCCAGATGGCTCAATAGTTATGGTAGGAGGCCCCTGCAAACTAAATGTTTGCGGGGGTTTTCTTTTACTTTTAGTACGGAAAGATGTGGGCATTGGCCGCTTGCTTCGGCACATGATGGACTATTTTATTGCAATTCACCTTTAAATCGGTCTCGCCTGTCGCCAAAACACGTTGATGCGTTCGTGATTTTCGGCTTGGTCGAGACCGTTTAAAGGGGGAATTGCTATATGTGACAGTTTAATATAGCGAATTTGAAGTACATAAGAATTAACGAGGTGTAAAATGGGCAGTAGAAATAATATTTGGCGCGTTGCCGCTATAATTTTGACTGTGTTATGTTTGGTATTAGTTTTTGCTTGCGTGGCACTTATCCGGAACTTTGAAACCACACGCCGAAGTCATGTGGAAAGCGTTTACAATGGCATGATTTGGCTTTCTGGAACACTGAGATTGGCAGTTGATAATACGGATTTTGAGGATTCTGGTGCAAGGGAGGTTCGATTAGGGCAGAGCCGACATGCAATGGAAGGGTTGCGGGCAGCGACTTTTGCACTTTCGAGCCACCATATGGGAAGGGCAGGCGGTACAGGCTTTCCTATTTTTGAGTTGGAGCCTATATTGCAGAATACCTTTAGGTATGCCGAAGACCCTGTGGGCGAGTTGTTATTTATAGTTGGGAAGCTTGAAATGTTGCAAGAGTACTTAGCACCTGATATGGCAACCCGGGAAATGTTTAATATCATTAATGAGGTAAGCGATGAGATTTCCCTTGTATTATGGTGGGACACCCATTTCTCGTGGAGATAATGCCAAGGCTCAAATTATTGAAGACATGGGATTGTCTGCACCCAATGTCTATGAGTATGTTGATAGTAAAAAAGGTATAGTTTACGAGTATGTACAGGGCATAAGTATGCTTCATTTAGTGCAGAAAAATCCATTAAAATTGGTGCGATACGCTAAACATTTGGCTATATTACATGTAGAAATACATAGAAGACCTGCAACCGTACTCACCAGTATAAAAGACGCTATAGCAGCAATGATACGAAGTGCGCAGTCATTAGAGCAGTTTCGATAACATTCCGAAATAATTTTCGCTGATTCTGCGAACGCTTCAACAGGCACCGGGAAGAAGCCCGGGCGCCCGTTGGACGACGGCAGGAGTAGGCAGCCCGTGCGCCGATGTATGCAGAACCGGCGTTATCTTGAACTCGAACATATTACCACCGGATGTTTCTGCCATGGAAGGTATGCTAATAAAAGTCTTTCGTAAAATTTTTTATCGCTGTTATATCACCCATTATCTTAAGGCCACAGGCATAACATCGGAAGAAGTTGAGCAGTGGCTGTTACCGGTTGCTGCCGCAAGGTTAGCAGAGGGGATTGAATCGGAAGTTATATATTTGAGTGGTATTATTAAGAGAAAAATGTACGAATATGGACTTAGCTAAAACTGGACGGCTGTAATAGTAAACTAAGGTTTAGCTTTCAAAGCTAAACCTTAGGCCGCCTGCTTTGCGGATGCCGTCTAGTATTTTAATTACCCCTATGCTGAATTCCTGGGTTAGCTGGCGGCTTTCTGTTAGGCCTTTACTCACACAATTGTCAAACTCCCTAATCTGGTATTCGAAACCATTTATGTGGAAGGGCATGTTGTATTCTACCGGTTCGCCTTCATTTGGGTGCACTATAATATAGGTGGCGGACTGGTAGTTGGGCAGGTGGATTCGCCCTTGGGTGCCGAAGATAGTGGCCTCCTGCGGCATTTTTGTGCCAATAGCTGATACCAAAGATGCGGTTGTGCCGTTTGGATATGTTAGTATTGCCGCTGCCAGTTCATCTGTACCGTGTTTGCCTATGTTTAGATGGGCCTGGATTGATGATGGAGTAAGCCCCAGCACCATGGCGGCGAAGCCTATATTGTATATGCCAACGTCCAGCAGGGAGCCGCCTCCCATAGTGGAATCCAGTTTAAAATCTTTGCGGGCACCGGTGGGGGCGAAGCCGTATTCGGCACGGATATGCGTTACTTCGCCTATTGCGTTTTCGGCTATTAGCTGGCGGATTTTTTTGTACATAGGTAGGTGTATGGTCCATAGGCCGTCCATTATTAGCAGGTTTTTGGCCTTTGCAGCTGCGTATAGCTTGCGGGCGTCTTGGGCATTTGTTGTAAAGGGTTTTTCGCATAGTACATGCTTGCCGCCCTCCAGGCATAGCATTGCATTTTCATAGTGGAACTTGTTGGGGGTGGCGATGTATATGGCGTCTATTTCTTTTGCTGCTGCCATTTCGGCGTAGGAGCCGAAGGCGGCATTGGCCTTATACTGGGTGGCAAAGTCTTGTGCTTTGGCTGGGTCCCTTGAGGCTATGCCTTGGAAAACTGCTTCGCCTTGCATGGCGTTTAATGCTTGGGCAAATTTTTTTGCTATTGTTCCTGTTGATAATATTCCCCATCTTAGCATGTTTATCATTCCTTTTGTGTTTGTTGGTTGTTATACTATAGCACATATGGCAATGTGTGGACATGGAAGGGAGAAAGGGATGGGCAAGAAGCTGCCGGCTCTTATAGGCGTTGTGATTATGCTGGGTACGATATTCCTTGTGCTTCATGGAAATGGGCGCGGTATTACCTTTGATGCATATGGCATAGGAGACATTCAACCAGGGCCGCAATTTGAGGATGTAATGGCTGCATCTATAGCAATTCCCCCTTTAAACGGTCTCTCCCGGGCCGAGAATCGCGAACGCTTCAACGTGTTTTCGGCGACAGGCGAGACCGATTTAAAGGTGAATTGCTATATTAACAAGGACATAGCCCTATATGATTACACTGAAGAATATGAAGCATGTGCGGCAGTATATCCACTTATCCGCTTATTTTCTATTACCCATGTTATAACCGCGGATATGGAGCCTTTCATCTTTTGTTCTATGAGCCGGGAAGGCCGTGAAACAGAATGGGGAGATATTTTATACGACATTGCCGCTATCTATGTAACCGGCCCATGGGGCCAGGTAATTCAAGTTATTGAAGGCATAAATAATTTTACTATAGCCGAATGGGAGATAGAGCGGGGCGAGTATAGGGTATTATTTGGAGATTTTAACCACGACGGGTATTTAGATATAATTCTGAATGGCTGGTTTGAGCCTGTATACAGTTGGGTTTGGAATCCTGATTATGGCAGGTTTAAGCCGTGGGAATTTACACCTCCTGAAAACGGTGAAATTGATTTTAGTGTAGCCCAGAGCATTCACCCCGATATGCCGCCGTTTATTTTTCGTATGCTGGGTGGGTATCGCCCATTCCCATATGGCTATGGATATTATAGTAGAATGGTGGATACCATCCGCATCACTTATCTTAACGGGGAACTGTTGCAGGAGATAACCGGCTTTTACGCTTGGGCTAGGCTATCTGCGTCTAACCGCTACGGCCTGCATTTTGCAGATTATAATTTTGATGGTTATTTAGATATTGCCCTTCATATGTGGCCGGGCGGAACTAGGGACGCCGGATATTTTTATTATTGGCTATGGTGCCGCGAACTTAGGCAGTTTGTGTTTAACCGGCAGTTAAGCCACTATATGCGAGGCAATGGTAATATTAATGTTAACAATGAGCGCCGGCAAATTCAGGCATGGGCAAGCCATGTTGGCGGGCGGCACAATGTTTTTTACGAGTATGCAAAGGGTGTATTTACGCCGGTAGAGTATCTTTTTTGGGAGTTTTATCATTTTAGGGCAAGTGAATGGAGCCCGCCGGAGGGCGAATTTAATGTGCGTATTACCCGGCGGGATTTGGTAGGCGGCGGCGTTGAGGTTTGGTATGAATATTGGGAGGGGTAAGGGTTAAGACCTTGGGGCTTTGCCCTCAAACCCTCGCAAGCTTTTTGGAAAAAGCTTGGCAAAAACTTTAATAAAAAACCGCGCAAAGGCAGCGCGGTTTTTTGGTGGGGATTAAAATGAATTAATTTTCTATATGTTAACGGCAAGATTGATTTCCATAGAGACAATGGAAATATGTTGTAAAATATCGGATTGTATGTTATATTGGTGGAAAGAAGGGCCAGCGGCAAGATTCCACTAGCTGTTGAAGAAATAAAAAGTACCGCGGAACCGTGAAGTGCCTACCAAGCACGACACGGCGCTCGTAGGGATCACCAACATCGCCTACCAGCACAGGAAAACCTGTCCCCGCAGCAGACACAGTATAACATTTCCCCTACCCTTCCAACAACCACAGGGGCATGGATATGTTGTTATGCGTTTGTTTGCGTTACGGTAATATGACTGTGTAAGTGCTAAAATTTTGTTCTCCAAAATTAACAGCGCGTAGGTGATAATGGGTTAATACCCATCGCCTACGCGCTTTTGTTTCCGCTGGCTTTTCTAATACCGGCGGAAGGGAGGTGACTTTTAGTGGGCGCAATAATAAGAACCATAGACCAATTAGGGCGGATCGTCATACCACGCGAACTGCGTATGAAACTGGATTGGGATGTACGTGACATCATAGCACTTTCCATCAAAGACGAAACTATTATCATACGGCTGGTGGAAAAATACTACGAAAAAGAGGAAAACAGTTCGAATGCCGAGTAGCGCAAATGCAATAAGTCGATATTGAAAGATTTCGGACATAATAAAGCAGGCCACGAGTTATACCGATTCCAATTTAAATCCTATCTGCCTATCGCGGCTAAGCGCGGGAAAGCGCTTGCTCCGCGTTTCCCGCAGCCGCTCTGTCAGATAGGTTTAAATTTGGAATCGGTATTAGAAGCTGTATTCAACTCCGCCAACGCCGCCTTTGCGGTCGATTTTCTGCAGCTTTTCGTCGGCGCTTTCTTGCTTGCCTTCTTGGCAAGCGGCGAAACCGCCTCCTCAATCTGCGAAAAATCGCCGCGCAAATGCGTCATTGGCGGAGTTGAATACAGCTTCTTAAATACGTGGCCTGCGTCCGGCTAAATAAGCCAAAATCATACATACGACCGCAATCAGGAGCGAGGACAGTACTGTTTTATTTCTAATCAGCCTTAGGCGATTTTAGTATATTCCCGGTGCCAAACTTTTTCACGGCAAAGTAAGCTGCCCCAAGAACAGCCCCAAGCAGCCCAACAGGCAGTATAATCGCGGCCAGGAAAATACCAATCAACTCCAAAGCCTGGCCGGTGAAATTAACGGAGGCACGGAACGCACCGCCTATGCGGCCGCCAAAGGTATATTCCGCATACACGGGATAGTATTCGTCCTCGTTGTCTTCCTCAATCTCCGGCAGCACTACAACTTCATGTACAGACAGGTTAATTGTTGAAAACGACGCAAGCTGGTCGATTTCTTCCCGGCGGCGGCGGTATGCGTCTATTACCAGGCGCAGGTTGGTTAGCCGTGCCTCCAGGTTAATAATATCTACAAGTTCTGTAGCTTCGTCCAGCATACGCTGCACCCGTACCTCTTCCGCCTCCCGAATTTGCAGGCGGCTGCCCAGGTCGTTAAACTCGTGGGTTGCGTCCTGGCTGGTGGTGCTAAAATACTGCACTTGGGCCAGGGCCATCAGGTCATTATTGGTTGTGTCAAATAAGCCCACGGGTACACGTATTACATATTCGGCACGCCATAACATGCCTGCATATGGGCAAAATTCCATCCATTGGCGGGAGTTTTCTATAAAGCCGCCCCGGTTATGCACTACTTGTTCTATTCCTGATGCGGTATCGTCGTAGTATAGGGTGTTAAGTGTCATGCTGGCGGCACGGATTATCATGCGTTGCATTAAGTCTACTCCCAATGGGGTAGGGGATTGGGGCATGGGTGCTTCCTGCGGCGTTTCGTTTGCTTGTGGTTGGTATCCCTCCGGCAGCGTCTCGCCGCTATATCCGGCTGCCGGCTCCATGTCCGCTTGGGGCTGCAAAGCGTTAGCTGTATCGTTATTATCTGCCGCCGCCGTTAAACCGTGGGGGGTGTATTCCATGTACAAACCGATTTCAGATTCCGACGCAATATCAAAATCTGCGAAATCTCCCGGGGCATCTTGCCGCCAATCCTCCGCGAAGTGTTCCGTAGAGTCGTACAGCCAATCATCCGCGACGGGTGCGAACTCCGGCGCTGCCTCAGTGAGGACATCGTCATAGCTACGTGAGCCGCAACCTATGACAATCGTCATCGTCCCTATAAAAAATACAAGCAAAATTAGCCTGCGAAACCAAGATTTATTGATCATTTCGGCCACCGCCCTTTCTCTTTATATCTGCGCACCCGTTTCACAACTAGCAACACCGCAATAAGCACAGCAAGGGGTATGCTTGCATATGCAAGAAGCATTGCAAACCCCTGCAATGCCTGGCCGGTTGCATTGGCCGAAAGCAGAAACATGTCCGCTATTCGTCTTAGGGCGCCTTCCTCCGGCTCCGGTTCAGGTTCGGGCTCCGGTTCGGGCTCCGGTTCCGGCTCTGGCTCAGGCGCGGGGGTTATTAAGTTTATGTTAATACGCGTGGTTCCCATCTGAAACTCCAAGCCTTGCAAGTCACCCCGCAACCGGTCCATTGTGCTTATTACGCTAATTAGTCGGGCTTCAATTGTTTCAAAGTCTGACATTGCAGTTGAGCCGTGGAGTAATTCCATCAGGCGGGCATATTCCCGCTGTCGTACTGCGGCCTCCCGGCGCAAGGCCACCCATCTTGCAAAACCGTTATCTGCCCTTGAATCGGAATTTGCCGTACTTCCCATGCCCCGTAATATTTCCAGGGCCTGGTTTAAATCACGGCTGTCTACTATCCGTTCGGCTTGGCCCCGGCCACTGGTAATATTAATTTGGCTGCCTAACTCAAGCCCCGGTAAAGTTCTCATTTGTAATATTGCTTCGTCGAGACATTCCACTACCAGGGTTATGCCGTAGTAGCGGATAAGAAAATCCTCCGGCTCGTGTGCGTAGGCTGTGCGGGCACAGGCCAGCGCAACTAATAAAAATACCGCCATTGCGGTAGCGGTACGCATTAACTTCATGAAACACCTCCTGTTCTTGTTTTTTACAAAGAACGTATGATGTCTTTGTTTGTTCCGAAATATATCCAAATGTATATGAAAAATACTGTATGCGCAATAAAGTAGTTTATACCCCAAGCCGGACATTCTCCCATTGGAATTAGCAGCATAGAATAGAATAGCCGAAGTGCGAATGAATATTAACCGGAGGTGAAAGATGTCCTACATACGTTATTTTATGCCAATGACAAGCGAGGCCAACGGATACGGCCACAAAGGCCGGCAGCCGGTAGGGCGCAGCATTGTGGAAGAGCGGAGTAATAACTGCAAGCTAACGGTCTGGGCACAGGATTTAAGGCCGGAAACCCGTTACGGCATATTTATGTTGTTCCCGGATGCGGGACGCTACGCAGGTATTGGAATGGGAACCCTGACGGTAGACGAAAAAGGAAAAGGAGAAATGCGCCGGGAATTTGAACCGGGCGAACTTGACGAGTTTAAACTTTCGGATATTGTGGCAGTTGCGGTAATTGTTAGGGGTACATCCGGGGTAATAAGCCCCCTTTGCGGGTATAGAAGCGAGCCGGTTACGTGGCGGCATACGTTTTACGAACATAGGCGGGAGATTGTTACCGTTACCCGGGATGAAGCACCGTTTAATACAAGCCCGCTTGTTAACGAGGCTGCTGGGAGTCTGTCGCAAATGTTGCCGGCTGCAGAAGCCCCAGTGGGCCTACCGCAACCGCCGCCTATAGAAGCGGCAGAAAGTTTGCCGCAAATACCGTCAGCTACCGAGGCAATAGAAATCCCGCCGCAACCGCTGCCTATAGAAGCGGCAGAAAGCTTGCCGCAAATACCGCCAGCTGCCGAGGCAATAGAAATCCCGCCGCAACCGCTACCAATAGAAGCAACAGCACCGCCGCCGCCCGCCGCCCCATCAGCCCAACCGGAAGAGAATGACCCACCATATGACCCGACCCCAATAAGGCAATTTACTAACCAAACCACCCAACCCAAAAGCGAAATAGCAAAATCCTTCCGTATAGCCCTGGACCAACTCCATGCCGACACTGTCCAGCGTTCCGGGCAGCACCCCGCTCACCCCCTACACAAGACATTGGAAACAATATTTTCATCCAAGGAGCATATAACACCATTCCAAAAGCAAGCCCGTAAAACCCTTTGGGTGCGCTTCGACTTATCAGACCAAGTACCCCCGCCTATAAACAAGCCGCACTTGTTCAAAGAGCCCTTTATACTGTCGGCTTTGGCCCAGCACGGCCATCTAATCCTAGGCATGACAGCAGGCACCGGGCCCAAACGATACATCATAGGCGTACCCAACCATCCCGACCAGGAATCCAGACAAAAAGCAAGAAGGCTGGGTTTCACACAGTTTAAGCGCTGCGACGAATCACATCCAAGCAAAGGCGACCCGGGCTATTGGCTGATGTTTATAACAGCCTGATACCATGCTATACTTGGGAAAATCGAAACTGCTCTATGGCAGTTTCGAGAACGATGATGAATAATTTTCGCTGATTATAGCGAAATAATTCGAAATCAGTCCCACTTGTCGCCAAAAATGCGTAGAAGCGTTCGCATTTTCGGCTCGGGCGGGGACTGTTTCTCATTGATTTCGCAATATGCGTAGAAGCGTTCGCAGAATCAGCGAAAATTATTCCGGAATGTTATCGAAACTGCTCAAAAGGAGAAAAAATGCGTCAACGAAAGAAAAAATGGGCCCCGGGCCAGCTCGCAAATAACCCGCGTATTATACGGGACGTTGCCGGCTATGCCGGGCAGATAGGAAAGTACTTTGGCAATGATAACCCGATTCACATAGAAATAGGCTGTGGAAAGGGCCGGTTTATTGCGGAATCTTCGCGTTTAAACCCGGATGTTAACTTTATAGCTATCGAGCGGGAAGACGTAATTCTTGCCGCGGCAGCGCGTCATTCGGAGGAAAGCGGCGCTTGTTCGCTGGGCTTTTTGTTGATGGACGCTGATATGCTGTTGGAAATATTTCGGCCCGGAGATATTTCCAGGCTGTATCTTAATTTTAGTGACCCCTGGCCGGGCAAAAAAAAGCGGGCCAAGCGAAGGCTGACCCACGAGAAATATTTAGTTATGTATGAACAGCTTGCCATACCGGAAATGCACTTCAAAACCGATAACCGTATGCTTTTCGAGTATTCCATAGAAAGCCTAAGCAGCCGGCAATGGCAAATAAAAAATGTATCCCTTGACCTGCACAAAAGCGGCATGGAAGGCAATATCATGACCGAATACGAGAAAAAATTTTCGTCGATGGGTATGCCTATCTACCGGCTGGAAGCCTCCCCGCCAAAGGGGGCTGTCGCGTTAAGCACAAACCATGCATAAATATGTAAGCACCTCCCGTCAACATAAAAGCGTTGAGGAGAGCGTGCATAATTATTCATGAAAATGCTTAACGAGACAGCCCCAATATCCAAATATATACATGCCGCATATGATAGTGTACACATAAAACGGGGCGTCAAGCATGAAAAAGCGGCGTTACTGCCTTTTATGCACATGCTTGTGGGAACTGCGAAGCAGTATCCCAGCATACGAAATATCCACCCTGCGGAATTTTATGGCGCCAACGAAGGAGGCATGAGTTTACCATGTACCAATATCGTATACGTATCCGCAACCGCATCCTACAAAAGCTATATAAACCAATGCGGAAAAACCGTTTCATCACCGGCCGGGCCCTATCTGCACTAGACGAAATTGATCGCCGTATAGAAGAAACAATCACCCCGTTACTTTCGGAACTGTTTTGAACACAAAGAGGGGGTTTTTACTGCGGCTTTGATACAAAAGTATACCAAAGTCCTCGTAAAAACCGGGGTTTTTACTGCACCTTTGATGCACTTCGTGCATTGTATCAAAGGTTTCGTAAAAACCGGGCTGTTGCAAAACCCTCCTGCACCGACAACATAAAAGCGTTGAGGAACGTAGTGACGAAGCAATCCAACAAACTTAAGATTTTGGATTGCTTCGGCTTCGCCTCGCAATGACGACCTGGTGTTTTGCAACAGCCCTTCTAAATCTAGCCCCTACTCCACATAAGCCATCCGAAGCGCGGCAATCACGGCATCCTGCAAAATCCCCGTAGTTACCGGGTAATCTGTTTGAGGCTCAATATACGCAGACTGATAGCGCAATACCTCCTGGGCCAAATCCTGCATACGCGGCTCGAACAGCGGGTAAAAGGTTCGCTGAACATCATCCATGCCGGCCAGGTAAACCATAAGGATATCCTCGTTGCTAACGGCAACGCGCACCTGCACCGGCTCGTTGTTTAAGATAATTGTAGACACATATGTACCCGGTACAAACCTGCCGGAAGGATACCCGGCCTGGTTCTCTTCCGGTATGGTACCCTGGCCTCTTGGCACAAGCAATACCAGAAGCAAAATAACCAGCGCCAGCCCCAGCAGCGTAAATATGCCTATCCTTATCAAATCCTTCATCTGTAGCACAAAAATCTTCGTACCACCCATTAATGTACATCCTTTCTCCCATAAACTTACATTAAATGTATGAGTAACCCCTTGGGTTTATGCAAAAAGCCGCGGATGATTCGCCATCCGCGGCTTTTTATACTATAATCGTCCCGAAATGGCGAAAATGAAAAGTAAAGCAATTCACCTTTAAATCGCCTCGCCTGTCGCCGAAAACACGTTGAAGCGTTCGAGATTTTCGGCTCGGCCGAGACCGTTTAAAGGGGGAATTGCTATAAATGATCTAAGGAGAAGAAAATGACACTTGCAATAGCCTTCGATATGGATGGTGTGCTAATAGACAGCCAGCCCCTGCACTATGAGATAGATATAGCCGTACTAAAAGCCTGCGGCTACCCGGCAAATCTGGAAACCGTAACCCCCTACACAGGCGTATCCAACCCGGACCGCTGGCCGAAATACAAGCAGACCCTTTCCCTTTCCCAATCGGTAGAGCGGCTGATAAGCCTGCAAAACCAATTTCAAACAAATATTTTCACAACAGCAAGCCTGTCCCCAATAGATGGTATTCCAGAGTTGCTAAAATACCTAAACTCGCTAAATATCCCCTGCGCAGTAGCATCATCATCGTCTCAAGAGTTAATCAGCTTGGTGCTGTCAAGATGCGAACTGGGGCAATACTTCACCCATATAGTATCCGGCGAAGACGTGCAGGCAGGCAAGCCCGCCCCAGACATATATCTAAAGGCCGCCAAGGTACTGGGCCGGCCTCCGGAAAACTGTATTGCAATAGAAGATTCACCAATAGGTATACTTTCCGCCAAAAATGCGGGGTTCACCTGCATAGGTTACAAAAACCCAACCACACATGGCCAAGATTTCACCCATGCGGACCATGTAGTAAGCCATTACAGCCAATGCCATGAAATTATCAGCCGCCTGTCAGCCCCAAAGCGCGAGGTCCAGCCATGATACAGGTACCTACAGACTGGACGGACTACTCCCTGCTTGACACCGGCAACGGCGAAAAGCTGGAGCGTTGGGGCCAAATAAAAACCATTCGGCCGGACCCGCAAGCTATTTGGCCCCGGGTTAACCCCTCGGCCTGGCACAACCCACATATGTACTATCACCGCAGCAAGGCAGGCGGAGGCCACTGGGAGAACCATCTTCCCACCCCCCATACTTGGGATATCTCTTACAGCGGCCTGCGCTTTATAATCCGCCCAACAAGTTTCAAGCATATGGGCCTATTCCCGGAGCAAGCAGTAAACTGGCGCTGGATGATAGAAAAAATAAAATCCGCAAACCGGCCTATAAAAGTCTTAAACTTATTCGCGTATACCGGGGGGGCAACGGTAGCCTGCCTAAGCGCAGGTGCCAGCGTTACTCACATAGACGCCGCCAAAGGCATGAACGCCCAAGCCAAAGACAATATAAACTTATCCGGCTTAGGAGATGCCCCCCACCGGGTACTGGCCGACGACGTAATGAAGTTCGTTCAAAGGGAAGGCCGCCGGGGCAACCAATACGACTGCATAATAATGGACCCGCCGGTATACGGGCGCGGGCCCAAAGGTGAAATGTGGAAGCTGGAAGAGCGGCTGTATGAACTGATAGTATCTGCCGCAAATATACTAACAAGCAACCCGTTATTTTTCCTTATAAATGCGTATACGGCGGGGCTATCCCCAGCCGTATACGGTGGCATTTTGCAATTGGTAATGGGTAAACATGGTGGGCGTACCAGCTTTGGGGAGGTAGGACTTAATGCCGAAAGCGGCATTATCCTCCCGTGTGGCATGTACGCCAGATGGGAAGTTTAGATATGAGACCGACAGTATTTCTTAGCTGTAGGACAGAACCACTCCAGTATCATATCGTGCAGTACATAGGGCGTTACCGTACCTGCGGCTAATACTTCAGCAAAGGCCGCGCTGTCCGCTATTGAGCCGGATAGTGGTTTTGTTTCATCCCGCAGAATCAGGTCGCCGCCGGGGTAGCGCATGTCTATCCTTATTCCGTACAAGGTTTCCCCTTTAGGGCCGGTATAGCAGCGCAGGAAATACTCCAAAGCTAATAGCTCGCCATCATCCGGATGTATTGTTGCCTGCGTTACCGCAATTATTTCACTAGATTTTAGCATTTTGTTGCCTCCTTTGTATGACCGGCATTGTGCCGGCAACATAGCAGTTGCATTCATGTAATACCGGCATAAGTCCGGTATGCGTTTAGCTTTGGTAATATAAATACGCAAGCCCTATGCGATATTTATGTCAATTTGTAAAAGAGGAACGGTCACTTTAAAGGTGACGTTCCTCTTGAGAGAGTATTTCATTATACTTGGGAGGGTTGGTAAGTACTGGCGTTTATTCCGGGGGCCGCTTTAAAATCTGCTAATGTTGTCATGCAGGTTATTTTTGTAGGTGTTGAACTGTTCCCGTTCCCGGTGACCTGGTGGGCAGGACAGCCACTGAGAGGCTTAAAATCATAATACGTGTAAGTCACTATTCGATGCTTCATCACTACAGGTCCCCTTCTTGCGTGTACGTATTGTAGCTACTATGCCTGAATGATTTAATGTGCTATGCTCATTCTGTTGTATTATACTACTACTTGGCTACATGTCAATTCTTATATTCGACAAAGAAACAAAAGAGCCTTCAAATTTCGACATATATGTCTTAAAATTTTGAAGGCTCGGGCAATATGCACGCTGTATGCTATGAAAATACTATTTTACCTGGATTAATGCATGAATATCAGCGGATATACATGGGTTTTTTGTGCAACATCCACTACGCCCAATAAAAAAAGGCAAAAAAATTTGGAAAATGCAGTAAAATTTCTGGCTTCAGGGAATGAACCTATATTATACAGCTTTGAATATGGTCTTAGCTTATCAGATAGCTATCCAAGCGCCCGGCGATTTCAGGAGTTGCATATAACTCCATATACGTGCCGTTTTCTCTATGTTCTGAGGCAAGCAACTCGCAAGTGCTGTGAACTTGGCTGGCTAGGTGTCCTTCGCTATAAGGGATTAATACCGTTATTTTCTTGCGCATAGACTGCAATACTTTTTCAAGTGCATTTAGTAACTCAGGCAGGTTTTCTCCTGTTGCAGCAGATATAGGCAGTGTATATTGGGCGTTTGCGTCAACAGCCAGTGATACTGCTGCTGTACATAAGTCGGATTTGTTTAGCGCGGTTACTACTGGCTTGTTCATACATCCCAGCTTTTGCAATGTTTCGTATACAATAGCCATCTGTTCCCTATACACAGGGTTTGAGGAGTCCACTACATGCAGCAAGATATCTGCATATTCAAGTTCCTCCAAAGTGGCGCGGAAGGCCCGCACCAAGTGATGGGGCAGTTTGTTAATAAAGCCTACGGTATCTGTAAGCAGTACCTCTGTGCCGCCTTCAGCAGCGGTTTCGCTTTTTTTGCGGAACTGGGATAGGGCGGCTTTTCTTGTTGTGGTGTCCAGGGTTGCGAATAGCTTGTCTTCCGCCAGCACATCCGCGCCGGTTAGGCGGTTTAAAAGCGTGGATTTACCGGCGTTGGTATAGCCTACCAAAGCTATTACCGGCTGGCCTGCCCGTATACGCTTCTTGCGCAAAGTTGCGCGGTTTTCGCGTATTTCTGCCAGTTCCTTGTTTAACTGGTCTATACGGCTGCGGATGTATCGGCGGTCCAGTTCCAGCTTTTTTTCGCCGGGGCCGCGGTTGCCAACGCCCCCATGGGCCGCTGTACCTGCCTGCCTGGATAGCTGTACGCCCAGGCCCGTCAGGTGGGATAAACGGTATCTTAGCAGCGCCAGTTCCACCTGGGATTTACCCTCTGCCGATTGGGCACGCTGCGCGAATATATCCAAGATTATCATCGTACGGTCCATTACCTTTACGCCAAGCCTCTGGGCCAGGTTGCGCTGTTGGGCGGGGGATAGTTCATCGTCGGTTACTATGCCGTCTGCGTCCAGTTCATTTACCAAGTCGCCAACTTCGTCTACCTTTCCCTTCCCAATATATAGGCCGGGATGTATGCCCTCGCGCTTTTGTATTATTACGCCTACCGGCTCGGCACCTGCGGTTTCTACCAGCAGCGCCAGTTCTTCCAAATCAGGCTCAGCGTCATTGCCGTCTTTTTCTACGGCTACCAGTACTAGTCTTTCTCTTCTTTCTTCGGTGTCGTACATTCTTCTACCAACTCCTTTTGCGAATCATTAACATCGCTTCGCTCGCGCACAGCTATAAAAACCATTAATAACGACGGCCCAATAATCAGCCCAAGCAGCCCAAAAATCCTAAGCCCGATAAAAATAGACATAAGGCTTGCAAGGGGATGAGCGCCCATTTGCGCGCCTAAAATTTTGGGTTGAAGCACCTGCCTTGTAATAGTAATTACGCCGTAAATCACCCCAAGCCCGATTGCCATATGAAAATCACCAACAAGCAGCGAAATAAGCGCCCAGGGCAAAAGAATTATTGCAGGCCCTAATATAGGTACAAAGTCCACCGCCGCAAGCAGCAGCCCCAACAGCAGCGGGAAAGGGCTTCGCAGTATAAGCAGCCCCGTGATACTAATAATCCCAACCATAGCCATTAAAATATATTGAGCGCGGAAATACCCGCCCACCGCGCGGCTTAACCCTACCCGTGTCTGGCGCATATGGCCCAAAAGCCAGGGCGGGCAGCTATTGCGTACGGTTCTAAAAATAAGCCAGCGGTCTGCCATAAAAAAATAAGCGCTAACCAACGCAAGCACCATCCCAACCAAAAAGTTGGGAACCCCAGCCGCAAAGTTAATTGCCTGGTCCAGCATTTCGCCGCCGAAGAGCGATGTTATTGCCGGGACTAGCGTCTCTTGCATATCCGGCAGCCAAGCTTCCGGCAGAATTTCATCCAGCCGGGCCATCCAGGTAGCGGTAGCTTCGTTTATGCGGGCTGCTATTTCCTCTACATGTTCCGGCGCTGCGGTAACAAACGCGGTCATTTGGCGAATCAGCGCGGTTATCAACCAAACACCTAAACTGCCGGCGGCAACGGTAAACAATAATAAGCACAACAGCGAGGCAACCCAACGCTTCCATCTAAGCCTATTAACCAACAACCGCACCGGCGGCTCCAAAATAAGCGCAATCAAAAGCCCAAAGAAAAACGGCGCAAGCAACCCAAACAACAACGTAAAAAACAAATAAACCGCAACAGCAATAAGCGCAAAAAAAGCAGCCCTATCCAAAAGCTGCTTATGGTTATCAAAAAAATCACGCATGTTGTGCTCCTTTCTTGGCATAAAAGGCATTTAAAAGAAAAAGAAAAACCTTGGGGCTCCGCCCCAAACCCTGGGTTACTTTTTGAAAAAAGTTTAATCAAAAACTTTATAAGGAATGCGCATACGCGCATTCCAGGGCAGGTATAGTCTAACATATTATATATCCAAAATCGTGTAACGCACGATTTTAATTAAGTTTTCTCCTTCGGGTGGCAGGACATGCTTTTATCAAAAAGCTTGTGGGGGCTTGGGCAAGCCCCCAAGGTTTTAACGGTTTTGACCTTCATGTCTAAAAAAGCCGTGGTTTGGCGTTAAATTTGCCGGGGTGATTTCAATAAATTGCAAATAATTCCCAATTAACGTGATAGGCTTGGCCCAGGTAAATTTATGAGATAAAGGACGGGGAGAACATGAGCGATTTTACATTACCTACCAATATAAAGCAAATTGGAAGTATTGGTGATGGGCTGCGTATTTATGTGGAGGATTATGTTTGTACGTTTTTGCATCAGTATGCGGAAGCGGGCGGGTATGGGGAGCGATTGGCGTTTCTGGTTGGGCGGCATTTGATGATTGACGGCCAGCCAATTTTGTTTATCAGCGGCGCCATTCACGGTAAACATGCCGAGGAATTTGAAGGGTTTTTACGGTTTTCGGAAAAAAGCCGCGACTATGCCGAGACTATGCTGGACGAGCATTTTCCGATGATGGAAATCGTGGGCTGGATGCAGTCCCAGCCAAGCTACGGCACTTATCTTAACCAGCATTACGCATCGTATCACTTGCGCCAGTTCCGCAAGGCGTACCAGGTAATGTTTGTGCTGGACCCTATCGAAAGAAGTAATACCTTCTATGTGCCGGACCCGGATGCGCGTACCCCCTCCGAGCGTATGGCAGAGGCCAGCGGATATTTTATTTATTACGAGAAAAACACAAACATGCATGAATACATGCTGGCCAACAAGTCAATAGATTATACAGCCGCCGCCCCTACGGTGGTGGAAAAGACGCCGCTGGTTTTCACTGGCCGCGGGGAAGAGGCGGAGGATGGCGCCGGTGATTCCCATGAGGAATATGATGACGAAGCCGGGTATGGGGATTATTCTCGCGGCGGCAGGTATGGTATGGAACCGGAAGAAGTAATACGGCGGCATCAGTCCGAAAAAGCCCGCCGCAAAGCACCGCTTACCGAGCAACGGCGGGCCCTTAACATGATAGCAAGCCTATGCGCAGTGCTGTTTGTTGTAACATTTATTATGGGTGCGTGGATTGTACGCAGCCAAGACCGTATAAACGAAATGGAGCAGCAGATACGGTTGCTTAACACAGGATACCGCAATTTGTTCGCCCAAATGCACGCAGGGGAATTAACCCCCGTTTTCGCTGCCGAAGACCCTTCTGCCCATGATACAACGGGCTATGTATACATGCCGGACTATGTAAGCGTACCCCTCGTGGAACCTACAGACCCGCCCCCGGTAGCGGCTGCAACCCCAGCCCCGGCAACCCCGGTTCCGGAAGTGGCGCTTCCGCCGGAGGAGCCTCCCCAGGCAGTATATTTTTACGACATACCCGAGACATATACAATCCAATACGGGGACAGCCTTATAGGTATAAGCATAAGATTTTTCCACACTGCCGACATGGTTGAAGCTATTATGGCCCTAAACGGCATAGACGACCCACACCACATAGTAGCCGGGCGCACAATAGCCCTGCCAAGGAGATGACCCAACATGACCATAGAGCGGCTGATACCCACCCATCATACAAACGAAACCGCCCCCCACAACGAAGAATTAAGCGAATTGGCCGCCGCATTGGCCCATGAGGTAAAAAACCCGGCTGCGCTTGCTTTGGCTCATGTATCATTACTCCGCAAACGGTCAGACCTGCATGGTATCGGCGATACCTGCGACCATATAGAAGAAGCTCTGGAGAAAATTTGCAGTTTGGTACAGGAAATGTTATTCGCAACCTACGGCTCAGCCCCGGCATATGAGTTTGACCTGGCAGATAATCTGATGGATATGCTGGAAGCTTACCAGGCCGCGTGGCCCCATTGCAGCTTTAGCTTAGAAGCACCGGCAGAAGGGATGGTGTGTCACGGGGAGGAGACATATGTAAATATAATCATATCAAACCTGCTAAAAAACGCCGTAGAAGCCACAGCGGGCACCGGCTGCGTAATGATAAACCTATGCCCAGCCCCCGGGCATGTAACGGTTATAATACGGGATACTGGAAGCGGCACCGAGATACTAAAACCCCACGCCAGCGGGTTAGGGCTTGCAATATGCAAATGGCTGCTTAACCGTATGGGCGGGCGGCTGGAGTTTAATAGCCCGGCAAACGGCGGATGCGAGGCAAAGGTGCTGCTGCCCTATACGTAACACTTTGTCCAAGCCGCGCATAGTATGTACCATAAATGAGTGCGGATGTAGCTATATCGGCAGCCCGCACAAAGGAGGACATCTATGCCATACGGTTTTTTCCCAGGGCGGCGCATGTTTATGCGCAGGCGGTTTGTTACCCCCCTGTTCCCAAGCGAAGAGTTTGATTATGCGCCTATTTTCTTGCGCTTCAACCGCTTTTTCCCATGGCGGCAGCGCTATTGGTAATAATATCATATTTAGTAGTTTCGATTTGAAATGGGCTGAGGACGAGCCGATTCTGCGAACGCATCAACGCAGAATCGGCGACAGACGATGCCCAATTTCAAACGAAACGACCATAAGCCCAGGGGCGCCGGATAATGGCGTCCCTTTTTGCATTTACAGCTAAAAACATGGTATAATAGGCTTAAATTGCAGTTTTGAGAAGGATATGGGAAATTTTCCTTATAACCGCGAAGCTGTAAACGGAAAACTGCGGAAACATAACGAGAGGATTTGGCCATGTACCAGATAGGGGAAAAAATCGTACATCCATTGTATGGGGCCGGGGTTATTGAAAACCTCGACGAAAAAGAAGTAGAAGGTACAATGCAAACATACTATGTATTGCAGATACCTGTAGGCAACCTCAAAATAATGATTTCCGCCGCAAAAGCGGGAACTCAAGGGATACGCGGCATTCATCATAAAGATGAAATTGTGGGGGTTGTCTCAAGCATAATAAACACGGAAGTAGACATGCCCGATAACTGGAACCAGCGTTATAAGGAAAATATGGAGCGCATTAAATCCGGCCAGTTAGCGGAAGTATCACTGGTATACCGCAATCTGCTGCTAAGGGAAAGGGAGCGGGGGCTGTCTACTGCCGAGAAAAAGCTTATGACCACCGCCAAGCAAATCATCCTTTCCGAGTTGATACTCTCGAAAGATATAGACCGTGTGGAAGCGGAAACCCTACTCGAAGGCATATTTGGGTAAGGCCATGTATTTCGACGCTCATGTACACAGCGCCGCCTCACCGGATTCGGAAGCGGACCCGATGGAGATTATTGCCGCGCTTAAATCCAAGGGGCTTGGCGTAACTTTTACAGAGCACGCAGACTTTGTGACCCCAATAAAAGGCCGCGACATGACCGCAACAGATGTGCCTAGGCCCAAATGGGGCGTGGATTTTATTTGTGATTTTGATATGTACCCGGCCCGGTACCGCCACCTAAGAAGTGATACGGCACTACTTGGCCTGGAAGTTGGCCTAACAGCCGCTTTTTTGCCCCTTAACACCCAAGTTGCCGATAATGACTATGATTTTGTATTAGGCTCTATCCACTATGTAGATGGTATTGATGTGTATTATGATGCATCTAAAGTGGACGCCGAAACATTTTGCCGCCGCTATTTGACCTATTCCTTGGAAATGGTCGAAATTAGCGGCTTTTTTGATTCCTTCGCCCATATAGACTATGTAGCCCGGTACAGCGAAAATATTAGCGGGCATTTCTATTACTATAACTATCCTAAAGAGTTTGATGCCCTGCTTAAAGCATTGGCCGACAGGGAACTGGCTTTAGAAATAAACACCAGCCGCCTTGGCTGCGAAAGCGCTATAAGGCAATTGATTCCAATTTATAAACGGTTTAGGGCGTTGGGCGGGAAGCATGTTACCATAGGCTCGGATGCCCACCAATTGCAGGGTTTAGGACGGTATCATGATAAGGCCGTGGATATGGCTAAAATAGTTGAACTTACCCCGGTGTATTATAAAAACCGTAAGCCTATTATTTGCGGTGCATAGAGATATCCGGTTTTGATGATATCGACAAAGGCTTCTTTGGGTTTTGTCAATAATGATAAACCTTTTTCCGGTTTTAAACGAAATCATTAGCATATAATATAGCGATTTCGTTTGAAATGGGGCTTCAGGCTGTGCCGGAAATTGCATTGATGCGTTGCATTTTTCGGCTTGCTTCAGCCCATTTCAAATCGAAACGCTTATATAGCAACAAACACCTGAAAGGAAGATATCATGCTAAGAAATTTCAAACTCTACGTTGAAAAGGACTACCATGCCATGAGCCAAAAGGCCGCAGAAATCTTTGCCGCCGCCGTAAACCGTGAACCAAAAGGCGCATACGGCTTTGCCACCGGCTCTACCCCTGTAGGCATGTACGAGGCCTTAATAAACATGCAAAACAGCGGCAAGGTTAACTTATCAAGCATAACCGCCTTTAACCTGGACGAATATTATCCCATTAGTCCAGACGACCCTCAAAGCTACAGCTTCTTCATGCGCAAAAACCTTTTTGACGCGGTAAACCTGCCTCGGGAAAACACAAATATCCCAGACGGCCAGGCGAAGGACCCAATAGCGGAATGCGCCGCATTCGAAGAAAAAATAGCAAAGGCAGGCGGCATAAACATGCAAATCCTAGGCATCGGTAACAACGGCCACATAGGCTTTAACGAGCCGGACGCGGGGCTTATGGCTACAACTTTTCATACACCGCTTGCCGAGGCTACAATTACCGCCAACGCCCGATATTTTAAATCCCCGGAAGATGTTCCGCGCCACGCGCTAACTATGGGTATACACACCATCATGATGGCCCGGGAAATAATTTTACTGGCAAGCGGCGAAGGCAAGGCCGAAATACTAAAAAAGGCCCTTACGGGGCCTATCAGTACTTCTGTGCCTGCGTCAATGTTGCAGCTGCACCGCAATGTAGTTATTGTTGCCGACCAACCGGCCGCAAGCTTAATATAATATACGGCTGCCGTAAGGGTAAACCGTGTGAGTATCTTTGACACAGCAGTCCGCAGTCAAATATGCCCTTACGGCAGCAATGTAGGTACCCATGTCAGAAAACAAAAGTTCCTTTGTAAAGCAAGCCGCTATTTTGGCGGCTGCCTCCATAATTGTGCGGCTGATAGGCTTCACCTACCGCCTCCCACTTACAGACCTGGTGGGGGACGTGGGCAATACCTTCTATACAACCGCCTATGCCGCCTATGCCTTTGCCATAATACTGTCCTCAGGCGCGCTGCCTGCCGCTATTTCCAAGCTGGTAAGCGAGCGCATTGCCCTAGGGCGGTATCACGACGCCCATGAGTTGTTTAAAAACGCAATGGGTGCGGCGGCTGTACTTGGGGCTGTTATGGCGCTTATTATGGGCCTTGGGGCTAATTGGTTTGCCGGTTTGCGGTTTTACAATTTCCCGGAAGCGGCATATGCAATACGGGCCTTGGCCCCAACGGTTTTTGTTGTGGCGCTGCTTGCGGTTTTTAGGGGCTACTTCCAAGGCATGAACACCATGATGCCTACTGCCTTCTCCCAAGTGTTCGAGCAGATATTTAACGCGATTTTTTCTATTTGGCTGGCCCATGTGTTTTTCCGCACAGCGCGGGTAGAACTTGCGGCGGCGGGTGCCGCGGCGGGAACGGGTATTGGCGCGGTTGCGGGGCTTATTATTGTAATAGGCATTTACCTGCTGGTTGCAAAGGATTTAAGAACCCGGGCGGCGGCCAATGCCAAAAACTTACCCGCCGGGCATAACGAAAAACGCGAAACGCAGCTTAAAGCCCTGGCCCATACGGCCCTTCCTATAATTGTAAGCATGGGTATTTACCATATCGCGTCCATTATAGACTTTGGAATGGCCGGGAACCGGATAATGGCCTCAGGGGCCTTTACTAGGGTGGAAGTGGACGAAATGGTCGGCCAGTTTTCTGGTAAGTTTATTTTGCTTACTGTGCTGCCGGTTTCCCTGTCTGTGGCGTTAAGCCAGGCGGTTATACCGGATATTTCATCTGCCAAGGCCGTTATGGATGTAAAGGCGGTTAAGCGCAAAATTAATACCGCATTTAGAATTAGCATGGCCCTTTCTATCCCGGCGGTTGTGGGGCTTTCTGTGCTTGCGGACCCTATTCTTGCGCTGCTTTTCCCTAATCACCCTGAGGGGGGCTGGCTTTTGCGCTATGGAGCGGTTAGCATTATTTTTCTTGCGCTGGTACAGATATCCTCTGGGGTGTTACAGGGCCTTGGCAAGGCGCGGCTGCCCATGATTGCGGCCTTTGTTGGTGTGATAGTTAAAATACCTATAAATTGGTTTCTGCTGGCCGTGCCTGAGATTAATATCATGGGCGCGGTTATTTCTACTATTGTGTGCTATGTAATTGCGGCGGCGATAAATCTCTTTTTCCTGCACAAATATACCGGCGTCCTTCCGGATTATATAGGCGCGTTTGTAAAGCCGTCTTTCGCCGCTGCGGGCATGGGGATGGCTTGTTTTGTTACTCATCATATGGTGGGGATTGTCGCACCGGATAGGGTGGCCACTGTTACGGCATTGCTAATTGCGGTTCCCGCTTACCTGGTGTTTATGTGGATGCTTGGCGGGTTTAGGAAACGGGATATGGACGCAATGCGGCTGCCTAAGGCTGTGCGGAAGTGGTTTTAGCCACAAGCTTCGCCGGCAGGTGCTGAATATTCTCCTCGCATAGTTTGTACAGTTCCAGGCCCTTTGCTGTGAAGCCGTATTTTTCTATATATGCCAGTACAAACTGGCCTTGCAGTTCTTGATGTTCCCCGTCACAAATTTTCAAGTAATCCGCAGTTAACTCGTGATACGCTTCCCCCAGCAGCCCAAGGGCGAATACCGCAAAAGTCCCAGGCATGGCGCAATGCTGGCCTTCTAGGTTGTTGTACCATTCAAACTCCTTTATGGCTAGGCGTGCGTATTTTTCGATTTTATTGTGCAGTGCCGGATACTTTACGGCGTTTGCAAATAGTTGATGGACACCCTTCTTGGGTGTTTTTTTGATTGGGAGGTAGTTTTTATCGGGACTTCTAAAATCTATGGAATATGAGCGCGGGAAGCCGGACTCCAGTACACGTATAAGGAAGTCCAGGGCTTTTGCGTAATGCTCTTCCTGTTCTTCTTTCATGGCAATTTTAATGGTTGCGAAAGCGTCGTTGGCTTTGCAGGAAAGGGCAGCGCTCTTGTATTCTGTAATTTCTTTTGGCATATGGCCGCTGCCGTGCTTTTTTAGCTTTGCCGGCAGGTCAGAGCCCAATGCTGTAACAAAGCCAAGTATTTCATTTGCGGTTACGGACATGTAGCTTGCTCCATATTTTATGTGCATCAATGCAACATAACATGCAAATTCGAAGTGGACTTCGGGCACTGGCCAATGTGGTGCGCCTTCTTGCAGATACCAATCTTTATAGCCGTATTGGTTCTTTTTGCTATAGAAAAATGGGTCCCTAATATTATGTTCAACCCATTCTTCCAGCGGGTTAAGCACGTGATAGTAAAATTCCCCATCCTGGGTAATTAGCTTGCGCATCTTTTCGGAAAATTGCTGTGCTTTATCGTAACAAAAGCCTGCGCAGTCAAGTTCTTTTAAATAGTAGGCAAACGCATAATCAGGCATAATTTCTGTGCCTTTAAAATAGAGCGGGTACCCTTTTGTTACTTGTGCCCTATCTTCTAAAATAGCCGCTACGCAAGCCTCGTATGCGGGTATTTGCGATGGGTCTTTTACTAAACTTTCTATTAAATAATTCCGCACGGTACTCATGGTTTATCACCTCGTACAATTTTTGCAATTATTGTACCCTTCATCATGCTAAAATGCGAGTTACAACAAATGGTTGAGGTTGAGCTAAGGTTGGTTTATTATATTAGGCGTGTAAACACGAAGGGAGTAAATAAATGTTAGAAAGATTTAGCGTAAGAAAGCCCTTTACCGTACTGGTTGGGGTAATTTTGGTAGTGGTTTTGGGGGCAGTGTCGTTTATGAACACCTCCACAGACCTTCTTCCGGCAATGGACCTGCCATTTACGGCAATATTCACAACCCAGTTTGGGGCAACGCCGGAGCAAGTTGAGAGGGATGTTTCCATTCCACTGGAAACCCGCATGTCTACCCTAAGCGGGATTGAAACCGTGCAATCTATTTCAATGGAGCATGTGTCTGTTTTAATATTGCAGTTTACGGAAACTACAAATATGGATTCCGCATCGCTGGAAATTAGGGAAGCCCTGGATATGATGAACCTGCCCGAAGGCGTGTCCAGGCCCATGACCATAAGAATGAACCCGGAAATGATGCCAGTAATGACCGCAAACCTTCATATGGAAGGGATAGCGCTGGACGAACTTTCGGAGTTTGCGCGTGATACCGTGGGCCCGGCACTGGAAGGTGTGGCTGGGGTTGCCGTTGTTAGCCTTTCTGGGCTGGTGCAAAACCAGCTTAACGTAATTATAGAATCCGAGCGGATAGACGCGGTAAATAACCAGATGGGCATGGCGGTAGCGGCGATTATGGAAGCCGCTATGGCTGAAATGGCAGCGCAAGCCGAAATGCTAATCACCGCCGCAGTAGATGCCGCCTCCACGGAACGCATGGCGGAACTTATGGCTGAAGGTCTTTCACCCGAGGAAGCCGGCGCGCAATTGCAAGAGGAGATGCCGTTAATAGCCGAAGCCGTCACAGCCGAGGTAATGGAAGCAATGGCTGAAGCCCACGGTGGCAACGAAGCTAATGACGCCGAAGCCCCGGCAGAAGGCGCCTCCATAGGCCTACCCGCCGAAATGCTAACAGTAGACACCATAACAGGCATGTTAACCGCCCAAAACTTTGCAATGCCCGCAGGCATGATTACCGAAGACGGCATAGAGTACATGGTGCGCGTAGGCGACAGGTTCGAAAGCATAGATGAAGTAAAAAACATGCTAATCTTTGACCCGGGCGCAATGGGCCTTGAAGGTATCCCCCCCGTGCGTCTATCGGATATAGCCGATGTTTTTGTTACAGACGACAGCCATCTTTCCTTTACAAGGGTAAACGGCAACCCTGCTGTTATGCTTAGCATCCAACGCCAGGGTGAGTTCCCAACGGCAGATGTTACAAATGCCGTCCGGGACCGTATGGACGCCTTAATGGCAGAACACACGGGCCTGGGCTTTGCAATCCTTATGGACCAAGGCGAAATGATTGGTATAGTTATAGGCTCTGTAATAAACAACCTGCTGGTTGGCGGGCTTTTAGCCATTGTTATTTTGCTGCTTTTCCTACGGGATATCCGCCCTACGTTGATTGTGGCGGTTTCTATCCCGGTAAGCGTAATGCTGGCATTTACCCTTATGTATTTCATGGGGGTAAGCCTTAATATGCTGTCTATGGGCGGGCTGGCCCTTGCGGTGGGTATGCTGGTAGATAACTCCATTGTGGTTATAGAAAATATTTACCGTATGCGGGCCACAACGGACCGCAGCGTAGCCCGTGCTGCCGTATCCGGTGCAAGGCAGGTTTCCGGGGCCATTGTGGCTGCTACGCTTACTACGGCGTCGCTGTTTGTTCCTATTGTGTTTACGGGTGGTATAACCAGGCAGCTTTTTCAGGATTTTGGCCTTACCATTGCCTTTGCGCTTATTGCAAGCCTTATTATCGCCTTAACCGTTGTGCCAGCAGGCAGCAGCATTCTGCTAAAGAACGTGAAAAAGGAACAGGAAGGCCGGCTGTTTACAAAGTTTGTAGACGGCTACGAAAAAGCCTTGCGCCTTGGCCTGCGTTTTAGATGGATTGTGCTTGCGGTTTCCGCGGCGGCTTTTGTGCTTTCTTTTTGGGGCATAAACCGGCAGGGCATGGTGCTGTTCCCGGATATGGACACGCCACAAATTAACGTAACGGCGGAAATGCCGGAAGGCTCGACCTTTGAGGACACCGTAATTATTGCCGAGGAGTTGGGCGCTAGGGTGCTTGCAATACAAGATGTTGAAACCGTTGGCGTAAGTATCGGCGGCGGCGGTATGATGGGAATGATGGCAGGCGCCATGGGCTTTGGCGATATGGGCGGCATGATGGGGGCCGGCACCAACATTGACATGTTTGTGGTGCTGGATGAAAACCGCAATATAACCATGGATGAGTTTAACGCCCGGCTTCGGGTTATTGTAGACGATTTAGGGCTAGAGGCAGACATAGGCGGCGGCGCAGATATGATGGCCATGATGGCAGGGGATCAAATCTCCCTGCGGGTAGAGGGCATGGAACTTGACGATATCCGGGATACGGCTATCGCCCTTTCCGCACTGGTAAGTTCCGTTCCGGGTACAATGAACGTGACAGACATAGCGGAAACCGCCGCGCCGGAGTTAAGGATAAGCGTGGATAAGGATGCCGCAATGGCCCATGGCCTAACGGTGGCGCAAGTATTTATGGCGGCAATGGAAGCGTTAACCGCGCCGGAAAATTCTATGGCAATGACTCTAAGCGGCAGAAGCTACGATATAATTATATCCGACGGGGACTTTACCCCACCAAGCTGGGAAGAAATAGCCAATATGCAAATCCCCACAGCCGCCGGCTATGTAAATTTGCAAGATATTGCCCAGGTATACGAAAGCATAGGCTTTAGCACAATAAACCGTGTAAACCGCAACCGCTTTACCACCATCAGCGGCGAAATTGCCGAAGGCTTTAACGTGGCTTTGGTTAACGCCGAAATTGAAAGCCTGCTGGAAGGTTTCACACCGGTAGGCAATACCCAAATAATCGTGGGCGGTGAGGCCGAAGCTATTGCAGACGCCTTTAGCGATTTGGTTCTTATGCTGGCGCTTGGTTTGCTGTTTACCTATCTGATAATGGTGGCCCAGTTCCAGTCCTTACTTTCGCCGTTTATTATTATGTTTACCATTCCCCTGGCCTTTACCGGCGGCTTTGTAGGGCTGCTGCTTGCGGGGATGCCCCTTTCAATTGTGGCCATGATTGGCTTGATTTTACTGTCCGGTGTTGCGGTAAATAACGGTATAGTGCTAATAAGCCGCATAAACCAAATGCGCTGGGAAGGTATGCCCAAGATTGACGCCATAATTGATGCTGGGCGCAAGCGCATAAGGCCAATTGTTATGACCGCCGTTTCTACAATCGCGGCAATGAGTGTTATCGCGCTGGGCTTTGGCGAAGGCATGGAAATGATGCAGCCTATGGCTATCGCCACAATAGGCGGCTTGCTGTATGCTACAGCCACAACATTGTTTATTGTGCCCATACTTTACGATATGCTGCATAGGAATAAAGACATAACACTGGAAGATTTGGATTCCCCAGATGAAGCAGACGTTTAAAATGAAAGACGAGCCGCGTCCCGATAGATAAGGAGCCAAGCCATGTACGAAGCATTCGCAGCCGGGAAAACGTTGCCCCAGGCATATCATAAAGCCCTGCTGGAGTTATATAATCACGGCAAGGTAGTATCCTGTGCCGACTATAACCAGCGCCAGAAAGAACTGTCTATGACCATAGCCGTAGAAAACCCAATGGCCGAGCCAATGGTTAGCCGCCTGTATATAGGCGGGTTTTATGAATTGCAGCAATATGTAATGGAAGTGCTAAAAGGCATACTGGACTTTAAAATAGGTGCCAGCGAAAACGCATGGGAATATACCTACCACGATAGGATAGTCAATTTTGCCATTTCGCCCCCGGGTAAAGCAGTTTCGGATATACACGGCCCGGGCACAGCAGAAAGCCGCCAAGGCTTTAACCAGCTTCAATTTGTAATAGACGAACTTAAGCGCAGCCCGGATACCCGCCGTGCAGTTATAAATATCCGGGATAACAGCGTAGACCCTTTTAACGCAAACCCGGCATGTTTGCAGCATATACAATTTTTCATCCGGGACGGTCGGCTTCATATGAAGGTGCTAATGCGCTCTAACGATGCGGCGGAAGCTACGTTTATGAATGCCTTTGCGTTCATTATGCTGCAAAAGCAAGTGGCGGATACTTTGGGCATTCCGGTAGGAAGCTATACCCACCGGGCCAACAGTTTCCACTGCTACGAAAAGGACTTTGATTTGCTGGCCCAATATGTAAACGGCATCCAAACAAAGCCCGAGGATGAGATAACCTACGAATACGAAGGCTTTTTCCGGGATATGATGGAAGAAAGCATTCCCGATATAGAACGGGCAGTGGCAAAGCTAAAATAGTAAGACTTTGATAAGGAGCATCGCATGGAAAAACACTCGCTAAATCGCATAAGAAATTTCTGCATAATAGCCCATATAGACCATGGCAAATCCACCCTAGCAGATCGCTTGATTGAACTTGCCGGCACCCTAACCCAGCGCGAAATGCAAAACCAAGTCCTGGACAATATGGACTTGGAACGGGAGCGGGGCATAACAATTAAAGCCCAAAGCGTACGCCTGATACACACCGCCGCCGACGGCCAGGAGTATATTTTGAACTTAATAGACACCCCCGGCCATGTGGACTTTACCTACGAGGTAAGCCGCTCATTAGCGGCCTGCGAAGGCGCGTTACTGATAGTAGACGCCGCCCAAGGCATAGAAGCGCAAACCTTGGCCAATGTATACCTGGCAATGGACAATAACCTAGAGATTGTACCCGTAATAAACAAAATAGACCTAGTAGCAGCCGACCCGGAAAGAACCAAGGCCGATATAGAAAATATCATAGGGCTGGACGCTTCCGAAGCGCCGCTTATCTCTGCCAAAAATTCTATAAACATACAGGATGTTTTCGCAAGCATAGTGGCCCAGATTCCGCCCCCAAAAGGCGACCCGGACGCACCCCTTAAAGCCCTTATTTTCGATTCCCTTTATGATGCGTACAAGGGCGTAATAGTATTTATACGGGTGCTGGACGGCTGCATAAAAAGGGGAACCCAGGCGCTGTTTATGGCCACGGGCAAGGTATTCGAAATTGTAGATGTAGGATATTTCGGCCCGGGCAAGTTTGTTTCAAGCCCCGAACTTAACGCAGGAGAGGTCGGCTATATCACCGCCAGCATAAAAAATGTCCGGGACACCACAATAGGGGATACCGTAACCGAAGCGTCCCGGCAAACGGCAGAAGCGTTTCCGGGGTACAAAAAGGTAAACTCCATGGTGTTTTGCGGTGTGTTCCCGGCAGACGGCGCCAAATATCAAGACCTGCGGGATTCCCTTGAGAAGCTGCGCTTAAACGACGCGGCACTGCAGTTCGAGCCGGAAACCTCTGTTGCCCTTGGCTTTGGCTTCCGCTGCGGGTTCTTGGGGCTTTTGCATTTAGAGATTATCCAAGAGCGGCTGGAAAGGGAATATAATCTGGACCTAATCACCACAGCCCCAAGCGTAATATACAAAGTCCACAAGACCGACGGCACAATGATAGAACTTTCAAACCCGGCAGACCTGCCGGACCCTTCCCGGATAGACTTTATAGAAGAGCCCATTGTAAAGGCAGAGGTACTGGTTCCGGCAGATTATATAGGCCCGGTAATGGAACTGTGCCAAGAACGACGCGGCATTTACCTTGAAATGGAATACATTGACGCAAGCCGCGCAATACTGCGGTATGAACTGCCCCTAAACGAGATTATCTACGACTTTTTTGACACATTAAAGTCCCGAAGCAAAGGGTATGCATCCTTTGACTATGACCTGATTGGCTACAAGCAATCTGACCTGGTTAAGCTGGATATATTGGTGCACCACGAGCCGGTAGACGCCCTTTCGTTTATAGTATATGCCAAAACTGCCCCGGAACGGGGCCGCCGCATGGCAGAGAAGCTTAAAAAAGAAATACCCCGCCACCAGTTTGAGATACCCATACAGGCCGCAATAGGCAGCAAAGTTGTGGCCCGTGAAACAATTGGCGCACTGCGCAAAGATGTACTTTCTAAGTGTTACGGCGGCGATATCACCCGTAAGAAGAAACTCTTGGAGAAGCAGAAAGAGGGCAAGAAGCGGATGCGCAGCATTGGCGTAGTAGAAGTGCCCCAGCAGGCGTTTATGAATGTATTGAAGTTGGATGAGGATTAGTAGCGTTATGCCGGGAGGCTGGTATCATGAAGTCCAGGCAGGAAATAAAGGCCATTGCTAAGTTGGCCATGAAGGAGCAGCGGGGCACAAGCATTGCCACGGTTTTGCTTGTGGCTTTGGTTTCATATGTTGGCACAATGTTTAATATAATCCCCGGCGGGGAATTGGGCCCGGTACTTGTTCTTGCGTCTGTGTTTATTGTGGATTACCCGATTATGGTTAACGCCAGCAGGATATATATTAAGCTTTTTAATAGAGAGCAGGCCAGCGCAGGCGAACTTTTCACAAACTTTTCCGTGAACTATTGGCGTAAGGTTGGCGGAATGGCGTGGATGTTCCTTTTTCTTTTCCTGTGGATGCTGCCGGTGTTATTCCTTGTTTTTGTGTTGGCGGAAAGCGAGGTTTCGCTTAATATTATTCGCGTATCCGCGTTTTTGTTGTCCGTACCTGTTGTAATCAAGTTTATTTCCTATTCCATGACGGCGTTTATCCTTGCGGATTGCCCGGAAGTTCCCGCAAGGCAGGCCATTAGGCTTTCTATACGTATTACCAGCGGGCATAAGCTGGACTTGTTTTTGATGACACTAAGTTTTATAGGATGGATAGCTCTTTGTATATTGCCTGTGGCTTTGGGTTTTATTTTTGAAACGGATTTGGGGATGATCGCGGCAACGGTTTTAATAATTGTTTTCCTTTACCCGTACATGGCTATTGCCCAGGCGGGCCTTTATATGGAACTGCGAGACAAGGCAGTTGCAAGCGGCTCAATTGATATGTCTGAAATTCGGCCATGGGTTCAATGATTCCGGCATATGATGCAACGGGCAAGCAGGGGATGGGATTATATATCCACATCCCCTTTTGTGTATCCAAATGCGCGTACTGTGATTTTTTGTCCTTTGAGGGTGCCGGCGGGGATGTGCATAGGCAATATGTGAATGCGCTGATTAGTGAAATGCGCTATGCCATGGCCGGTGAGGGTGATTTGGGGCTGTTTCGCCGCAATAATTATTCCATTGATACTGTGTATATTGGGGGAGGTACGCCTACGGCGCTGGCCTCCCCTTTGTTATGCGAAATTTTACGGGAGGTGCAGCGGTTTGGTTTTACCCAGGGTGCAGCCCCAGGGGCTGGGCTGGCGCCGGATACGGAAATTACATTGGAAATGAACCCGTGCACCAATCAACTTTCTGCATTGGCTGAGTATGGGCGCTATGGCGTAAACCGGTTAAGCATTGGCTTACAGGCCTGGCAGGATGAATTTTTGCGGGGGCTTAAACGTGCGCATACAGCAGCCGAGTTTACCAAAACAATGGAGGCCGCACGGCTGGCGGGCATTGATAATATCAATGTAGATTTAATGTTTGGGCTGCCTGGGCAAACGTTGGAAAATTGGCGCGAAAGTATTGCCCGGGTAATTGCACACGGGCCGGCGCATATTTCCGCATACAGCCTTACCCCTGCAGAAAATACGCCGTTATGGGATGACTTAGAAGCGGGGAAGGTGAATCTCCCCTGCGAGACTACCGATAGGGCTATGTACCATGAGGCTATTCGTGTGCTGGCAGGTGCGGGTTACGGGCATTATGAATTGTCCAACTTTGCAAAGCCCGGGCGTGAAAGCAGGCATAATATTGATTGCTGGCTTAGAAAGCCCTATATTGGGTTTGGGCTTGGGGCCCATTCCTTTGACGGAAAACGGCGCTGGCGGAATACGGCAGATATGCAGCGGTACTTGGATGTATGGGGTTCCCCTGCAAAAGGGGTATGTACGCGGGAAGACCTTGAGATGCTTTCCCGGCGGGATGCAATGGCTGAAACTATGTTTCTTGGCTTGCGTATGACCCAGGGCGTAAGTATACATGGATTTTATCAACAATTTGGCGAGCATATCGCAGATTGCTATGGCCGGGAACTTGAGATATTAATAGCAAAGGGACTGATACGCCGTACTGGGGAAAGGGTGGCGCTTACAACCCTTGGGTTGGATTTGGCTAATCAGGTGTTTGAGGCGTTTTTGGGTGGGGGTTAGGTTTATGAGCCCCTCAATTTTCATACAGCTATTTGCTTAAGCAGTTCGTTAAGGCGCTCTTGGGGTACGTTGGCTTCCTTTGCCATGGCCTCTATTAACGCGATAGGGGCTTTGTTGCGTATGGCTACGCTTATTGTTTGTTCTGCGCCTTCGATTTTGCCCGCAGTCTTCCCCTCTTCCTTAAGCTGCGTATCATAATCCAATATATCCTTGTAAAACATAACAAATGCCTCCTTGTCAATAAAGCCTTTGAGATAGCCATTAGCGATACATTCGCTTCGGGCCTTGTTGAATGATTCTTCCCGGGGCAGGCCCGATTGTATACACTCATCATATATTTTATAGAAGAACGCATATCCGGCAAGTGCGTTGTCCGGCTGGGTGTCTTTTAGGTTTTCGAAATGGATATCCACA
>Ga0123355_10001375_pt1 | contig 33891 bp, 19 predicted proteins | sample TergutEmb28metaG_3_FD_89872 | JGI IMG/M metagenome (GOLD analysis project Ga0123355, IMG submission 89872) | Embiratermes neotenicus P1 segment gut microbial communities from Petit-Saut dam, French Guiana - Emb289 P1 | ecosystem: Host-associated > Arthropoda: Insects > Digestive system > Gut ...
TGCACGGTATTTGTAAATATGACACTTGTCATTCAGTTAGTGTGACTGCCGCGTGTCGGCCAACAGGTACCGGAATACTGCAGTCACCATTATCCGAATTCATGGAACTGTCGTTGTGGTCAAAAAGCGCGGCCCGCTAAATCACCGGATCTCACGCCCCCTTGACTATTAGTCTACTTTTGGGGGCCCCACACGAAGGACACGAATCGTCAGCAAAATTCGCAGAGAAGAGAACTACCGCAGCGAATCATCGGTCCGCTGACCACACAAGGCGAAGGGACGAAATAATTCCAGAAGCAACAGACCCTTAATAGATTTAATTGTTTTGTGGCGTTATCTGACAAACAAATTTCCATTAATGTTGTGCAATATAACAAAACATGCGCGTTGTAAAATTTTGAGTTCAGCCACGGACGTTCGTTAAAATGCTGGTAGCGATGTAGCGACCGATAATCGGGCATGCAATGAAGCAGCATTTTTTAATCAGCATAACGTCCTGAAGTTTGGCACACGTTTCGCGGAACATCGTGTGTAAGTCATTAATGTTTACATTAGTGCCGTTTTACTTGTTACACACCTGTACATTTGTAGACGCTGAAGAAGTTCCTGCTGACATTTCCACGGTAAAATTTGGCAGTTCTCACGTGTGACTGCGGTTAACGTGTATAACCCTCCCTCTGTTGCACCCCTATTTTTACAGCTCTTGAGGCGTACTTTAAAATTAGCGGTTTTTATGAATGTCCACGCTGTGGAATTGAAAGGCAGCCGGACGATAGGTAGTTCTGTCGAATGGAGATAAACTTTCAGTAAACGTGGGCAGCACATTACAGACATAAGTATAGTTCCACTGCTGTTACCGCCGTCAGCTGGTAATACTTAATAACAATTTGTAGCACTGCAGCATGAAGACAGCCCTGCTTAGACATACACGTAGCTGCTCGCAGCTGGCAGTCGTTAAATCATGGAGATCATGACATTAGAATTAGAATTTAGATATCAGATTATTCATATAAATACTTCAGTTTGCGTTTTGATGAATAGCACAATTCTTGTACACTTCGTGAATATTTTGTTTGCCATTGCTTGTTGGGTATGTTTTTTTTAAGTTGACTTGAAGTTTCTGTTCTTCTAACACAAGTGTGCCTTCCGTGTAGATGGTGAGCTATTTCAGTTTAGTTCTAAAGAAATTATTTTGAATATTGCCTGATGTCTACTTGGTTCCCCAACATGTATACAAATGATACCCCTTTGGGCCGATAAACCATGCAAGATAATAAGCTTGTTCCAGCCTTTCAGAGAAACGTGCTTTCTGCATCTTGAGGGCAACTGAATTTGGATCAGACAGGTAATCACGTCATTAGTAGGAGGAACTGCATCAGTTATATGGGGCTGAAGTTTCCCATTATGTAACATTTTTCAAACCTCTTCTGTCACACAACAGACCTTTAGTATGCATGTCACCAGTGAAACACAGATTCAGACCATGAAGAATTACTACTGTACCTTACAGCAGATTGCCACTTCCTAACAAAGATTAAGGTATTGTGCACTGAACTCTGAAACATATAAGGGAAACAGATGTTGTAAAATTGCTAATGCAAGACTCATTACTTGATCTTAAGAAAAATCTCACTGTCTGATTCCTCACCTTGATTACAAATGTATCTCCTGTTTACAGCTTGTCAATCAACTCATTTTGCTAGCACATGAAAGTGGGACACTCTTTGTACTGTGAGCATGAAAGTGTGACAATATGTAAGTGTGACACTGTATTGAATTGTGTCATCCATATGTCATGGAGCCATGCTTTGTTTTACCCCCCATCACATAAGCAACATCTACATCCCATCAGCATGATGATGGTATCTTGTACCTTGCATATCTACTGTATATAACATCATACCTGAGCCTAATCTCAACCATGGCTATTGTTTTTTTCTTATCCTCTGAATGAATAACAGTTTCAAATGGACCATGACCACTTCATATCCAGTATTCAATACTCAGGATCATTTATAATAATCTAATGCTCATCCTTCTTGCCATAAAACTAATTCCAATATGTATGGCTCAGTAGTCTGTTTGCCTAGATGCATATACAATGACAGGTATGGTGAAGAAAGTATTTGCAAACATTTTCACCAATGTGGCATACCGATACATCATAAATATTTTTATTCATTGGGTGGTATTGTTTTGACAATTCAGTAATATTCATTGCAAAAATAAAACAGTCATGCCCTTCTGTTGATATGTATTCAGACACACACATAGTGATATAACAGTCTGATATACTGACAGCCTTGTTAAATAAACCATTAACTTCACGGCTCTTCTGAAGCACAGAAGTACCAAGTGTGAAAAGTCACAGTCTGCCTCAGTATGGCTGTGTTCACTTCAGGAATCAGTTGTATGTTACAAGAAGTAGGTGACTCCTTCTGTAGATAACATTGGTGTTTTTCAAGAACAGCTCCAGGTACCATAAACTCGGTAAATTTATGAGTTTTCAGGCATCACATTAAAATCTTATGTTTATTGGACTGTGCATCATTGTGATAGTTAAAGAATAAAAGACCAACTTGATGTCACTTGCTATTTTATTTCACTTCTTATGTGCTCAACATGTTTCGGACATTAATATATCCATCATCATGGGCTTGCGACTATTCTGTTGAATTACCACATTGGTCGTATTGTTCATTGGTTCGATGTGTGTTGGAGTTTCGGCTTCAGCCTGCAACATGGATACCACTGCAACCCAACCACACCAAAACTCCAACACACATCAAACCAAGAACAATACAACCAATGTGGTAATTCAACACAATAGTCGCAAGCTCCTGATGATGGATATATTAATGTCCGAAACATGTTGAGCACACAAGAAGTGAAATAAAATGGCAAGTGACATCAGGTTGGTCTTTTATTCTTCAACTATCACGTTAAAAGTTTTTGTCAAGATTTGATAGTGATGCTACTGGGTTTTTCATGTGTGTTCAGTTGGTAAGACAGAGAATGTGGTTACATGGCACAGTGTTACCTCATTATGTTAGATATCACTCTGTTCCACTGAAATTTAAAGTGAAAATATACATAGTAGTATGAAATAACTTGAAAGGAAAAATACTTTGAGAATGGGGTCCACAAATTTTCCAAAACCTTATAAACCATCTCAGAATTCTAAGTGCCAGCATATAAAATTTGGTCACCCAGGATTTATTGTCAGAACTTCTTCTGGTAAATTGATAAATACACATTTAAAAACACAATACAGTATTGCATTTTCTCTCATAATATATAGTATATATATAATTTTCTTTACTATTAAGAGGAACATTTACAAGTTTCATACCACCTTGAAATCTGGATGGCAATGTGGATGATGTACACCTGGATATTTATTACCTTCCTACAGGTTCCGAGCCATCAACCAGTGGTCCCCGTGTGGGAGCTGCACCTCCACAGTACCCTAACACACCTCCAACACCTGGGAGTAAAGAGCCTGATCTCAACATTAAACTCTCATCCTTTGTAGTGCCAGCACCTCCTGTACAATCACAGCCTGTTCAGCAGCAACAGCAGCAGCAACAGTCGGCAGGGGAGAAGATGCGCCGGCATTCAGACTCAGAACACTTTGTGTCTCCTCGGGCACCAGCTGATGTTCAACAGGAAGCCGTCGCTTTGGCTGAACTGCTGCTCAAACGTGGTGGCAAGGTATGTATACCACCATCAATGTGGTTTTGGATAATGGAGTGTTTCAAGTATAGGTTTTATGTGTCCTTTATAGCTGTGTTGACTGACATGTGCCATGTAAGGAGTTTTGAAATTTTGTAGTGGTATATAGCACACAACTGAAAACAGCAAATACAGTGACTTATTTCTGTATCAGAATATCAGTTATTGCCATATATCAGGCATCATCATTCTTCATGACATTGGATATATAAGGTCCAAATTTTATGTGAATGAATGCAGTAGACCCTAAGTTACACAGCTTAAGAGTTCTAGACCGTGTCTCTCCAACTGTGACATGTAACCACCAATTACTGTTGTGTAGCTTGTGACATTTGCCTTTCAATCCCCCAAAACATTTTTTAATGCGTTTTGCAGAAGGTGGCGAATCTTGTTGAAAACACAAGACAACATACTTAAAGTTTTATGTAACTTCTTATTTGATTTGACTACTTTATGGCCTAAACTCAGACCATTTACTGCACACAGGAGCTTAAATTTGTGCATATCCTTCAGATTCATAGTCAAAAGTGTGTTTACTTTAGTTAAAAGCTATATTTCATGCTTGGGAATATCAGCTGATGTCACAATAATTTCTTAAGCTTGAAACTTGTAAGATCACAGTCAATATTGCTCACTGACAGCACAATACCACTACCACTTGTTTTTACCTCACATTACCAGCAGAAATGTAGTTGTATTGATTTCATGAAGCAGAACATTCATCTGCAGTGCTCACATTGCAAAACAGTTGGCAGATTTTTTTTTTTTCCTGTGCTTTGTCAGATGTAAATTAATTGAATTTTTGTAATTTTGATGTGTATGTATGGAATTTGCATAAATATTTTTGAATCTTGTCAGTACAATTCTTATTTGTTTGCATGTGCATTATAGGTCTGATCACTGTAGACATATATTTATGCTGCTGTATTGAAGAAAAAATGTCTTTATTGTAGCCTGCTGGTAGATATGTAAGGTACAGTGTAGCTCCTCAGTGGCTTTAAGGTTGACATCCCTGACTTATACCAACTCTGTGAATCAGTATAAATAACTGAAACTTCTTATATCCATTGTTTGTGTATGTGACAGTTATTTTGTGAGGTGTGTGGCCTCATGTATTATTACTTTATATAATGTTCTCTGTCAGGATAATTATTCATACAATATGTTTAGAGCCATTTTTTAGGCAACTGACATTTCAGACCCTTGTGTCATGTATTTGTAATTTTTAAGTCCAGGGTTGTAGGGACAAGTGCCAAATAAAAAGAGAATTTACCGAACCAGTCAGGTGTGGAAGAGTGATATAGAGCTAGATGATGATGTAAAATTGCATTTGTTTTGGTATTAAGGACACTGACATTGTACTCATTCATTAAAACTGCAACATAATATTGTATTATATACATGAGGAAGTGAAAGTATGAACTGTAAAGTAAATACATATCAGGTCAAGGTAAAAGTAAAGGTAAAGTTCAGCCTATAAGAGGCCATGAAGGCCCAGAGGAAGAGTAGAGATATAGTTCTACTTTTTCTTTAACCTCGGTGGGTGGTTAATGCCAAGCACCAGCCGCTTTGCATAAAGAAAAGACCCAGTACTCATCGTATGGGAGACCAGGTGGGCCCCAGGGCCAGTTTGGACAGGTGCGGAAAGTCTCGCCCCAACCAGATTTCGATCCCCAGATCGTCCAGCCTGTAGCAAGTCGCTATACCAACTATGCTGTCCCAGCCCACAAATACCTATCAGTGAATAATATATTGCAAGGGATGTGGAAGGAAGCAATTATGGGCTTTATTAAGGTACTATTACAGTATTTGTCATGAGGAACTGAGTAAGATCACATAAAGTTCAGGATAGCCGAGTTATGGGCCGAGACTTGAACCCAGGGCCTTCTGAATACAAAGTAGTACTAATCAGTCAAATAATCAAATCCAGTCAATCAATCACAGTGTTTGATAGCAATGTGTCTCTTTTTGAAATCTGACTAATTTTGACGACAGTCATTGATTTCTAACTCATACCTGTCATTGCTGTTCCTTCAAACAAAATGTTATGGGTATTGTCATAGATCTAAGAAATACAAATGTTGGGCTTAACTGAAACTAATTTATAATTGTTTCTAATATGCAGCCTTCCATGTTTCTGATTTTTGTCCACTGTATTGTGATCTGTTGCAGTTTACAGTATGTGTTGATTGGAATTTCCATTACTAGCGTTAAATTCCACAAGAACAAACCCTTGCATCTCCTAGGGTGATGCATGCTGGGTGTGTTTGTCTTGCCCTAATACATTTTGCATGAAGTGGCTGCTTTTGTGGTAACTAAAGAGCACTGCATGCCCATGCCTTCAGAAGTACAAACATGGCAGACATGCAGTGGCAGCACATGGTGGGACTTTCTTACAGTATGGCTGGAGCTGGGATTCATATATGATTAACAACAAGGCATAATTGAGCGTTTCTTTCAGCCCAGCCACTCCACCATGTACGTTTAGCATATATACAGTATATAAAACAGGGTTAAATTTTCTCACATGTTCTGCTTGATGGTGACTGAGAAATAACTAAACCAGGTGTTGCATGACCAAAATTCTTAGTCTCAGCCTTTGGCTAGAGTTAATTGTGAAAAATTGATGCCCTTTAAATACTTCACACTATTCTTGTTCATGTTTATCTTAAAGTTATAACTACTAATTTTAAAACATTCACAAGTGGGGATTTTAAAAGAGCTACGAAAAATGGTTATCAGAGTGCCAGCATTTGAAATGTTAGAAAAGGAAGTGATATATGGTCCTCCTTCAAACCCTCTCTGGGCTGCACTGGCTGCAGCCTGCCCACGGGCTGCCATTGTATTCCCACCATTTGGTCTAGCTCTCTTGGTAGCTCATAAAATGCTTACTTAGGGTCAGTTTTGATTATTTTAATCTAAAATGATTTCATTCATATTCTTTGAAATGTACATATCTCTAACGAAAATTTTTATTCAGAGTCATAGTTTAATTTTTTTCAAAATTTTTGAGACACTCCTGCAAACATGTGGAAGGGCAGTGAATGGTAATCAATCCCTAGGCCATATCAGATTGTATTTTGGCAGTTTTGTCTAAAATGGGAAACACATATCTTGCAGTCACATATACTATTGTGAATTTTAAGATGATGAACTGAAGCTGTTTTCAGTACTCAGATTTCAGAACGATGAAAAAAAGCCATATATACAAATTGTGTGTACGGATCTTTACACACATACCCAGAAACACAAACATATTAATGCATTCTGTTAGGTTATATTTTTGTAATGGACACCATTCTGTACACTTTGTAAGGTATGAATCAATACATTGAAGTAATGAATTCAGAGCAACTACTGGGCATTGTACCAATGAATATCTGTCAGATCCCACCTGATCAACATTTATTTATTGTCCTAAGGTGATTCATCCCATTGTGTTACAAATTATAGGACTAACTACTACATCTGCAGAACACAATTTGTACTACAGATTGTGTTTGACAGGTTGTGTTGGACAGGTGGAGTAGTTGGTTTTATATTGTCTTCCATTGTGTGCAGTATCTTCAGATGCAGTTGCTTGTGAGATAAGAAGGTACTACCCAGGCTGATAAAAAGAACGTAAACACAGTGGGTGCAGCAGCTTCCAGTGCGGTTGCATGTACATACCTGTATTTATATACCGTATACACATAATGCTGTGTTTTACATATACTGTGTATGTTCCTTATGTATGCATAAGCTTGGAAGTGCCCTTGTAAGGAGTACAAAATGAACACTTCATTACATAAGGTTGTCTGACACTGCACAAAACTCCTCACATACACAGCATTTTTGAAAATGAGTTGTTTCCAACCCCAGAAATTCAGTGGAGGCCACATGTGGATGTGTTAAGTTGTTGCACGTTTTTTAATGGACTGATCAGCATGTATGTCTTTGATATTTTGATAATTCCTTGTGGGTTCTTTACATCCCCTTCCACTCACATAACCATGAGCCTGGTGCTACCCTATTAACTTATTTAGCAGGCCTGAAGGTTGCTTTTTGAAGTCTTTTGTATTTGATTTTTGGCTGAGAGTTGCTGTGCTTTTTGTAAATTGGCATAGACCATCCAACTTCTATTTTCACTCCTATTTAACTGCCTATAAATTAATAAACTGTGTGAGCATTGTCACACATAATGCCAGGTTGGTGCCTGCTGCTTGCTTGTACACTCACTAACGTTCATGCTCTCATTCAGTCCTTCCTACCATATCAGTAATTTATCTTCTTGCTTACATAGGTATTGTTAATTTGTTTTGAGCATTTATTTATTTTATTTATTTTTTATTTTATTTTATTTTATTTTTATTTTTTATTTTTATTTTTTTTTGTGTAAGCATATCGGATTCTTATTTAATCTGAAGCTTACAAAATCTCAATGAGAATTTTCAGTATTTATTTCAAGAAGTATTATACAAAAAGCATAGAAGAAATAGCAGTGCCTAAGTTGAAACTGCCACATTATGTGAATATTCTCAGCAGCCTATGGATAAGAATTAGAATGGATTGTTGATGCCTTCCCATACAGAATGCAGAAAGGTGTGTGGTTTTTGTTCAAGGCGCTAAAGTGAAGTTCTTGAATTACATTATTGAAGTCATTTTTGCTTGTTCTGGGAAATGGTTGATATGAGGTCAGTGTTGCCAGTAAAAGCTGATGTTTCTGCACTTTTTATGGGATGTCTTCTGAAGGATATTTTTTGTTAGCTATTTCCGTGTAGCTGAGGCTAACTATACCAACAGATTTCAGACATATTCAGAAGCACAATATTGAATGGGGGAGGGGGCCCTTCTCTTGGATTAATTTAAACTCACTAAGTCCATGGAGCAGAGTGTTGCCAAAGGGGGTAATCATTGTCCTGGTAGTGAAGAAACCACCTACCTTGTCAGGAACTTGAAGGTTAATCAAGGTTAATCACCATATTCACATAAATCTGCCAGTGGTCCATGTCTGGAGCCAGAGGAATCTCATTCACACCTTCCCTTTCTCTTCCCTGTAGACCATTTTTCATATACACATGGGTCTTCCAAGACATTTCTTGCATTCAAGTATTCCCACCAAAGTCCTGCATATGTTTTCTTCTCCCATGCATGCTGCATGCCCTTCATATCCCATTCCCCAAGAGTTATTCATTCCAGTAATATTTGACAAGGAATCTGAATCATGAATCCTCAACTGTTACCCACCAAAGTTAAGTATCCCTCTGTTTAAGACCATTTGAATTTATTTACAGCCATTGGTACCGAATTACAGATATTTCCTATTTGAAAGCATTTATTTTGCCAACTCTTTTGGTAAAGCATCATATACATGGTTCATTGAATTGTTCATTTTGTTTTTGTTTTCTTTAAGTTTTGTATTATTATTATTTGTTGTTGACAACAATGAAGTATGTACAATTTTTATGAAGGACCATCTTCACAGGACAATCTGCCGTTATGGTTGCCATCTCTCATGCAATCTCAACCCCAGTGGCGTGCGCTGGTCAGCAGGTCAGGGGATTCAATTTGGAGACCAGGAACCAACAGAGGACATGAGGTCAGGGACAGGGCCCCAACCAAATACTGTAGGATGAAGAACATTAATAATCTGTCAGCACTTGGTCAAATGAAATTGATTCCCATGCCATATTCCATTTTGTAGAATAAAATTGACACCAGCTGTGGAGCGTTTCTGAATAAGGGTTTTGTGATTGCATTTCAGAGTAGCGGTTAATTTTTTAACACATTCTTTGTGGTTCTAAGTATAGCTTTACCTTTCTGATTATTCTTAATTTTATACCTGAGTTTTTACTTTATTACCCATTGTTATATAGGCAGCTTTGTTATGTTGTATGTGAATTAGATTAAAGGAGAGCAATCATTCATTTAAGTTAAAATATTGAAATTCTTTCTTAAGACAGTACTACAATGGAAGGTGGACGGGTATTACTAGAAGGAAATGAAACTCTTGAGTGATTATAGCACCAAATACACATGTTACATCTCAAGTTATGCACTGTATCGGGAAGTGAAATTAAGTATCTGGCCTTATCTTCTGTCTGTGTGTCTTTATGCCAAATGCTACTTCCTATCTTTGATTGTTTTGTTTCTGCATGTGGACTTTCTTGTTTAATTTATTTAGTATATATTATTTATATTTAAAATACAATTTCTAAAATATAAACTTACATGGTTTTTGTTTTATAGTGGTTTAATTTGTTACACATCCAATTTATTCAGTGTGCAGATAAAAGGGTCCCATATTGACTAATGTAGTGAAATAAAATTGTAGCTGTGATAACTCAGCAAATCCAGTTTGAGGTCTAGTTTTCAGTTGCCAACAGAAACAGGACTGCTGAATGGCTCCCTCAGACAGCTGTCCCATTAGTAGTGGGGGGAGACCTTCCCTGGGGCTAAATCATTGGAAGTGTGAAACCGAGAACTGAAGTTGGGGGTACATGGACTATTACCTTCATTTAGTTTAATCATATCCTTTCTTACATATCCACCTGTTTTTGTTTTTATTTTCAGAATTATGTGGAAGACCGAGTTATGTCTCCCCCATTTATTAAACAGATTTAAGTTAGGAAACAGTACACATGTTTTAAGCATTTTATCACATCACCTCAGCAAAAATTTGATAAGAATGTTAACACTTTACTGCTAGCCTTGGTGTACCATGCATACCTTTAATAATTCGCGTGCTGCTGGCCTCAGTGCACTGTATAGCCATGGTTGTATTTAAGGGTCCAATAAATGTAAAACCTTTCTGCCCTTGGCTGTAGTTGAAAGTTAAATCTCTCAAGGGTTAGTTATTATTACATGTGGAAAGCAACATGACTATATACTGAAGAAATATTTTACACTTCTAGAATATATATTTCTTTTCCATGTACTCATTATTTATCAACAGTTGAGAAATTAAAACAAGAACATGTTTTACACCATGCTCTGTCATTTTTTCACTTAAATAATTGTATCAAAGCATAGAATTACTGGAGCATATGGTGATTATCTACTGATAATATAATCAGCCAATATTTCTTTAAATCTGCAGTCTTCATATCTCTAGAGAGGTTGCACCTGCTGTCTTCAACTACCTTCCTTGTTTCAGTTCTTAAAAGTAAACTAAAAATAGGCACTGCTGCATTGTCTTTGGTTTAATTTATGATTCAAAGAATTCTAAATTTGAAGCAGAATCTGGAATGAACTGAAATAATATTTTCATTGCCTCATTTCATGGAAAAAGTAATGCTCATTTATAGCAGCATCACATGCATGAAGAGTGTGTGCTTTCAACATTATGGGTTTAGCTCTGTCGTTTATTGAAGTTGGTCCAACATTTCAGCATACATTGCAGCCTCCCTCTTCAGAGTGAATGAGGCAAGAGGAGGACATGTTCTGATGTGCAGGAAGTTTTGGAGTTGTGTACATTACTGTAGGAGATCAGTTATTATGTCTTTGTAATTAGAAAAGTTCATATAAATATGTGTCCAATTTTGAATGGCTATAGAGTTGTGGCAGCTTGAAATTTAGAATGAAAGGTAAGGATTGTTGAAAACATTATGGATTAAAATAATTAACAAACACATTACCTGATAAGTTTTACATCGAAATTTAATTTAATGAAAGTAACTGCTTGTAATTTCCAATGGCATGTAGTTTAAGCAAGTTTACAAAAATTCCACCCTCAGCCGCAGAGAAGCCTCACCACTGGTTGTGAATAGCAGGCGTGAAATGTTACATATTAGCATGAGTTATGCTTATGTCACCCGCCTTACAGTGGCAGAATCAATTGTTCAGGGTTGCATACAGTATAATGGACTACATGGGGTATGATGCGCATTTCACAGGAGGGTTTTTATGAGATTTAAATAACACCCATAGCATTATAACCATGGAGAATAGAACCCATGTTGATAAGAACGTTTTCAATTACAAAGACATTGGACAACACCTACAGTAATGTCCATAACTCATGAAAAAACCCTCTCTGGGTTTTGGAGTAGGTGTGGAGCACTATGCTCCATGCTCATACCCTTGCTCCCTTCACAAAACCACTTATACTGAGCCACATCTTCTGTCTATCCTTATTTACTCAAATGTCTGTGACTGCAGTGTATGCTGAAAGTTTTGAACAACTTAAATATGTGACCCTGCCAATCATTGAAAGCCAAAATTACATATCAGATACACAATGCAAACCCTAACAGTAACAAAGTTAAGATTATGTCACTCTTGTCTGTTACTGACTACTTTGCACCAGATCTTTGTTTACAGCGTTATGTTGCTGTTGTTAGTTCTTTGCCTACTTTTTAGAAGTCTTTCTAGAAGTTTCCCTTTGAATTTTCGGCACTGCACTGTCATATTCAGTCATGGTAAATGTTGCAATTTGTTAATATTTAATTGTGCAGACTCTGTCAGGAAATTGACTTCTGTTTAGCTTATAATGGTTTGTGGTCCTAATGATTCAGGGTGTCTATGATTGTTTAGCATAAGCAAATGCATTCTGTGTGCTGTGCTAGCATGGGCAAGGCAGGACTCTTGTCAAGGTTGTTGTGGGGAGTGGCCATAATCACTGACTTGTGTATGTCAGCCAGTTTGAGGACTCCATAGCTTTTAATATTGTAATGATCACAAGTATTGGTTTTGTAATAGTATTAATAGTATCAGTTATTGTGCAGGGAGTTTATTTTATCACATTCCTGAGCAGTACAGTGGTTGCAGAAGTATTACAGCATATGATCCTGCATCCACCAGCAATATAGAGTCTATTTTTCCTGTAGTTATTGTATAAAAGAGCCTTGAAGTGGCAACATTCTGCATCTAAGGGGGCCTTGCACCTTCTGAAAATATTTATTGATGCTATAGAGCTTGTCTCGAAATACATATATTCGCAGAAACTATTCAAATTTTTTTTCCCCCCAATTTTTTTGCAAGGATTGTAAATTTTCACTTAAATTTTGATTTCTAATGCCTTCCTCATAAATAATTGCACAGATTCAAATATGAAGATCTCAGAGCACACAGTAAATTACTTATGAACCATCTACTAAATAGTTCTGTTAGTGGAGTCATTGGAGCAACTGTACAGTTCCTTAGTCCTGTGATTTTACATGCACCTATTGCACACCAGACTCCAAATTTAAGGCCATAAAATGAATGAACTTCATGAACTGTACAGGGATTTTATGATGCTATATTTTATTTCTGAGTGTCCATCTGTCTCTCTCTCTCTCTCTCTCTCTGTCTCTCCCTCTCTCACTCCCCCTCTCTCCCTCCCATAGCAGCTTAATGCAAATTGTGCTGCCTTTGAGGGAGACATAAATTCTGGATTTGCCAAATCATTGGCTACCATTTCTTGTAACAACCTGCTGTAGTGGCTTTTTATTTCCCAGTCTGGAGGACAGAGATTTTGTATGATTATGATTTAATATGGTTATAGTTTTAAACATTGTGTTGCCACATGGGCTGAAGCTGACTTTCCACCTTGAAGAGGAAATAGGCACAAAAATTCTGGGGGGCATGGATCAGTATGATGTAGTTTTTGTTGAACTAAAACATGACATTTTCATATTTTCCTTCTGTCTAGCACCGAAATTGTCATTTGGAATTTCCCCAGTGTTGTTGTTGTTGTTCTATGCAGCATTTTGACAGAGGTTTTGGCTGCATTTTTTTGAGTTTGCAGAAGCATTGCAAGTGAACAACATGCTTCCACTTCACAAGCACCATAAGACCACCTGTACTGTGTTACTAAAGACTAAGCATTTGTAGTGTAGCTTGTCATTGGATTGTGTTGATGATAACAAATCTGTTGCCAGCCACAGTGCTAACACAAGTCAAGACCATATGTTCCAAAGCTCAGGGACATGATAAAATGTATCACCCTATGGATAACATAACTCACTAATTATCAAAAGCAAAAGAAATTCATTGCATACAATTCTGTTATAAGAATCTGGTCGTATTTGGTAAAGTTGATATTAAATGCAAAGTCTGAAAGACCTTTCTCCCAAATTATATTTGGTAGATAACTGATAATGTTGATGGAAATTATGATTTCCTCCCAGTCTTCTCCTCTACTGGTAGAGTACATGTTTTCAATTTCTTGATCATAATAATTTGCTTTTTGTTTTATCCAACATATTCATCCTAGAACCTCAAAATGTGTGGTTTAAAAACACTTTTCTCCAGAATCATGGACAGTATGTGGTTTAATCTTGTGAAATAGAACAAATTAACCAGTAGGTTTTCAAATCCTCATTTGTCTGGGCCAGTGGGGACTAACCGTTTGGGCACATGGGCCAAATCAGGGGGAAAAAAAAGTTTGTGGGCTACATTATAAATAATACCAGTAGTCTGTATAGTTTCTCTCTCTCTCCCCCCCCTCTCTTCGACTGATAAGCGCCAGCCATGATGCTCTGCTAGTGTTATGTCGTTGACCAACCAGTACAGGGAACGAGAAAATGATTCGCTTTGATAGTAACCTTAAGAAAGTCTAATAAAAACTCACCATTCCTACAGCAGATACTGGAAATGTTGCCTTCCTGACTGAATACACTCAGTACAACTCTGGTAGACATTTACTCTCTGAAGTTCTTCTGTGGAAATGTTGAAATCTCGCTGTGGAAGTTGTTTTTTTAGTTCTTGCAGAGTGTATTCTTGCAACCAGATCATGTTCCTTAACAGCTAGAACTACCATTGTCTTGTACCATTGCAATTATAAGAATTTTGTGGTCCTTTGTGATCTTTGAAACACTCCACCTGAGTTAGTCATTCAGTATTTCCTTATTGAAGTTTTAAGTCTTGGAATGAATTTTGTCCAATTTTACTTGTGTCAGCACAGTTTGTTTCCTGACTGGCTGTTTTGTCTAACAGTGATCCTGTTGTTTTTAGCTTATTATTGACCAGGTTTGTTTACTTGGAAGTGGTTGTCCTGGAAACTGGCACCTAAATTCTCTGTGACATTTTCCAGCAGACTTATGTTTAAAATAGAGCTGCACTGAAACGGACGCTGTTCAACAGTGTACCTGAGCCGAGGCATGCTGTTCAGTCACTGAATGACTGTGAAATGCATTACCAGCAGCAAACACGATGATTTGTAGTGCAAGCCTGTTATTGCTGACATCAGAAATTACACTATCGTTTGAAACCAGTATGAGGGGGTGTACATGGCCGCATAATTAGGCGCGATATTTGGCCCCCTTCATGCCCCTGATTGAACACCTTGTGGCTTTCATTTGTCAGAAGTTTAATGGATAAAATATGTAAAACAAATCCTTACAATCGGGAAGAACTAAGAAACATCATCCACAGCGACATTTCAGCAATTTCTGGAGAAGAGCTCCAGAGAGCAAACATCGTCTTCCACAGTTGTACTGAGTGTATTGAGTCAGGAGGGCACATTTTCAGCATCTTCTGTAGCACTGGTGAGTTTTTGTTACAGTATCTGAAGGTTATCATCACAGCAAATTTTTTTCTCTCTTCCTTCTCTCTTCTCTCTTCTGAGATCTGGGGTGTGACATAACACTAGCAGAGCATCGGGCGAGCACTTAGCAGTCAAGCAGGGAAAAAAAGAACACCCTGTACTTATGTATCATTAATGTTAATACCCTATCATCTGTAGTCCCAGTACTGCAGTGGTGAAACTTCCTTGAAATTAATCTTAAAAAATTGGAATTAAATGTACAAAATTTGAAACTAATCATATGCAATAAGTCCTTACTTGTGTCTCATTTATAACAGGTCCTAAGTAAAATAAACTCAGTGCACTTAAATATTTTGTTTTCTCTTTGTCCTTTTTCTTGCATTTGCTTATTCATTCTTCACCACTGCTGAAGAAACTAACATCAATGAGAAAAGTGACACCCGCTTATTAGTCACTAAAATGTTAATATCTGGAGATATTTGTGAAGTGGCAACAAGAAGACAGCTGCATAAGCTTTTCATCATTGAGTCTGTATCTGTATGAATTGTTTGTAATATTCGTAATATTCATCTTTGAAACAGATACTCTCAGGGAGGCTAATCATTTTTTATGCATGGTTAATTAGCACTGAAGACTTATCATGAGGTACATAAAGTTTGTAGAAGTCAAGAAGTGTAGTGTTAAAGAATAAATTTTTTAGGTTTTTGCATGAATGAATATAAAATAATCATTCATCACATTTCATGTGTTTTGATTCATGTTTCTGGAATTAGTTTGTGGGCTGCATTGCAAAGGTAGAAGGGTTGCATGGGGCCTGCAGGCCACACTTTGCATATTGCTGGTCTAGACACTTTCAAAATACTTGTTAAGAGGATGCAATTACGATAAAGCACCAGTGTCACTTGCTTTTGTTGGCATCGTCGTACATTGTCTGTCAAAGAAGTTGTTTAGTCATATGTTTGTACAAATGTATGTGCTCAGTGTGATTCTGTATGCACTTGTGCATTGAATGTGAAGTACTTGTAAGAATGCCTGGATAATATTTAAGAATTCAGTTTTGTCTCACAGAATGTACATTGCTATTCCATTACAAAGACCAGCCAGTTAATGCTCGTTAATGAAGTAATCTCTGTTTATTGTGAAAATTATGTGAAATGCATATGGTAGCTTTTCTGCTATAATATTTTCATTTCTTTTGTTTTGGTTAAAAATCACAACATATCAGAAAGTGGTTTCACTTTCGTTACCACATGCATGTATAAAACCTACTTATTTGTTCTCATTATACAAAAATGTCCCCATATTCAGAGATAGAGTGGACCTTTGTCTAATGGTTGTAACGTTGTACGTTTTATACTTTTACATAATTATGGAAGCAGTGCCGGGTTCTGAATATGATTCTTTAACCAAAACAAGAGAATAAAAAATAACCAATATATGTGCCAATGTAGCTACACACACACACACACACACACCTTTAGCACAAACCTGTAAGCTTATTTCATATCTTAGTATGTTGTATTTTGCATGTATACTTTGCATTCAATAGGCATGTGAGTTTTAATTTTGAAAAAATACCACTGTTTTAGCAATTTAATTCTGAGAATGCATCCATTTATCACCAACTGATTGTTCACAGTCACCAGTTTTATACGTTCTTTACACTTGCAGTAACAGCGTGGAATTGAATTCTACAAGACACATTAATTATACACAGTAATGAAATGTCACTGTGATTCAGGTGGCAGTTAAAAGAGCTAGCTCTGACCCAGGGGCACAGCATAGCTCAAACTCAAGCAGTTCAAGTCCCAGTCCACAGCCCACCATGCCTACAGCACAGCAACAGCAGCAGCAACAACAACAGCAACAGCAGCAGCAGCAACAACAACAACAGCAGCAACAGCAACAGCAGCAGCAACAACAGCAGCAGCAGCAGCAGCAACAACAACAGCAGCAGCAGCAACAGCTACAGCTGAATTTCCAGGGGGATAGCTACTCACTGGCTGGTGTGACTTACCAACCCACAGAAGATGGTGGTGGCTATTTTTCCCCCAGCCTTCAGGAAGATGTGTTTCAGCAGGTGTCTGTGCAGGATACCATGCTGCTACATGGAGTTGATGCAGCACAGCTTGCAGAAACAATACAAGTAAACTTGCAGATATTAAAAATTACTGTCTTTTTGCATGGGTACAGGCTCAGTTGTTTGGATAGATCATCTCATTTTCAGCTTTTAATCCTTGTCTTCAGTAGTTTGTAATTACAGACTTGTCAGAAATTTTGTCTTATCATCTTGTTTAAATGTTCAGGGTACTGCCTCTTACAATCCTATTTTTATCATAATCCTCTTGTCCTCCTTCACTTCTTGGTTAGGCAGGTGTCCATTTCTTTGTTAGCCAATATCTCTGCCCTGGTGTTCGACCAATTATTTCCTTTACTCTTTTACTGTTTTTTAATTTTAAAATATCTAAAACTATATGATACTTCCCCTTTATATTCATTGCTGCATTTATAATAAAGGAGTATTTGTATTCACGCAGTTTGCAAGGATACCATCACTGTATACATTAAACTGATATCATGATATATTGCACTCATGCCTGACAGTTGAGTTTGTGGTAAATTCAATGCATAATTTTACCCCAGAGTCTAATAAAATAGTCCTATCATGATATAAAGGTTTAAAAAATGATATTCTAATGATATTGCATATCTTATATAGTGTACAATTTGCTGTAGACTTTTGTGTGATTAATTCAGACAGATGTTGTTTTTTCATAATTTATCAAAGTTGTGTGATTCTTTGGATTTAATTTTATTCACTTATCAGTTATTTGATTATAAAACTTTACTGATACAAGATGGTCCTTTAATAAATTATCCTGCTGTGCTAATAATGAAGTTTCCTGGTACTCATACAAACATTTGTTATAAATTTTTACATATAATTTATGTACCTTTTATTCAGTACACATACCCTCATACCCTGGAAACATTATAAAGATTTGCTCCCCCCTCCCCCACTCCTCTCCCCCCAACAATGGATATAACTCTGGCTTTTCAATTGCTTTTGAGAACTTGACAGTATTCAGGTTGTCTATAAGTCAAAGTGTAAAAACTATAATTTAAGTTTACACCTCCATTGTTCAGCGCCCGTAAATTTATTTAATTGGCATTATTTCAGTTCAGTGTGTTGAACTTTGTTGAATATCCATATTTATTCTACTACTAGGATTATAACTTGCTATTGATCTCAGGTGTTGCATCTGTTAGTTGCCAGGTTTTACACTAAGTCAGGTAGTTCTGATTGCATGGAGCTAGTATGGAAATAATATCAATAATAATAAGAAGACTGAAAACTAGAAGCTGTATTTAGTGACAGCAGTGACTGGGACTTCAGTTTCAGGCAGCCACTCTCTTGCAAGACCAGACCACTGCAGAGCAGCTTCAGGACATTGCGTCACTTGAGGACTACCAGACAGCAACAGCTGGACTCCAAGACAGTGTCCAGAGCCCACAGTATAATTCACAGAACCATCACACTGTGCCTCAAGACTTCCAAGCTGTTCTGGATTCACCCTTGCCTGCTGGACTGGCTGACTTCAGTACATATGGACAGCCAGCTGTAGTAACTTCAAACACTGCACTGCCATCGCCTGTATCCAAGGACACATCAGGTGGCTATCGTACAACGCAGTCGCCACACCAGCAGGGATATGCAAACTCACCTCATACCACCCTTACAGTGCAGTCACCTTTGCCGTCACCGTTAACGCATCATGATTCACCAGGCTTTACATACCCCACACCACCAGCAAGCCAGGAAGGACAGTCACCATCGTTTGTTCATGGCACAGTCATGACAAGCACACTTCCCTTGTCTTCACCACAACAACAGTCTGGTGCAACTGATAGCTTTGTGCAGTCAGTGATCTCACATGGTGGGGGTCATGTACCACCAGCATCATCTCCACTCTCAGCAGCCTTCTACACTGCTGCCATGTCTAGTTCTGCTGCTGTGGAGGCAGCACTGTCTGAGGTGCTACCTGTGGAGACACAGGGAGGGTGTGTAGTGAGCAATCATCTCCGTTCCCCTCATGGATTCAGTCTCTATGGAACATTAGCCAACCCATCTCCACCCCCACAGTCTCCACTGTCAGCAACACCAGTTCCCTCTCCTCTCTCTCTGTCCAGTGTGCCTGCATCCTCTTCATCTGTGTCATCACCTCTACCTCCTGTCACCTTTGCTTCTGCACAAGGACAGGTAACATTCCCCCTCTCTCCACACCAGTCCCTCCAATCACAGATGATGCCAAATTCAGAGGACCCTCTCCTTTCTAGTAGTCCCAAGGACTTTGGAAGCAGAAAAAATTTTGACTTTGGAGGCATACATTCATTCAAGCTTGTTGGCAATGGAGTGGTAGATTTTGGAGTTGGAAACTCTGGACTTACAGGGATTGTAGTGGACAGTAATGGGGAACTCAAGTTCTTCCAAACCTCGAACCACCATCCACCAAAGAGTCTGGTGGTTACGGGAGGTACCGGCACTAACACGACAGTGATGATGGGGGGTAGTACCTCACCATTCCAAAACAAGAAGAGTGAACCAGATGGAGGAAAGAAAGGGCTGTCAGGGAAGACTACTAACACACATCATACATCTCACATCCATCACCACCATCACCACCACCACAGTAGCAGTGCCACACGTAGCCAGCGACCTAAACTTCAGGTGGCATTGGACAACTTGAAGGATGAAGGGGATGATGATGTGTTCCTCAGCCCAACTAGGTAAGATGCTCAGTTTGAATTTTGATTTGTTTTTCACATTTTAATTATAGAGATGAGCTTTCTTTTTTGTAGGTATTTATTTTGTTTAAACCACAAATGCCAAGCTGTCTTTTTTTTAACTTCTCATTAGTTTACAGTATTGTATATGGTCAAGGTAGAGGGTAGTACTTAGTTAAGATAGGAAGCATTCATGGAGGTTGAACATCAGTCATGTTTCAGCTCCCCATATCATGCATGATGTGTTACATTTCAAGTGTCTTCTGGGTGGGTGCCTACACAGCTGACTCCTGAGCTGAAGGGGAGGTACATGCATGTGTGGCAGGAACTTATGGGATGATACAAAGCGGAAATTGGTGGCTTACTGAAGCATATAGTGGCTAGCAAAGAAAGCTGAGTCTACTATTCACAGCCTGAAATGAAAGGACAAGCAAAGAATCATGACATTACAGCTCCCCCTCCCCCCTCCAAAGAAAAATTCTGTTTGTAGGCATGTGCAGGAAGAGCGACACTGACACTATTTTGGGACCACGAAGGTCCACCTGTAGAGTCAGCAGTGCCTCAAATTGTGACCACCTCAGGAATTACCTGACACCATCCATCTACTCAATACCAGTGTCTTGTTGCAGCATGATGACACTGGGTGCCATACTGCCCATGTAACAGCTGAGAATATCAAGGGGTACCTCCCTCATACTCTGTACTTGCCTGTCCTGATTATTTTTGCTACCATATCTTTGGGTCATTCAAGGAGGCTATTAGTGGGAAGACTTTCTGAACTGATGCAGAAGTGCAAGTTGCAGCACGAGTGGGTATACATGCAGCCAAACAATTTTTCTTTGAAGAATCTTGGCATTAGTGAAGTACTGGAGGACAGTGGGTATTATGTTCAAAATGACAAAGCTGTAGTGAACCTACTTGCACTAGGTTTTCATTTGACTCACCATCACATAAGTTGAGACATATGCAATTAAATTTGTGACTTTGGTTTTTACCCTCTTCCCAACTCCTACTTCAGGAGAAAAATACTACAATGTTCCTCGTTTTCTGCCTTACAAAGTGCCTTTTAGAATGGAATGGGGTTAATTGTAAGAACATTTTGTCAGAAAAGTTAAGCTCTGCATGTTGTGTTTCACAGGGTGAGTTTGTGGGAGGTTCCTTGCCATATCATTCAGCCTTAAGGGAAAGCTCCATATTATCTGGTAAAATTGGTTGTATAATTATATTCGTGTGAGGTATCGGGATGTGTAAAATTGCAAAACAGGAACAGAAGGACAGAAAAATATTTTATAAAACTGTTAATTAGAGAAATTACAAATAGAAGGTTTAAGTAATGCTATTAAATTTTCTTTTACACTTGTGTCAAATTGTAAAAGTAATTGTGTTAAGACAAACTTTAATATTGTAAATATTATAATTATTTTTCTTTCTGCTTCTCCTTCTTAACATCTATCATATTGTTGTCTACTCTGCTTTTTCCTGTTTCCTATTGTCTGCTATACAGCAGTGACTTCTTTGTCAAAGCTAATAACAATTAGCACAATTCCGTACATCACGTTGATGTTCTCTTTATGAGTTATATTGAAGAAGAGCTATCTTTGCTGCTGTCCACCATGGCAGACTTGTCCTTAGCATACTGGAAAATATATTTATTTTTGAGTTAGTGCTTCATATTCACAGTATTCTGTGTTCAGTTCAAACCATTGTCATTACACTCAGAAATAAAAGAAATGAACTGTGTTACCATAATGCCAGCCAGCCACTTATAGGTAGAAATGCTAATATTAGACCTCAGATAATGGTCAGTGGCCAACGTAATTGTGACATAATAAAAAATCAGTAATTTTCACAGACCTTTGCAGGACCACAACTCAGGTAACATAATACAGTAAAAGTTAAAAAGTTGTCCCCGTGCATGCAATGAAGGCACATGTGGGGAGTGAGGACTAGAGGTATACTTGCACTCTTTTTTAACCTCTGCTGTAGATGAAGGTGAGTAGTCAGGTCTGTGCCCCAGCTGCTTTACACCTAGGGATAGAAATACTGATACTCATTGAATAGGAAGCTGGGTGAGCCTCAGACCCAGTCTGAACATTTTGGAGAAGAGAAAAAAAAATCTTTTGTTTGTGATAGGAATAGAACCCCAGACTGTCCAGTCCATGGTCTGGCTACTGTACCAACTGTGATGTCCTGGCTTACAACATAAACAATTTCCATTCTTATGACAGAGTATGGCATCTTCCATATTTACTTGTGTTTAAGCAGTGGTACTGTAGAAAGTATGTGAAATTGTAAGTTACGTGTTAAGGTGACAATGCCAAAATTGCAATTGTTACAGCATCCCTGCCAGTCCAATACGTGTGCAGCGTAAGAGGACACGACCTGAACCCTTGTACATACATCCCCACCCCCATCCTATGTTCCAGTCACGTCTCCGCTCACCTCGGTTGTGCACTTCTTCTCCACCCCCACCATACACACCTCCACCCATGCTGAGTCCAGCCAGGAATGGACAGGGTCTGTTTTGGCAAGCTGTAACGCCCACCATAGCGGCCTCAAGTGCTCCTGCTAGCTCTACGGCAGCTTGGCCCAGCTCCACCACACTCATGCACTGCAAGAGTAAGTCAGAGTTTCCTGATTATATGGTGCCTGGGCAATGGCCCATTCAGACTGACTGCAGACGAATACACAGCGAAATTCTGGGTGTGGTCTGTTGCTCTTGTCATTGGTAAAGTATAGTTTTATAGCGATAATGTTCACCAGGATACATGGATTAATTTGGTGGTTCATTTTGTGTGGTGATTTAGTTACAGTAAGCTTGTTTATGATTTTTTCATCATCCACATGTCCTTTGCTTTATGAAATAACATTTGCAACTTCAGAAATTGAGAAGAGTGAAATGCAAGTTCTGTGAATATAATATGGTCATCTCTAATTTCCATTTACTTTCTGTTGAATCTATTTTTTTATGTTATAGAAAAAGATACATGGTATACCATAAGGCAGAAATTGCAGCAATCATGCTGAATATTGTTCTTTGTGCATAATGAAAAATATGTTTGGTATATGCACAGCACATCTTTATTTGTTTGTTTGTTTGTTTTATGATTTATTCAATGACATGTCGAATGATAGCCTGAGTAAAAGAGGTGTTGAATGGGGAAGATTGAAGGAAGGGTTTGAGTCCTGTTGACAAAAACCACAGATGTCCTGAGTTCAGTTAATGTTCCAGCTGCGATGCAAACCTTTCTCTCTCCCAAAAAACGTTAACAATGTTACAGCTTGAGACAACTTGTTTTATACATCTTGGAACAACAGTTATGAATTCATATATTTTATGTGGTTCGGTGCTCAGGGGATTTACATTTTGTAAAAATAACATACATACATAGGCCTGCGTATACGTCATCAAATTCTTGCAGATGGCAGTGGTGGTGAATCATCTGGTTCAGATGAGAGCCAGCAGGGTCCAACTACCAGCAGTGACACTGCACCTGAGTCAGATGCTACACCTCACGTGAACATTGGACCCCAATTCCAGTGCAGCATACCCCAGTGGAGTCCTGACAGAGAAAAGGCAAATAGGGACCCTTCGTATGAACATCTGTTGTGGGATCCAGGCATCAGCAAGTTCTGTTCAGATGCTGAAGGTAATCTGACACCCAGACTCCCTTTGTCTGTCCACTGTGTATAGCTGCTACCATTGGTCCAGAATGTTGTGTTTTCCCATATGCTGTCTAGAAACATAGAGATTAAAGGACATGGATCTGTAATTTCAGTGTGTTTTATGTGTGGGTGAAATGAGAGAAAATGTGGACAGAGGGTTTTCAAGAGTAGGGCATTGAGAAAGTTGGTCTCTGAAGGAGGAAGTCAGAGGAAACTGGAAAGAAGTGCATAATGGGGAACTTTTTTATTTTTGTCCTCACCAAATATTGTAGCAAACAAATCAAGGAGGCTGAGATGAGTGGGGCATGTTGCTTGTATGGGAGAAAAGAGAAGTGCGTATGGGGCTTTGATGGGGACACCTGAAGGAGAGAGAGAGCAAGACCCTTCAAAGACATGGGCATAGATGGGAAGATATTAAAATGGATCTTCAAGAAGAAGGATGCAAACTGATGGGCTGGATTCATCTGGCTCAGAATAGGGACAAGTTGCAGGCTCTTATGAGCACTGTAATGAACCTCTGGGTTTCATAAATTGCAGGGAGTTTCCGGACTGGCTGAGGAACTGTTAGCTTCCACACAAGGAGTCTGCTTGCTGGAGTGAGTGAGTGAGAGAGTGAGTGAGTGAGAGAGTGAGTGAGTGAGTGGCTGACTGACTTGCTGGCCGGCTGGCTATCTTGCTAATTAGTTAGTTGGTTTGTTTTTTGTTTGTTAGTTTATTTGGTGGCTAGATTTCCAGAGTCACATGCACTGTTATTCTGATATTGAGAATATTTCAGCGTATCGTGGTATAATACAGGTAATGAACCTACTACCATAATTGAAGTATGTAGATAGTGCACAACTGTATTTTAAAACAACTCTGTCTAAATATTTTAGATATTAGGTACTGACAGTGGTAATTACAAAGATACCATCTTCTAGGATGTGATGCCCTGTAGTCTGATATAAATGTAGCCTGTGTTTCCAAGAAACATACTTGCAGGTCATTGAACTTGGAGATGAAGGCAGCAGGTTCCTGTTAAATGTTTGTCCCTTTTTGCCAGACTTCTCTGTCATACATTTTGGAAGACATCACTTAAGGCAGGGTTGGACAGTGTGTAGCCCTCAAGGAAAGTATTTGCAGCCCTTGGTCACCTGAATAGTATCAGTAATACAATTTAAATATCATAATATAATAGGTCTGCAGTACGTAATACAGCAACTTTATTAACGGAAAAAATGTTCAGAAACTATAAATTATCACTTTTAAGACAACACAGACTAAACCAATCATTTTTTTTTTTTGTTTTACTGTATTTGGTACAGCCTGCTACCTCAACTGTACTTTTAACATAACTTGTAGTTTGTAAATAACGGCCCTCTAGTTAATTTCAGCTCCCCCACACATGCAAACCTGAGGCGAGTCCTTAACAAACTGTGTGGCCCTTCTGTTGGTTGAAGGTGGCAAGCTCCAATTTAAGTAATCTTCATGCTGTCCCTGATCACTGTATCATGAACTTCTACGGGGCATGGCAATAAAGCTGCATATAATCACCACACTGATACTAGATTTATTTAATGGCTAGCTTTGTTGGGTGGGCTCTAGGACATTTCTGGAATTGTTCAAAAGAATTTCCAGAGTCTCTGTCAGGAACGAAACTGTAGCACTACAGTTACTCTACTCAGTTTGTGAACCTTTGCTCAGTATCACATACAGGCTGGTATATGAATTAATACAGGGAATATTTTTTATTGCTGCACTGCTCACTGCAGAGCAGACGTCATTATTGCTGCATACTGACCAATGATGCTGCCAACTCTGTAGCACTAAGTCTGTTGATAAAAGACACTCCCTGTCTTAGCCTTAATATTACTGCCTTGTGGCTGTCATTATGTTTGGTTGTACATAGGTTTGAAAGTTGGTCTATTACTGTTTGAGCAGAACATAAATGGAAGGGTAGAATATTTTGACCTAAAAAAGAAAAGGATGAAGGATATAGGATGGTGGATGGGGGGAATTACATTATAATATGCTTTATAATTTTTTACTTTTCACCTAATACTTTTAGGCTGAGTAAATCAAGGAGCAATAAACAGGCAGGATAGACAACATGCATGGAAATGAAACTTCCAGGGGAGACATTGGCATTGGTAGGGTAATAGTATGAAAATGATCTTGGAGAAATAGGACTTGAGATGTGGTTTAATATCAGTTGGCCTAGGCTTTGTGATTCTCTTGAGCAGCTGAGTAACTTTAGTTTCATAGAGGGACTCTACAGAAGTTAGCTAAGTGTCTTTATGCATTATAGTTGCATAGAAATAAATTGGCTTTACATAAATGCTACTGTAGTACTATTTTATATCAGAGAAGTGTGACAAGCATGGGCATTAAATTATTTAATAAATTACCAATACAAATGAAACAACTGGGTAATTATAAATGTTTGAAGAGAAAAGTTAAAAAAATTTCGTGCTAAACATTTCATTTTATATGTTTGAAGAATTTTTGTGCTCTGAGGGAATATAATATTTCACAGTAAGTGGGGTCAGTATAAAAACTAATTGATGTACCAGTTTTACCTTTGTTTTGCTGAAATACATTACGGCATTAAATTTTTCATATTATTTTACTGTGTGTGTATTGCAATATAATCATTATCTATAGCTTGTTTTTATTTTACTTGTATAATTTTGGACAAGTCCAGTATTACTGTATGTGACAAAATAGACATAAATGTAAATAAATAAATAAATAAATGGTTTTGCCATGTATTCATTAATTTTTTGTTTGTCTGCTGTAGTGTGTTTGATGAGGGAAAGAATTGTGCCAGCTGATTGTGATTCTGTTGCAGTTGAAATGTACCTGGAATTCGCATGTTGTGCAGCAGTGCCTGGTGGAGGTCGCAACAAGGAGTATGCTCTCCATCTGCTGCACATGTGTCATGGGAACATTCATGTGAGTGTCAACAGTTATCATAGTCCTGGGGATGTAACTGAATTCATTGGTTGGAGAAGATGATACTGTAGTGTATATCAGAATGGGGCTGGACTTCCACCAAATCTTATATTGACAGTTACTACGGGTCAAGGGTCGTATAGCATCTTGCTGGGTAGTTTTATGCTGCCACCAATCAGATTACTTATCTGATAAAAAGGACTCCAAGACAATATAGTAAAATCATCTAACTATATATTCTAGATCATTATGATCACAATATATACAGTGGGAATGAAGAAATAAGTTCACAAATAATTTCATAAATACTAAAAGTTAGCTTGCCTGAAATATAAACCGGATTATGCCAATTTAGAATAATTAAATCCGAATTCAGTCCGAATGTATGCAACTCAGTTTAGTTAAAATTTCAAAACAATCAACATGGCTTACCTGGTAAGATTAGCAAACTGAAGATCATTGCAAAATTTCACAACCAAACTGTGTATTGTCTTCAATTATGATCTACACCAACTCAGGATACGTAACTGCCATAATTAATTATCCTTTTAGCGCCGAACATCAACTAAAGTGGATGAGCAGTGGGCCCTTTAAATACCTGAATGGCCACTAAAGTGGCCTCGCAGTGAGCCCTTTAAATAGCTGAACGGCCACTAAATTCCGGCGTCAAAAGGTTAAGTACATGTACGTTGCGTATACGATGCGTATCGAGAGGTCATTTACTGTGGTAATGGGTTTATATAAGGGCAAAGCATAACGTCAGCCATTCCAGAAAGTTTAGCGAACTATCACGTCACTTTCTGCCGTACAAATGCCTCTAAGTCCAATGAACGGCATCGGTATTTGCTGAGTAAATGAAAGTGCATGGCAGTTGCTTCCTGCCTGTATGTAACAAATAAAATTTATATTCCAAGTTACAAATTACAAGTTTCAAACTAAATGTTAATTAAATATACATTACAATACTAAAATAGAACTTAGTGTGTGTGTGGAAGGATTGCACTGGCCAAGCAAAGGATTCTGATGCTGAATCTTAGAGTTCCATAAAAAGTAAAGTAATCCTTAATCACTTCAAAAACCAATAACTGTTATCTGTTCAGAAAGTTACTGGCAAACAAGGTAAGATGGCTGAATGTACTGTCAGAAAGATTCAGCTCATAAAGGAATAAAGGACATACAACCCTACCATAACAGCCTCTTCCAGGGCCAATATCCTGGCCCTTGTTCCCCTATACCTTCTGCAGTGGACTATCTGTACATCTCAGTCTTTTCAGTTTATCATACCTTCCAGTGATTTGTCTTTGTTCCATAAATTAGTTTTCTTCTCTCCTCCATTTTTTCTCCCTCTCACTCACCCAGTCTATTTCCATCATTTAGCTGTCAGTCCTCCTTGTTTCTTCATGTGCTCATTCTCCCTGCCTCCCACTGCTTCATTGTATTTTGTCATTTAGCTGTTCTTCCTCCTTTGTTTGGTCACCTACTGCTTCTTACCACTTTTTCATTCAGCGTTCCTTGTCCGTAATCTCTATGTTTGGCTCCACCCACCCCGAAACATATCTTCTCCAATTGGCTCACTATAGGCTTTGCTAAACCCACTCCTTTCTTGTATAATGCAAACAGTTCTCCAAAGTACCTTATTATTCTTGGTCCATGCTGAAGATAGAAGCAGCAAGGTCCTCAGATGCATTTGTAACATTACTTTTCAGCAAATGGTTATAGCCCAGAAGACTGTTATCTTGAGACAGACAAAAATCCCAAACTTGTCCATTTATTACCTTTTAAAACCTCATTAATAAACTGATGATCTTATTCTGTAAGTATATGTAGTGATGTATTTCAGGAAGCAATGTTGAAGCTTATGCAACCAACACCAACTCTGCCACCTGGCCATCCATTACTTGCCTATGAATACACAGAGAGTGACCGGTGGAGTGCAGAAGAGATGGACACATTCCACCAGGGGCTGCTGAAGTATGACAAGGACTTCCGCAGTGTGGCTGAAGAGGTATTTTCCCGTTCAGTACCCTTATTCATGACTGTGTAGCACTAGACAAGTATTTTTATTATGTTGATTTAAAATCGGAAGATGTCAGAAAGAGGTCAACATATAGGCTGCCCTCTGTTTTAAGTTGCCCTTTATGATTGCAAGGTTTAAGCTACATTGATGTCGTAACTTCAAATAATATGAAAAGTATTATCACCATTGCAGTCACAAAACAGAGTGTAAATTGTGTAATACAAAACTCGTAGCAGCATCCTTTGCAGTTTATTAATTGTACTTGCAGCATTTATGACTTCATCAAGTGGACTTTCTTACATATTTAGAATTGCTCAACTACTTTTATTGAAAGTCTCCAATACTGTATTTAGAAAAATCTGTGCAAACTAGGTCACAGGTAGACAAGACTTCCACACAGGGCATTCTGTTTTACTTTGTGAAAAGTCCCTTAAAACTAGCCATTATTAAAGTTGGTTTCACCTGCAGTGCTCTACTATACTTGTAACAAGATATAACATGCACTCTTTAAATCATGAATCTCCAAGTTTTTAACAAAAAACATTAATAACACAATGGGGATGGACCACCTTAAAATAAAAACATCCAGTTATGGAGTATTCCTGACTCAATTTATGTTCAACTGTGCGTGATTTCAAGTTTCACTGTGAAGTAGATGAGAACTGTGCTCTCGCTGTGTAATAACCCTGAAGAGCACGACTTGCTATGTAATAACAATGAAGAGTGCATTTCTCATATGGTCAGCTATTGATGTGGTTAGGACTCTTGTTTTATTTTAGGAAGGTCCACGTTCAATACCAGATGCTGGCTATCCTGACTGCAACGTTTATGGGTTTTTTTCATCCCTGTTGCCAATTTCCAGTGCAGTTTCTAAAAATTTGGCTAGCACTTATTCTGTAAACTTTCTTTCCACGTTATTATTCATTAGTCATCATACCAGTAAACACTTCGTAGTCTGATCTGCAGACAGCATTGTTAAATAGACTACAAATAAATAAATAACTCTCCTCCTTTCTAAGGAGCATAGAATGGGTAGTTGGTATAATGACTAGGCTATGGGCTGGATGACCAAGGAATTGTTCAGTTCCCCTTAGGGGCAAGAGAATTTCTTCTCCAGAACATCCAGGCCACCTCTGGGGCTCAACCTGCCTCCTGTTCAGTGGGTACAATGGGATTTTCCTTTGGGGGCTAAAGCAGCCAAGGTGTGAAGCTGACCATAAGCTTCCACCAAGTGGAGAAGTGTATCATACATGGAGCTATACCTACACTCCCCAGAATGCCTTGTAGGTATGTACAGGGAGAAATTTTGGTTTTGCTTTTCCTATAAATGCACTCTTCTGTTTATGAGTTCCTATAAACTTTATCATCCTGCTGAGGCTCTGTTATGTTCTGGAGGGCTTTCTTGCTGGTTTTTAAAGATTACTGTTTTGTTAGATATTTATTTTGCTAGATAAGTTCCAGTTCATCAGAGGAACCTGCTGCTTCCATGTTTAAGATGCAGCATAGACCTCTGGAATGCTGGAACTGATCAATATACATGGTGTAACATGCCAGAAGATTATATTTTTCATAGCTGTTTCATTGTGAACCCTAGATCTCAGTGCTGGTCATCAGTAAAGTTTCCAAAATTACAACACAATTCTCTGTACTTGCAAAATATACAGGCTGACACAGAAAAGTTTTCTGTACACATATTAATCTAGTATGAAATTTATTCTTAGTAGAACAGAAACTCCTAATTTGTGGTTTCATTTATTCATGGAAGAATTTTGTGCAAACCCATATGTGTCATGGTGTAGGTCCCTCCTTTATTCATGGTTGTGCTTGCATTGCCACATGGTACAGAGTACACAAGAAGTCACATCTGCTTGCTTGTTGCACTCATTAGGTAGCAGGATATCAATGCAGTACAGAATGTAAGCCTACTTTGACTGCACCCTTAAAAATTTTTAGAACCAATTGCAGTCATTGTGTCTTAATGAAGTATGAAAAGGGTGATGTATGAGGCTTATTCAGAAAGTAAGTACCGTTTTGCTGTAAAAAAAAATCGAGTAAGGTTTCTTATAAAATTTTATTGTTATCAGATTCTCCATTCTTCAGACTATTTTTCCACATATTCACCGCCATTATTGAGGCACTTATCGTGGCAGGGCACAAGTTTTTGTATATCCACCTCATAGAATGTGGCCACCTGCAATGTTAGCCACTTCTGCACTGCATCTTTCAGGTCATCGTCGTCGTCAAATGGCTTGCCGCCCAGGAAATTCTTTAGGTGTGGGAAGAGGCGATAATCACTTGGAGCCAAATCAGGGCTGTACGTTGGGGTGTTCCACTTGTTCCCACTTAAATGAGTTGATGAGGTCTTGAGTCTGAGCAGCAGAGTGCGGCCGAGCGTTATCGTGAAGCAAAAGAATGGTGGCACTCAGCATTCTGCGCCTTTTGTTTTGAATTGCATGCCTCAGCTTCTTCAGCATTTCACAATAAACAGCAGAGTTTATTGTTGTGCCTTGGGACAAAAATTCTACCAAGAGAACACCTTGTCTATCCCAGAATACGGTGCACATGATCTTCCTTGTTGAAAACGTCTGCTTGAACTTTTTCCTTTTCACCGAACCAGTATGCTTCCAGTGCAAGGACTGCTGTTTTGATTCAGGTGTGATATGGGACACCCATGTCTCGTCTCCTGTCACAATATGGCTCAACATGTTGTCTCCTTCCATGTGATAGCGCATCAGAAATGTCAAAGCACATGCAACACGCTGTTTTTTGTGCTCCTCTGTGAGCATCTTCTGCACCCATCATGCACACATTTTCTGATAACCCAAATGACTACTGACAATGTCATAGAGTCCTTGAAATCTGAGGAAAGTGCAGGGACAGATCAGAAATTGTGAAACATCTGTCATCACACACTCTTTTGTTGACCTTATGCACCAAATCATCATTCACCAAAGATGGACACCCAATTTGCACCTCATCATACACGTTCTCTCGTCCTTCATTGAACATCCGAACCCATTTCCTAACCATGCCATCACTCATCCCATTGTCACCATACACTTGACAGATCTGGTGATGAATCTGACTTGGTAGCACATTCCTAGCGTTCAAAAACGAATTAATGACCGTATTTCACAGTCGGCAGCCCCTTCAATTGTCTTAAACATGTTTAACGCACAGGAACAAACATAACCATAACACGAATTTCATGAAATGGCGTCTGTGGCTTCTCAATTGATAGAGGAAGTCACTGCACATGCGCAAAGTCGAGGATGTGCGAGAGATATGCCCAGACGGTACTTACTTTCCGAATAACCTACGTATGTGCAGATGACGATCCTAAGTATGTGAAGGAAAGAAAACTGTTGTCTCTCTTGGAAAAAGTGGAAACATTAGATAAGTTTGACAGGGGAATGAACAGTGTTGTTGTCAGATGCCATTATAATGTGAAAGAATTGACATCTGAAGACCAAGATAAGAGCAAGCATTCAGGTTAGTGCTCCTTTGAGTTTAAAAATTACCTGTGTAAGTCATCATGACCCCTCCCTCAGAAGATGGAAAGACCGTAGTATGTATGGTTAGAAGATGAAACTTAGAAATGGTTTTAATCTGTGGTTGTGTGGTGAGGGAGAAGGCCATGATCTAGAGGCTGGGATAAGAGCCCATCTGTTCCAGGTTGGATCCCAGGAACCATCTCTCTGGAGATATAAAGGGTTTTATTTAAAATTTATTTAGAAATCTTTCATAAATATGTGTAGGCAAGTCAACATCCTCTGTGCTCACTCCACAATGTTTCCTTTTACTGCCCATTGGATATGAGGTTTGAATAAGGGGGGACCACCCCCAGTACAGATGTAGTCATAAATGAAACGTCTCTACCCTTACCAAGAATCTGTTGCTGTTCAGAAAAAAACTATCCCTAAGTATGATTTCAGGCTTCTACTGCAAATGGATGAGAACTGTGTTCTTCTGGGTTATTACACAGTGAGTAGTGGTAATTTCTTACCGACGTTTCAGGACAACCTATAGGTCCCATTTTCAAGGGTCAAGATGAAGATGTAACCGATAGTTTGTCCCAAAGTGTCAGTAAGAAATTGAAGAGGGCCAATAGGTTGTCCCGAAACGTCGGTAAGAAATTACCAGTATTCGTTGCATAATAATTCAGGAGATCACAGCACTAAACTATCCCTAATTCTGCTATTCTTCTTATAAATTAGTAAAATAAATATTGGCACAACCATGTTTCAGATTGGCTCAAAGACAGTGAAGCAGTGTATCCAGTTCTATTACTTGTGGAAGAAGGTGTGCCCAGAAGAGTACAAGCGCCTACGTCTAATGCGTCGACGACAGAATGCTGATTACGGCACACGTACTGACGTAGAGTATGAGGACATCAAGATAGATGACTCCCGAATTCCTGTAAGTGTTTGTGATTTACAATAAAAATTTCTTTAAGAGATGCTTACAGTTTTAATTGTGTATGATATACAGGTTGTGTTTAGTAGTGCTTATTTTGAATAATTTTTACTGTATGTATAATTTTGTTGACATGGTAGATCTGACAGTGGTATTTGCAAATTTAAAAGTTAAGAATAGTGATTTCATATTTCATTTTGTCTATTCTATTTTGGACTGTTGACAGAAAAATGTTCATATCGTGATCACACACCTGTGCGGTGCTACAGTAACATCCTCTTAAGATATTTTCAGCTGAATTAAGTGAATTTCGCATATTAAGCAAGAAAATGTCATATAAGAGTAAGCCTAAAAACGGTGTGGCTTTATGATTGTGTATTGAGAGTGACATTATTGTGACTTGAATACTGTTTGTAATAAACTCCACATTAAGTGTTTCATTTTCACCATCAAACTACAATTCATGTCTAACTTCCTGTGATAATTCTGATACGTTCTTGAACACACGATTATTTTACAAGTACAGCTGGTAGGTGAAGAGCTCATTCTTTCATAAACTATTCCATAAACACCAATTCTACCTTCCTGTGGGAACGATTGGTGGTGCAGTTAGTTGAGGCACTCCACACAAGACGGGAGGTTCCGGGTTCAATACCCAGTAGGGTCCTTGGAAATTTCCAAGTAACCTGTTTCTTCTGTCTGCGTTCAGTAGCCCTGGGGTCCCCTCAGCCTCTCACAGAAACGAGTACCAAGGAATTTTCTTGGGGGTACTTTGTGGCCAGCCCATAAAACTGACAACTCTGCCATTTTACTTGTTTTGATTGTCAAAGTAAGGATGGAAGCCCAACATTTCACCCACCTCCCCCCCCCCCCCCCACCCACACACCCA
>Ga0123355_10001376_pt1 | contig 33871 bp, 29 predicted proteins | sample TergutEmb28metaG_3_FD_89872 | JGI IMG/M metagenome (GOLD analysis project Ga0123355, IMG submission 89872) | Embiratermes neotenicus P1 segment gut microbial communities from Petit-Saut dam, French Guiana - Emb289 P1 | ecosystem: Host-associated > Arthropoda: Insects > Digestive system > Gut ...
ACGGAGTGAAACAAGGCTTAGTCCAAAATGCTCTAGGCATGCCAAAAAGGAGCCATCCGAACCGGTCTTAGGGTAAGATGCGCCTCCTGTTGTTATAAGTATATTTTTAGAAAAGAACTCTCCATTTGTTGTTTGAAGTGAAAACCTGCTCAGTTCCGATTCGCTATGATAATTGATTTCTTGTACGCCTACATGGACGTTAAAAGCTACATCACGTTTCTTACTGATGTCGAGTAAGAGACTAAGCACGTCTGCACTTTTCATAGATTTCGGGAAAACTTTCCCATCTTCTCTGACTAAAAGCGGTAATCCATGCTGTTCGAAATATTCCATGAGCGCTATATTGGAAAAAGGAAACAATACCGATCGTAGAAGCTTCCCTTTATCACCATATCGTAAAAGAAATGCTTTTATCGACTCGTTGTTTGTTAAGTTGCATTGACCGCTTCCGGTCAGGAGCAGCTTTTGTCCCGGCTTCTCGGTTTTCTCCAGAACCAGCGTTTTCCAACCAAAAGGCGCGTTAGCTGCAGCAAAAAGTCCCGCAGCCCCCGCACCTATTATAATAAGATCATATATCATTTAAATCATAATCCTTATCGACCTTTTAGCTGTAGTTTAGCTACACCATCCAGGGATTCTTCTTCTTCCACTTCCTTTACTTTCTTTTTTGGTATACTTATTGCGCTGATGCTTTCATTCATCTCCGAGACGATTTGGTTCTTACAGCTCTTGCACATTCTTCCCGTATTTATAGGTTTCTTGCATGACTCACACTTCAAGAAACCACCAACATCTCCTTGTTCGTCGCCGACAAGAAGCCGCTCTTCTTTTAGCAGATACATAATATACTTTTTGGATACACCTGTTGCAAGCGAGACTTCCTCAATACTGGCGCGATCATTTTCGTATAGATAGTCCCTGATTATGAACCATGCTGAATCAAGCAGCATCAGACAATCTGCACATATTTTACTGCCATAGCTTTGAAATGGCTTCCTGCAAAAATCACATTGTTTAACTTCCATTTACAATACTCCTATCCGGTACTCAATAAGGACTCAACCAGCTCCGATGCCTCATCAAACTCAGACATTAAAATATGCCTTGATACTTCTCTTATCGTACTTCTTTCATCATCGGAACGCGATGCTTTTAGCAGGGTCTCGATTGTCTCATCAACAACCCTTACGTCCATCTCATCGATCGCACCTTTAAGTCTGTTAAGTTCGATCTTAAATTGTTCGGGATCCATGATCACTATATCCTCTGAAGATGCTGTGATCCTCTCTGATAAAATCCTGTCGATGTCATTCATCAGATGCTCCAGTAGTGATATCAATGAATCATTGTTCTTTTTAATGAACTCTATATCGCCGTTCACTCCTGCCTTCTCCAGCACCAGTGCTGCTTCAGAAAGCTCTACGGCTCCGATGTTTGCCGCCGCGCCTTTTAGAGCGTGTACATGGGTCGTATACATTGAAAGGTCGCCTTCGTTGATGCATGTTAGCATTTTGTCTTCTCTGTCCGCTCCGTCTTCCAAAAACATCATGAGCGTTTCATAGTAGTTATCCATATCGCCACCGGACAGATTGACGCCCCTCTTTGTGTCTAAGCCTTTGATTTTAAGATCCCGGATCTTTGATTTTTTTTGTTTACTTTTATTTGCGAGAAATCCGGATTGCTTTTCCTTTGGTATCCATTTTTCCAAGATCGTGTTCAGTACGATAGTATCTATCGGTTTTGACATAAAGTCATCAAAGCCATTTTCCATGAAGATGTCGACCACACCACTTACCGCGTTTGCAGTAAAGGCTATTATCGGCACTTTTTTGTAGTATGGGTCCTCATCGCCAAGCGCTCTGATGATTTGTGTTGTTTCAACGCCGTCCATACCGGGCATCATATGATCCATGAGTATAATGTCATACTTTTTACTTTTGACTGCCTCAATCGCTTTTTTACCGCTGTTGCATAAATCAACTTCCATCATATATGGGGCAAGTAAGCCGCTTGCTACCTTCAGGTTTGTATCAACATCATCAACGATAAGTGCTTTTGCATCCGGTGCCGTAAATCTGACTGTCAGTTCCTCGCCTGAACCGTAGGAGTAATGGTCTGCTACATCATTAAACAAGTTGGCTATCGTTATAGTGTGGATAGGCATTGATAGTACGCTATGCTGCCCTTCGGGGATCGCATCTCCAAACTCCGCAAGCAGTACGATTTGTGCGTCCCCACTCAGCTCATTTATCTTGTCGATGTTTCTTTCATAGAGCATATTTGAAATGAAGATATGTGAAAATGAGATTTTTTCCATCATATCGATGAATGTCTCGTCGCTTTTTGCATACCTGCATCTTACAGCAAGATTTTTTATCGAAAATACTATAGAGTCAGCATATACTTCCCTATGCTCATATACTATTGCGCTGATCTCATCCGGACTTATAACGGACGCAAGTGCGTCAGCGTCACGTACTTTCTGTGGCAATGTGACTGTAAATGTGCTTCCTTTTCCATATTCGGAGACGACAGATATATCTCCATTCATCGCTTCAATGATGTTTCGTGTTATTGCGAGCCCAAGTCCTACTCCATCAACGTCCCTGTTAGATTTAGAGTCCAGTTGAGAGTAACTCTTGAATATACTGTCTATATCTTCTTCTCTGATACCTCTGCCGCTGTCTTTGACCTCCATCGTCAAGTTGATCGTGTCTGAGTCGACTGTTTCACCGTACACTGTAAAAGATACGAAGCCCTTTTCGGTATACTTGACGGCATTGCCCAATATGTTTATCAAAACCTGGCGGACTCTCGTTTCATCACCGATAAGTGCATTTGGCAGATTACTGTCTATGAGTACTGTGAAGTATATCTTAGAGTCGACGGCTCTCATCCTTATTATACTGATAACATCATTAAGAAGTGACGATAGTTCATAGTCAGACGGAGTTATCTCCATGCTTTCCGATTCGATTTTTGAGAAGTCAAGGATGTCGTTTATTATTGCGAGTAAGTTTATTCCTGCCTGCTTAATCATGGTCACATGCTCACGTACGACATCGGATATACTATCACGCAATGACAGCTCTGCCATACCTATGATCGCATTCATAGGAGTTCGTATCTCATGGCTCATCTTCGCAAGGAACTCGCTCTTTGCACGGTTTGCATCGTTTGCCTTTTTTACTGCTTCGTCGAGCAAAGTGTGTTGCCGGACTATCTCTTTCATCATTTTGTCATGATCGCGCAAGTCTCGGATATACCCGGCGACAATATTGCCATCTTCTGATTTGATGCGGATGAGCGTTATCTCTGCGGGAAGCGGAGTCCCGTCAAGCCTTTGGTGCACATGCCTGAACTGGCTGTATCCATCACGAAACGCAAGCTTGAGGTTACCGATGGCGTACTCTGATGACAGCGAGCCATCAGGCTGATATTTGGGGGACAATTCAAAAAAGCGATCCAGATACTCCTCTTTATCCTTTAAACCGAATATCCTGACCATTTCCTGATTTACGCTGGTTTGATTAAGGTCCTCGTCCCAAAGGCTGCAACCGAGCGGTGTTGCCTCGAAAATAACTTTGATGCGTTCCTGTGCATCGCTTACCTCTTTCATCATTTTGCCTAATCGGCGCTCCACGATGCCGGAGATGAACCTTGCAAACACTATGCACCCAACGAGCACAGCAAGTGTTACAAGTGCGCCGTACAAAATAAAGCGCATTATACTGCCCATCTCACCGGCTGTGTAGTATCCGACTCCGATCATTCCGATCACATTGTCGTTCGCTCCATAGATTGGTACATATTTCGTTATTATATCCCTGCCGAGGATAACGGTCCTGCCGATGTAAGGTTCCCCTGCTAAGACTCTATCGGCTACACCTTCCGGTGCCTTCTCACCGATTGCGAATGTGCCATCTGCATGAAATATAGTAGTTGAAATACGCTCGTCGTTTAAAAAGACCGTTACTTCACAGTTGGTTATTTCTTTTAGTCTGTTAACGAGTTCTCTGTTATCCAGTCTAAATCCAACAGAAACGGCTCCGATAATATTACCATCATAATCATGAATTGCAGTTGCTGCTGAAATAATGAGGCGCATGAAGTTAAGACCGGGAGTGATAAACACTTCGGTATTTCCGCTAAGTGCCGACCTTATATGCGGCTGATCGGCAATGCTGTCACCGTAGCTGATGGGGTCATTTGCCCTGAAAATAACAACGCCGTCACTATCAACAATAGTGCAGAAATCGAGCTGTGCTACATTTCTCATATAGCTTGCGGCGTTCATCATTTGCATTCGGTTATTATATCGTACCGATTCTACCAGTTCATCACTGGTTGACACACTCCGTGCTGTGACATAAGCATTTGTCTTCAGTGATTCGATCTCATGCTCCACGACCATTGTTGCGACTTCAAGTTTTTCGTACATCGCATCGGTCATTGCTCTGCTGTGCAGAACGATTGATGACCCGAGTACTGCAACTGCGCATACAATGATAAGGGCGATCATTGGAACCAGTATCTTTCTTCTGATGTCCATAGTTTTCACTCTCCGGCTTCAATCATACCACGGAATGGCGAGTGTTTCAATAATACTGCATACATCAACATTTTTCTATGGTAGAATGGTAGTTGCGTAGGCTCCGGCAGGATTCCGGCTATACCTATATATACAGCAGCTCATTATAGCATTATTTTACTTTCCCGGGAGTTATAAATGCCAAACAAATTGTTGCTTTTTTGTAAAAAAATAACACGAGACCCGATAACGGCTGCCGCAGTTCGTCGCTTCGGCATGTTGTCAGGTTTGTTTTTTTATTCTGAGCTGGTTTTTCAGACTTTAACCGGTACCTTTGGCATTGGCTTTATACGTGCCGGTTTTTTCATCCTCACCGGCACTGCGCTTTTGACGTTTATATCCCTTTGTTTTCCAAAGATCGTTGCTTTCCTCTTATCTGAGGTTGTTGTGTTACTTGTTTCTATCATGTCGGTCGCGCAACTACTGTACATCAAGATATTCCACGAGTTTTTATCTATCGATATGATGGGTGCGGGTGGTGAGGCGATAGTCAGGTTTTGGGATATTCTCAGCGATGCCATTCGAGTAAACATTTTTGGGATCATCCTGTTGTTGCTCCCTGTGTTTGTCTTGCCGGGGCTGTACATCTTCCGGCGCTTACCTGCGGCATCACGGTTACATGATTTCTTCAACCCCTTCCCGGAAGCATCACGGTTACATATAAAGTACGCTGTTATTCCTGTGCTTGTGTTATGTGCACTGCGGTACTCGCTGCTTATCCCTGTCGCTGTCGATTCTTTTTCGCCTCTTGCTGTCCGCTTTGGGCAAGATGATACAAGCAAGATATCTTCGGTCAGCGAGGTAGGGCTGTATACTACAATGGAAATAGACTTAATGTCTCAGTTCTTCTCTTCCGGCGTTTCTTCTGTTTTGGATGAGCTTCCGGAACTGTCTGCAATATCCGTGCCTTCGTTGGAGGCGTTTGCTCCTTCTGCGTCGTCTGCGTCGTCAACGGCACAGGATGCGGACTCATTGGATGGTTCTGATACCGGCGATGCTGATGGAGATGATTCAGAAATGCCCGACTTGCCCCCTGAGCCTCCGCCGTGGGAAGGCAAGACCAACAGCTTTGATATCGACTTTGAGGCTTTGATCGAACGTGATGTAGGCAGCAGAGGGCTTACTCAGCTTCATGAGTACTTCTCATCACTTGAACCAAGTGCGCAAAATGAGATGACCGGGCTGTTCGAAGGATATAACCTTATAACTATCTGCGCCGAGGCTTTCACCGGGTGGGCTATCGACCCTGAGCTGACGCCGACCCTCTACATGATGCAGCATGATGGTGTTTATTTTGAAAACTTTTACAGCATTTACGGGTCCGGTACTATAGGCGGCGAGTTTGCGCTTGTTACGGGTATCATGCCAAGAGGAAGCGGAGGGTGGTGTACCAATGCTGCCCGGAACTACCTGCCGTTTACTTTCGCTTCGCGCTTTATTGAGCTCGGTGTTCAGCCTCTGGCATATCACAACGGTTCATATACGTTTTACGATCGTAATATAATGTTTCCGCGTTTGGGATATGACTTTACAGCGTATGGTGGTGGGCTTGATATGTCGGTGTACGGCTATAGTACAAGCGACCATGTATTGATGAAGATAACTGTTGACGACTGGATAGATCAGGATCGGTTTCATGTTCACTATATGACATTCAGCGGTCATGCCAACTATAACTTCGGCAATCCGCAGGCAAGAGTCAACCGCGATGCAGTTGAGCACTTACCGTATTCAAATGAAGTCAAAGCGTATTTTGCTACCCAGCTTGAGTTTGAGTATGCAATGGCGTATCTGATGGAACGCCTTGAAGAAGCAGGAATAGCAGAACGCACAGTTATTGTGATCACCTCCGATCATTACCCGTACGGAATGTCTCATGCCAAAGTCGAGGAACTTGCAGGCAAGAGTTTGGACAGGGTTTCTCAGCTCTATGAGAGTGCAGGTATCATATATGTAAAAGGTATGGAGCCTGTGACTGTCACCACTCCTGCTTTTCCGCCCGACATGACTCCGACAGTGCTGAATCTTTTAGGGATGCCGTTTGATTCGCGGTTTCTGCCGGGGCGTGATGTTTTTTCCGATGCGATGCCGTTTGTGATTCTCGGGAGCAGCATCATAACCGAAGCAGGCGTGCATACCAGAGGAAACAGGGGCTTTACGCCTTTCGAGGGTGTTGGAGAAGTACCGGATGAGTATATTTCCGCAGTTATTGCGATAGACGCAGCAAGACGATCCGCCATCGAGCAGATCGTCAGTTTGGATTATTTTGAGTCTATAAGGGAATTTCTGGAGTAAAAAGGGGCTGTAACCGGTAAGAAATTATTGATATTACCAATGTATCTCGATTTCGTTTGCGTATTTGTCGAACCATGCCGGGAAGCTTTCTGATATGTCTTCTCCCAGTATTTCCTCGATTATCTCCAGCCTGCTTGGTGTAGCAGGCCTTTTGTTCATTGCCTGATGTATCTCAAAAGCATACCAGTTGCCAAAATCTTCGAAAATGTATCTGTAAAACACAGCGCCGAAAGGTCGCCCTGCTCCATTTAAATCACCTGCGCCTGTATCTCTTGACAGTGCATCCTCAAGCCTGTTATGCGCATAATCGCTGATAATATCCAAAATCCGATCTTCGAGATCAGGGTTAGATATTTGTGATATCGGGTCTCTAACGAATTTTTCTTTGGTGGCTCCGCCTACAAAAGTCGTGTAGCCTTCTTCGTGGATCCACGAGTAACTGCTCATATCCATAAATGCAAAGGATAATATATGAGTATACTCATGCGCAAACTGAGCGACCAGTGCTTCCATCCAAACTTGTCTGTTTGGGTTCAGATAAGCTGAAATCTCATTTCTCTCTTCATCCGACATTTCAAACAACGGATTTATCTTATAGTCTTGTATAAATAGTATCAAATCGCCTGTTTGGTCATCACGTCCCGCCATGGGTGCCGGACCCCACCTGCTATCACCAAACCAAATAGTTACTTTTTCATCTGCGTTTGGCAGATACATACCGGTCAAATCATGCACGGTTTTGATGATTTCATCAATAAACGGGAAAAGCCAGGAAGAGTATAGGTCGCCTGCATTCAAGTGTGCGATATAGTAGTCATTCTCGAAAGTTAAATCTTCTTCCGCTAAAATCGAGAACTCTTCTTCCCAGTTTATATTTGTAAGGACCTCTGAATAAACGATAGTTCCGGTAGTTCCTACAAGCTGGTTTATAAGCGGCGGCCTATGTATGATCTCTACAAAAAGACCGGTCTCGCATGTTTCGATTATGCCGGTGATTATACACTTGACAGCAACTTCATATCTGCCAACCGTGTTTGGTAACCCGCTCTCATCGACCGCCGGTGAAGTAAACTCTGACTCCATCGGTAAATAGAGTATCTCATAATCATCAACATTACCCGTTACGGTGATATCAAACGGACCCACATTTCCATCGTAGTACCGAGCAAAGTACTCATTCAATGTAATTTCAATTTCAAGCCTTACAGAATCCCGTATCGAATCAAGTTCATCTGCACTTCCAACAGGAGAACGGGTAGGATCTGTAAAATCTCCTAACGTACCGCAGGAGATCAAAAACATTGTAAGAAAAATGGATGCGAGTAAAATTGCTTTTTTCATACGCAATCCTCTTGAAGTCACTTTCTTTAAGGAGTTAAGCATAATTATATCATGTCAAAATATCGGTATTATAGCAAAACTGTGAATTCTTTAAAAACAAAGACAGCTTAGAGCCGTTCAAAGTGGGTACTTTACTTACCGAGTTTGTAAAGCACCTTCTGAGTTTCATTGCAAATTAATAAAAAATCCGAGCCGTACTCTCCCTGTCGGAAAATGCGGTTCGGATTTTTTAGTTTGTAATATTAATAATGTCTCTCTAACCGTCGTCATTAGTAGTTGCAGCATCTATATCCATTTGTGCAAAGTTAAGCCTCCTTAAAGTTTCAGGATTTTGCATATAGCAAGACCCCCTCATCAGCGATTTTGCGTTCAAGTGTAACTTGTTTTGAACGTTTTTCAAATGTCTCAACTGTGCCTGCTAAAACATCCATTGGTAATTAATGCACATTATAGCATAATGTACAGTTTTTTCAATATTCTCAAAGATCTATGCGCAGTTAATAAGTGATAATGACAAACTCACCGTTCATTATTGAGTGGTGAGTTTCATAATAACCTCTTAATCTACCAAACAGGTGGGGCGACAGTTCCCACATCTCCTACCGCACAATGCGTGGCGACGGCTGCCCGTTCCGTCCTCGTTGTTTGGTTGATGTGTGTACATTATATCAAAATTATTGTTACTCTGTCAATGCTTTTAGCATACCTTTTTCCGCACGTTTCATGACAGTACGTTCTAAAACCTCATAAATTGATCGAGCGAACAGCAAACCGTCGCCGGATATACGCACTGCTAGTTTTAGATAATTACCACCACTGGTAGGAAAGGTTTTAATATACTCTATAGAGTCATCTTTCGGATTCAGCCCGACAAAATCCGGTGCAGATATTATTTTCATCGTTCAATAAAGAAAGCCGCCTACAATGAGACGACAGTCTTGTCGGATACGCTACGTACAAGTATTATATAAACAATATAAATCCGAGCCGTACTCTCCCTGTCGGAAAATGCGGTTCGGATTATCGGGGTTTGGTACCGGCGGCCGGACTCGAACCGGCACGCCCCGAAGAGCGGTGGATTTTGAATCCACTAAGTCTACCAATTCCATCACGCCGGCACGGTTAACTATTGGGTGCTTTAGTGCTGCTTAATTATATGCCATTTTCCTTTTAATTGCAACACTTTTCGTTTAACTAGCCTTTTTTTCGTTTAGCCATTTATACCCTATGTTTAACTTATTCGTGCACAATTCGTGCACAGCACGTGTTTGGTTAGGCGATTTTTACTTTATTGAGAACATATGTCGCTCTCTCTTCAACACACGGATACATATGGCTATATGTGTTCCACGTCTCTTCTACTCTAGCGTGTCCCAATCTACGAGCCACTTCCTTGATATCTACACCTTCATTTATTAATAGAGAAGCATGTGAGTGTCGGTAGTCGTGTATTCGGATCTTTTTTTGATTGGCTAACTTAGCATACTTAATGTTTCTATAATGAATTTTTTCATTTCTTATACAGTTCTCACCACCACATATTCGATAATCATCAGTAAAGTGAGTTAGTTGTTTTTGTCTTTCCTTGTGTTCATTAAGTACCTTAACCAGCTGTAATGGTAGTTTTATAGTTCTTATCGACGAGTTGTTTTTGGGTTTTGTTTCTCTGTCTCCGTCCTTTAGCACTTGACTTATACTTCGCTTAACTGACATCTGATTCCCTTGTATGTCACTCCATTTTAGTGCCTGTATTTCCCCTCTTCGTAATCCTGTAAGAAAAGCTATACAGAAGAATACATAATAGTCCCACTCAGATAAGTTATTATTTTCCAGTTGATAACTTGCTGCTGTCTGCCTTGCTACGTTAATGAACTCTGAGAACTCGTTAGATGTGTAATATAGCATTTCTTTGCTGACTCCTATAGTATCCTTGAAATTCTTAATCTTCTTTAATGGGTTTCGTGACAAATGCTCCATCTCTACCCCATAATTGAGTAAGGCATTAAAGCATTTATAGATATGCCTTTTAGTGCTAATTGACAAATCCTTATTTCCTATTTCTATTTTCCATTCTTGTAGTAGAGGGAGTGTTATCTTGTGCAAGTAAACATCAGCAAATTTTTCTTTTACATGAACTCTGTAGTTACATTCATTTCTATTAACGGTTGCACCACGTAGTTCAAGTTTCTTAACAGTTTCATACTCATCATAGAGTTGCTGTAAAGTCATTTTCTCTACAGGGGTTTGCATGGAGTTAATTTCCTTTCTTAGCTTGTCCTCCATATTATTTGCCGCTTCTGATCCATAAGCAACACGAGATAATTGCTTGTACTTCCCATTAATAGATATATAATTTACTCTTACCATATATTTCTGTAAGCCATCTTTTTTGACACCATCTACTTTATATATAGGCATCTTTGACCTCCTTTCGGACGGCTCAACCTTGCCCTGTTATTTTATCATGCACTATGTTTCAGGGTCAAGGTTGAGATATATGTTTATGCTGGGTTCGCAATTAACGATTTTACTGTAATTCCAGTGCTTTTAGCTTCATTTGGCGCTGTTCTAAGTCGTTTACATCTATGCCCCATACATCATATGCAATTCCGGTATTTACTGTGTGTATTCCATACGATAGTGTGTCACGTTTGATCATCTCCTCTTTAACAAGTTTCTTTAGTTTTGCTATTGTCGCTGACGATAAGCGTCCAAACAGGGTGGTTATTTCCTTGTTGCTCATTTCTGAATGTGTGTAATAAATTCTCAACGCTTCGTCGATACTTGTGATTCTTGGTATATTCATATCTCAAAACCTCGTTTCTAGTAAATAAGTTCTTTACTGCCCTTTTTTACTTGAGGACAAAATGTCCCGAGGTTACAATCCAGGGTTAGGAGTAAGGGTAAAGCATTATTACCCTTATTCCTTTTTGGAAAAACCATTGCAATCGTTCGTGTTGTCGTTAGACAAAAACCACCAGAATGATTCATCCTCAACCCCGTCTGCTATGAAAGGAAAACATCCCCTCATATATCAGGACAAAAAAAGGGCATTTCGCAGGGCAGTTTTGAAAAATAATTAAAAAACTTTTTTTATCGCTTTAATTCCTCGTTCAATACTCTCTTTTACAGAGCTCTCGCTAACACCTTCGGTATATGCTATTTCTTGTATACTTTTACTGAGTAGAAAATAAGCATTGATCCTTTGCCCCTGTATTTCCGGTAGAGAGTTTATAGCACAGCATAATCGGCAATGGACATCCATTCTCGATAGTATCGATTCTGGATTGTTATTGTGATTTGCTATTGATGCTTGTTCTTCAGTTCCATCCTCAACATTTAACGAGTACACCTTATTCCGGCGTTTTTTACGCTTATGTGTTTTTTCTTTCCGCTTGTCTGCTATAAGCTCTGCTGCTACTTCCTCGTTCACTTCAACAAACTCGTCGTGTGTGTACCATGGGTAGAAGTCACGCAAATTGATTGTTACCATTTCTGTTCTCCTCAACTCATGTTTTTTATGTAGTGCAAAATAGAGTGAGGGTGGCGATCTAGCTCTGTATTTGATTTTTTGCACAATAATCGCTCCTTCCGGTTTCAGGAACCTCAAGTGCTGTACTTATAAAAAAGACAACAGGTGAGATCACCAATCTGGTGTCCCACGGCTGTCGTCTTTGCGCTCGGCGTGAGTTCTATATATATAATGATAATCTATTTAGAATTGTGCTTTATGTTTTTGACTTCCATAGTACCATCCCTTTGGAAAAGTATCCGGGTTTCACAATCCCGGCGGATGATAATTATGGTGTTTGATTTTTCCTCAACCATGGCAACTAGCTTGTTTTCAATATTTCTTATTTCTTTCATGTTTTTCACCATTTGTTGAAAATCGTGAATTTGCATCCTATTTTCTTTTAGAAACTACACGTTTTCCGGCACTAAATGGTGAGTCAAAAGGTTATATATTTTTCCATCCAAAAGTGCTATGCTTTAAGTGTTGGAAAACCGTGCTTTTTGCGAGTACAGAAGTGTTATCTGCAATAAAAATAGCACAGCATTTTCATTATGTAGTTAGCGTGAAGTTCTGGTAAAGTTCGTGGTTTGTTTTTATTTTGAGAGGTAGCGATATGTTAACGAACTCACTAACCATGCGTACTTTCGGTGATGTACTCAAGCCGAACATGAGTAAAACTGCTATAAAAAAACAATACGATAATAATAAGAACCTTTTTGAAGTGACACCTGACGCTATAGAAAGGGACGCATCAAAGCAAGAAACTCTTTATGAGCTGTTGTTTGATTCCCTGATTTATACGCTGCAGCAGGACGAATGCTTCAAGTTTCCGGACATCAGCAAGAGTTGGATAAGTGAGACAATAAACAACAAAAAACCGATAAGTTCAGAAATTATCAAAGCGGCACAAAAACAAGAGGCAGCAACATTCGTTGCTGCATACTTTGCTAGTAACATTGTGCCGAATATTCCAAAACACCTGCTGAGCGTTGTGGTGGATGGTATCATGATTCTAGTTCAGTACGATACGAGTCTTGGTAGGAAAAAGAGGGATTCTCTAAAATCAGCGAGGGAGAGAAAGAGCGAAGCAGACTTCCTTGCCGATGTTTGGGTTTTAGCAGTGTGCAGAGGTGCAGAGCACCATAAAAGAAAGCAGATGGACGAAACCATTGTTATATCATCAGGAGAATCTAAGCCTCTCCCTGTCGAAAACCAAGGTGATGCTATAGACCTAAACACTGAACAGTGCTCTCACTCACGAAAGACTCTTTTTCTATTTCGATTACGTAAGAAAAGTAGCATAACGCAAAAAAAGCTCACTTCTTCAAATCGCCCACAGTCGACCGGTAAGAAGAAAAAGAGCCTTATAAGAATTTATATATCAGCAGCTATACCGTTGACCTCAGTTATTGCTCTGGTTATCGTTTGGCAATCATTGTCAGCACCTTCGCTCGCCATGGAAAGTGCGGTAGAAGCGCCTGTTGAATATAGTTCAGAAGAGAGTGCAGCTGAAAACGTTGAAGAAGTAAGCATCCGTAAACCTCTTATGGACGTTCCCCTGTTTAGAAAGCCCTATATTGAAGTTGGAGATAGCGAAGGCTATCTTGCAGAAGGAAATGACAAAGAAAACACGATCAAGATATTCTCATGGGAAGAAACAATACTATATGATGATATATCTGGCTATACTAACTACGCTACATATGCACTTAACTCCGAGGCAAGTAAGTTTTCAGCTACTTTTAACCCTCCGAAATATCGTGCGTTTGAGCCGGAGCTAGCTTATAGGGTATATGGGGATGGTGAGATATTTTATGAAACTGTGCTAGACTGTGATTCGTTACCTATGTTTGTTAGCATCGATACTTCCGGTGTTTATTACCTTAAGATTGAAGTTGAGCTTACAGGGCACGTGTATGCCTCCTTTGCTGACTATTATTTCCTTGGTATACAGAATGCAGTAATAACAACAACAGGTTAACCTAACTAAACTCAGAAAGCATATCGAGGCGCGGCTCTGGATAATCCTTGCTGCGTCTCGTACCGTTATGTTTCAATATAAATAGTCTTCGACACTTACTACCACTTGCAAGCGAGTAATTCTTCTGCTGATGTCTTGGTAACCTCTACAAGCTCATCATGGGTGATATAGGGGTAAAATTCTTTAAGATTTATAACGATAGACATGTTTCGTCACCCTTATTGTTACCTTGCTTTGTAAAATGAATGAAGATTGGTTGTGATCGACACCATGTCTGGATATAAAATATGGTTGCTGTTTGCACGAGAACTCCTTTCAAGAGTCCGATAAAACAGCAACCTTTTGCTTAATATGGATAAGAATCCGACAGACAACATCTAGAAGTTGTTGTTTATTGGATTCCGAGGGCATTGACATTATATTGTAAATGTTACGTTCTTGATAAAACTAACTCAGTGAAAATTATTAGGCTGACTCATCCGCTTAAAATAAATAAAGAAAAATTCTCGTCTTACTCCGATTATCGAAAAATAAAACTGCTCTCTCAATGTAAAATTTAATTAGCAATTACAATATTGGAGGCAGTAAGTATGAGAAGTCGCAGTAGAGCGTTGGGAAATGAGAACATCGTTGGCAAAACCATTGTCGACCTCAGAAAAAAGCAAGGAATGACGCAGAAAGAGCTTCTAGCTAAACTTCAAGTAACAGGATTGGAGATGAGCGCAACAAGCTTGTCTCAACTTGAAGGGAAATATAGAACAGCCAAAGATTATGAGGTTCTCGCAGTTGCGGAAGCTTTAAATGTAGACCTAGATACGATATACGGAAGAAAGAAGATTGATTAATTAAATATTTGATTTAGGGAGCAGAACATGTCTAAGTACAACACAGGTCTTTTAATCAGCGAACTAAGGGAACGAACCGCTTTAGAACGAGAAGCCATATCTGATTTGTCAAACATTGACGAGTCAAGCCTCCGGAGAATAGAAAACGAAAAACAGCTTCCCAAACAAAAAACACTGGCTAAAATCATTGAATCGATTGATTTGCCTATAGAGGGGTTTGTGTATCCACTATTAGATGAGCTGCCAATGGAGGTTTTGTTATTATGTGATCGATTGACACAGACTCTTGACATGGAAGACACTATAACAGCGGAGAAAGTGCTAAACCAACTAAAGGAGATTCCCAACCTTGAAACTGGAGTCATTACACAGTTTATTATTAGCAGCACAGCTCGTCTCTGGGAGCTTCAGGGAAAACCTATTGATGAAATACTTCCCTTAATTGAAGAAGGCATGACAGAAACATTTGCTAGCTATAAAGATGATGCTGATATTACTACTAAGGTGCTTGTTTTAGAAGAACCGGAGCTTATGCATACAAAAGCACGACTACTAGCAAAATCAGGTAAAGTGGATGACGCCATTGTGATTCTCGAAAAGATGGTAAATAACTTAGTCAAAATACCAAGTGCAGATAGAGAAAAAGAGCGTCAGTTTGCGGCATTGATTTTTTCTCTATCAAAATTTCTGATTCTTAATGGTGACTATGAAAAAGTATTGTCATTTTGTGAACTTGGAGCGGAATACTCTGCAGCACGTAAGTATGGATACTTAAACCCCGATTTTGAACTCTGTAAGGCAACAGCTTTGCGTAAACTGGGAAGAGTAAGTGAATGCAAAGCGCCCTTGCAGTATGCTTATTTTGGTTTTATTTTGCTTGGCGATATAGCAAAAGCAAAAGAGCTATTAGTTAATGCTAAAAAAGATTTCGGTATACAGTTTCCAACTTATGGTGTTGAGAAGATGAATTATTTAAATCAACATCGTGTTCTTTACAATCGTGGAGAAGCAGTGCAGTGTTTCAGCTTTGGAACTATGCTACGTGCTCTTAGGGAGAGAGCAGGTCTTTCTCTCGAACAGCTCAGCCAAGGACTTTGTAGTAAACAAACTCTTTTAAGAGTTGAAAACGATGAAACAATAGAAAACTACTTCACGATTGAAGCTGTAATGCAACGACTAGGACGTGATATTAACCTATATAAGAACTTCTTTTTGTCGAAAAATGATTTTGTACAGTTACAACTTCGTGACAGGATAAGAATGTTGGTCATTGAACAAAGATTCGATACAGCAGCTGCATTATTAAGTACGCTTGAAACATTAAAATATAACGCTCAAAATAACGCATTACGACAATTTATTGAAATGACACGTGTTCTCATATATGCCAACAAGTGTGGTGAGCCATCGCCTACCCTACCGATTATGTTATTAGAAGCATTACATATCACATGTCCGCAATTCGATGAGAGTGATATCGAAAAGTATCATCTTACTTATAATGAGATTGTTCTTATTAACCAGTATGCCGGATACTTTGGAGATACAGATAATCCGGAACGGTCTGCTGATATATATTACCGGTTGCGCCGAAATATAAATGGAAAGTATGTTGATGAGATTGAAAAAGCGAGAATGTATTCCACAGTTTTGTTCAACTGTTCATCATCACAGGGAAGAGCTGGACGTTTAAGTGAATCTTTGGAAACGATAACTGATGGAGAAAATTTTGAACGAAATCGGGGGCGTATTATTGATCTTCCTGGGTTTATATTTAATAGGGGATACTGCTTGCTCTTACAATCCAGAAAATACGAAAGCCTACCATACTTTGCCTTAGCATACTATGGAGCTTCTCTTTTTGCGAAGTATGGGCAGGAGAGTTACCTGCCCACAATTCAAAGAATCGTAGAAAAAAATTTGGAGCTTGTATTCGACTAATCTCGACCGACTCTATAAGGAAGAACAAAATTCGGTCTGGCTTCGTCAGAATCATTATCTATATCTTGCGAGCTTGATAGAGGCACAAGACTAACGGATAGCATGAATATTGCAACGAAAGCAACTCCAACAACTCTTTTTCTAATCGAACTCATTAGCAAACTCCTTTCTAACCCACACTCGAGGCAATCACAATTGAATGTAAAGGCTTTGTCATACTAATAAGTTACAAAAAGGCTCTATATATATTAAGGCGCGCTATGTAATGAAACGTTACATGACGCGCCTTGAAAAGATTTGAGTTTGAGAAATAATCGATATTGATGCCATCTTTTACCGAAGTATAAAGGTATAGTTCATGCTTTTAAATAATATCATATTAATTCTTTATGTTTTATTCAATGTCGGCGATGTTTATGTATAATTATTACCGACAGCAAATTATATACTAGTATGAGGTGTTGTCTGATGGTAGGAACAAGGTTAGCTGAGTTACGCAAGGAACAAGACATGTCACAAAAAGAACTGTCGAAACTGCTGTCAGTCTCAGTAACTACAATCAGTAGCTATGAGAATGGTCATAATAATCCAGATGATGACACAAAAGTTCAAATAGCAAAGATTTTTAACGTGTCTTTAGATTATTTATTAGGAGCAACTGATGAGAGATTGCTATTAAACAGATTCAATAAAACTAATGTGATTGTTTTGCCAAAGAGTTTTCCTTCCAAGGTAATAGAAGATGTCAGAGAGTATGCGAAGTTCATGAGTTTTAAACATAAACAACTACTATAGAGGCGATTCACTTGCAGTGATAAATATGTTTTAAACTAATTCCAAAACACATACAGAAAAGTAAAACATCTATTTATTCCAATGAGAGTCCAGCACTTTTTTTCGGCAAAAGAGTTACTTAGTAGAAAGGAGTCATGATGAACTATATATAGTCACTAAGCAAGCAGAAGGAAAGATGCTATTATATTAGCATGAATAAATCTAATTATAAGAGGAGGAATATCAGTGAGAAAATTGTCAATTACAGTAATAATAGTTGCTATACTAATGTCTATTATTGCTCCAATGTCAAGTGCAAGTGCAAATGCAGGATCGAATAACTCATCATTCCATAGCATTGTATGGGGTTATAGTGGTGGAAAACACTTTACTTCAGTTTCAATGAGATACGAACGAGCTATGGCACAGGTGATAACTAGTAGTGGAATGAGTCATACAGTATTTGCGCCAAGTGTTGGTGGAGTAGCAAGAGCTGAAGTGGCGGCTATCGAAAGTACGCCGCACAGCCATATCTGGGGCTCAAAATAGTACATAGAATAAAATTAATACCGAAATCCATTCATTAAACATGCACACAGCCTCTTTAGTTAAAGCGATTATAGCTTCTGTTCTCGTTTTCGCTATTTGTGATGGAGCTCTTTGAAAGGATAATTCGGGGTGGACTGATGAAAAAGTTGATAGTTATATTATTCATTTTAGTCAATATCTTATTGTTTTTTAATATAAAACAAGTTTATATGGATAATGATTTAACAGACGTACTTCAAACGATTAACGTTCACCCCGATATAGTCCATGCCTCTTTATTTATTAGTAATCCTAATAACGAACTAATATCTGACGAAGACAGCGAAGAAATTTTGTCTATGTTTAGAGCCATAACGCAGCAGTACGATGTCTTTATCAATTATAGTGAAATATCTTTTGACAAAAACGAATATGTTATATATCTTATGTCAGAGACTCCAATAGATCAATTATTAGGACTCGTCACTGATATGTCTCTTGTTTTTCAGGACAATAGTGATTATTTCTATACAAATCGAGATAATATAGAAAACGGCATCTACTTTTTTCTATTAAACAATCTTATTGATGTAAGAATTTTACCTATTTCCAGCATGGAGACAATACGTGGTGGAATGTATACATTTGCTGCATACACACAATCAGATTTGGAAGAAAGTGTATCTACCTTTTTGGCTGAGTTTGATTCATATGTAGATTATTTTATTGAGTTTGACATTGAACCATTTGATATTGAATATGAAATAGGTTCTTTTTTCTTTCCAATTGTTTTTGTTACTATGATTTTAATCTCTTTAGTCATCATTATGTATGTTCATATTCATTCAAAAAAAATTGCTATGCTAAAAACCATGGGGTTTTCTATTTTCGCCTTAGTGAAGCAATTGCTCTTGCCGCTTCTAATACTCATATTTTTCTCAGTATCAGGTATAAATGCTATTTTATTTATACTTTATGTTCGCGAAATCAACGTACGGACTATTCCGATTATTTGGACACTGGCACAATCTGGAGCTATACAACTAGTTGGCATAGTATTAACCTTCGCATTAAGTATTATGTTGCTGTTGTTTATCCCATCATTTTCACTACTTAATAACAGCAACATAAACCGCTATCTAATGAATGCCAACTATGTGCTCAAAATTGTCGTGTTAGTAATAATGATGCCTCTGTTGTCAAGCAGAATCGACTCAATACAAGATAACTTCAAAATGTTAAGATATGTGAGTGGCTATGAGAAAAACAGCTTCATAATAGAATATCAATTCTCGCCAATGTTGAGTCCAATGTTTCGTAGCGATGGTTATTCTACAGTTTTCAGTGAGATAGTTAGAAATACGGATTGGGAGAATATTGGTTTGGAGATTATATACGAACATGATATACTGTATGAGTACCAGCGTGCTTATAGAGTTTTAAATGACGCCGGAGGAATCTATTGCCGTGGCGGTAGAATGTGGAGCGGAGAACCATTACTGAATGTTAATGAAAATTATTTAGATATACACCCTGTAACAGATTTATACGGAAACTTGGTGGATTTGAATCAATTTGATGCTGATGTAGTCTATTTTATACCAGAAATATATATGGGAAGAGATTTTATTGAGCTATGGATTGACCACGGTTATAAAATTATCTTTGTTAACAATGAACAGTATTTATATGACTACTCTCTTGACTGGAGTTTTTCGGCTTCTGATATACCGTCTCAACCATATATCGTAACTGTTTTCAAAAATACAGCTTTTAGGCTAGATGCTTCTCCTTTTCAAAATGTGTTTTTTAATGGCGACATCAATAATCGATTGTATGACACACATTTTTACGATCGGATTTTAGTGTCCACGGTTGGAGATGAGTTGATTCGGATCCGTGAGAAACACCTGCAGGATTTACTAAATCACATATTTGTGATAATTCCAACATTTGGCTTGGTTTTGGTCATCATAGTTCAGTACTCATACCTGTACTTAAAATCTTACAAAAAGCGCATTTATATAGGGAAATTAATGGGCTATAACCTCTTTAGAGTCTTTTCTCAACTACTGTTGGAGTCTAGTTTAGCTATTGTTGTTGCTATGTCAATTGTTTGGTACTTTCAGCTTGATATTAGGTTGCTGATAGGAGTCCTATTATTGGAAATTTTTGTTTACTTAGCTGTTGTTGCAACTTCACGATGGAATCAATCGATAGCGCATGAATATAACTCATAAGAAGGAGGATAAACATTGTGTTGATTGAACTGAACAATGTAAGCAAGAAGTTTGGCAACAAGACCGTTATAGACGATTTTTCGATTCAAATTGAATCAGGAATAAAGTACGCAATCATCGGTCGTTCAGGATGTGGCAAGTCCACGCTACTTAACATTATGGGCGGTATTTTAAGGTCAACAACAGGCGATGTGACAATTTTCAACTATAAAAACATCTCAACACAAAGTAGTAAAATTAGAAAATTGTTGAGATACAACATTTCATTTTTGTTCCAAAACTATGCGCTTTCCGACAATGATACTGTCGACTATAACTTAAAAATGGCTCTCTTATACAACAAAACTGTTACGAATAAAAAACAAGCGATTTCGAAAGCGCTTGAAAAGGTCGGATTAAGTGGCTTTGAGCAACAGAAAGTCTACACACTAAGCGGTGGTGAGCAGCAACGTTTAGCAATAGCAAGGCTGTTGCTGAAGCCAACACAGATAATCCTTGCCGATGAACCTACAGGAAACTTAGACACAGAAAACCGTGATGCGATTTTTGAGCAATTATTGGATTTACATCGTGAAGGAAAAACATTGGTTCTTGTGACACATGACCCTGATCTCGCTAACATTTGTGATGTTGTTATTAAGCTCGGATAGAAAAATTATTATTAGCAAACATTTTAAAGTGATTATCATAAGATAAAAATAAAACCGCATTTTACAAGTAAAGTCATTTAATATCCGTTTAGTTACTCAGTATAGAGGTATAATTAATATATGTGGAAAAAACAGTTAAATAGTTACACAGTTTTTACTATTATAGCAATTATACTTGCATCATTAATAACAGGGTGCAGTTTAAGTATGTACGATGAGTTTGATCCTCCGGAGTTTGTATTTGTTCCGGAGGCTTCGTCAATTGGAGAGCTATCGGGAGGTTTGCAAAATATCAACAATCTCCATATCTCAGGAGAAAAGTTGTACTTTTCATCATCTACTGGTCTGGAAAAAATCTATATGATGAACTTTGATGGCTCTGATTTAACTGCACTGCCTAACTTTTTTCCTACTGTTCACCCTGATGTTACTGATAGTTATGTGTTTGTGTCGGATATTCATGTTGATAACGACGGCTATATTTATGTAGTTGAGAGAGTATCTCCAATGATATGGGATCCTCAAGACTCAGGAATGAAAATATTCTTTATTTTACGGAAATTCGATTCATTAGGTATGGTTATGCTTGAAGTTGACTTAACTAACGAAGTTTTTGGAAACAGCAATGTATTAATGGATAAAGTTTGTGTTGATGATTCAGGTAACATCTATATAAGCACATCAGACAACATTTATATGCTTAGTAATGAAGGCAGATTCATCTTTAGTCTTAACTCTGGACATGGGAGCAGTTCAATTAATCATCTGATCAGGATGCCTGACGGTACGGTATCAATGGCAACAAATCATCCAACGGGAGTAATTATTCGAGAAATCAACACTGAAAGCAGAACTTTTGGTCAAACTGTAACAATACCAATTTTAGGTGATTACAGTATATTTCCAGGTAATGAGCAGTTTATCGTACTCCTTAGCGACGCATTCCATCTTTTTGGTATAGATGTTGAAACAGGCGAAACAGTAGAAGTCCTTAATTGGATAGACAGCGATGTGTCATCAGCCGGTGTAAACGATATTATTATGCAGGATAATCGTATTATGCTTGTCAGACAAAACTGGGACTGGGTAGGTGGGCTTGTAACTGAGCTTGTTTTACTTACAAAAACACCATACGCTGATTTGCCTCAAAAAACACTTTTGACACTTGCAACATTTGAATCCGATAGTCACAGGGAATCAGTTCTTGAGTTTAACAGAAAAAGTGAAACTCACCGCATACAAATCATTGATTATTCTGTCTATAATACAAGAGATGATATGACCGCCGGGCTTACCAGACTTACAACAGAGATAATTGCAGGAAAAGTCCCTGATATCCTAGATGTAACATATTTGCCGTTTGAGCAGTTTGCATCGAGAGGGCTATTTATTGATTTGTATACATTTATCGATTCTGATCCGGAGATGAATCGAGACAGCTTCGTAGAAAGTGTCCTTAAAGCAGCAGAAATTGACGGTCAGCTATATAGGATGTTCCCGGAGTTTTCTATCAGCACTTTGGTAGGACATCCATCAGTTGTTGGAAGTAATCCCGGATGGGACTTTAACGAGTTTAAAGCAACTCTTACAGAAAACTCACAGGCGACAATTCCTCTGGGCGAAGCTATGACTAAGGAAGTATTTTTACAAAATGTGTTTATGTTTAGCATGGAGCAGTTTGTTGACTGGGATACAGGTATAGCTCATTTTGACTCAGATGAATTTATAGAGCTTCTTGAGTTTGCCGACACATTTCCTCTTTATCCCTCAAGAGAGTATAATTACTATACTGAGATTTGGACATCGCATGGAGCGATTACCAGCAATCAGCAGATATTGTTTCCGATGGTGTTTGCAGGATATAGTGAATTCCTCCTAACCCGCACTATATTCGGTGGAGAGCTCGTATTTAAGGGCTTCCCGCCGCAAGTTAGAAATGGTAGTGCGTTCGTTGCTAATGGAGGTCTTGCTGTTACAACGGCATGTACAGATAAACAAGGTGCATGGGAGTTCCTCAAAACATTTCTTACAGAAGATTGGCAGCGTATGTATTGGGGTAGTTCATCTTTTCCTGTAAATAGCACGATATTCGAGCAACACCTTACAGAAGCATTAGAAGTTATGGGAGAACAATGGAGTGGAGGACCCACCGTAGATGGCACGATTTATATTCCAAACCTGACAGAGGATGAAGCGGAGCAGATAGTTGCACTAATAAACTCCATCGATACAATTATAAGTCAAGACGTAACGTTGTGGAACATCGTCATTGAAAGTGTATCAGACTACTTCCACGGAAAAAGCTCCTTGCAAGATACAGTCCGCATCATACAAAATCGTGCATCCACTTACATGTCAGAACAGAGCGGATAGAAATACCAGGCTACATGGGTATAGTTATTTTTGTGTGAAAAGCAAAACCGAGACGAAGAACGAGAGATTGGCAGAGAGTTGCGAAGAAGCATAGAGAGTCTTTCGCACACCCTAGCGCAACTTGTGCGCTATAAGACAGTGCTGATAATTTATTTAGATGTAAGGCGGTTTTGGCATAATTGCATTAATCTATGATAGAGCCAATAAGGCATCCATAATGTTACAATGTTTTGTGGAATCTTTTACTTCACAATTATATAGTTCTTCTCAAATCTCATAGTTTCAATGTTCATTTACACAACTCGGTTTTAAAAAATTGTCAAATTAACCCGTGCTAATTCGAGTGTGAGCTAAAACGGCAAGCAGGGCAACCATGGCCACACAAGTGGCATGGTTGCTTTTTTTCGCGCTGAATGCGCTCAAAAAAAACTCTTGTTGGGGAGCTTCCCCAAACCCAGCGTCTTCGGGACAAAATGTCCCGAAGACCGGTGCGTTGCACCTTGTTGTTGCGTCATGTCGCTATCGCTCCATTTCCTTGTTTTTACGACCGTCAGTGATGCCGAGCAAGTGGTCAACATTACTCTTTACCGCAACAGCTTCACGCATATCTTTTTGCATTGATCTATACTGTGAGTAGAGTGCCTTTTTGTCTGATGCGAGTTGATTTGCTTCTGTTTTTAGTTCATCCATTTTTGGTAATCTTTTACCCTGCAGCAACTCTTTCATGGCGGATTGTGCAGTTCGATAATCCCTTATATCGTCCTCATGTTCAGCGAGAAACTTGCTGCTATACTTCTTTGCCTTATATTCCTCAAAAACGGGGCGAGTCCGTGCATACTCGACTATAACCTCTCTAAGTCCACTATTATGTTTTTGCTTTGATTCGATCGCTTTTATTTTCTCTGAAAGAACGTGGAATCCATCAACAGCGGTTTCGGTTTTCGTTTCCAAATCCTCGTAATTTAGCAGATCATTTTCTTGAAGGTATTGTAATGCTGCAGCCATCTGCTTGAGGTTATAGATTTTTGCCCATTGCTGATATGCTGCTCCTTTTCCTTCCTTCAGCTTTTCCTGTATATCGATGATAAGATTTACCTTGCGTGATGGCTTTTGACTAATTATATTGATTCTTCCGGATGGGAGCGTTGTGCGTCCTTCGATGATGGCAATGATGTCATCGTACCCGTATCCTTCACCAAGTGTTGAAGAGCGTAATCTGGTAAACCTTTCCTGCCCTTCAACACGAAAAGAAATGGCATCGCCACGTCCAATCTTATGTTCATAACCTTTAGCTGTCATTGATGAAAGGAAGGTCTCTATGTCCTTTGGTTTTTCGGATAAGGAAACATCAATCGCAACTCGTAAGCGGTCCTGATATGTTGGTGCTTTTCCATATGTTGCTTCAAACCATTGACCATAATGCATGAATTTACCTTTACTTTTTTGCTTTGGGTTTTTGATAACGGATAAATTGTTTTCATAGCAAATCCTGTCAGATAGTCTCCGTAAAGCCCTAGCTGATCTCAAAAAATCACGATACTTATGAGTACAATCAAGTGTGGTAGAGTTATAATAGATATGAACGTGCGGATGTGGTCGATCTATATGTGATACAACGAAAAATGCGTGTCTGCCTTTAGTCCACCGCATCGCTAAATCGTAGCCGACTTTGAGTGCAGACTCAGCATCGATTTCACCCTGCATAAATGATTGACGAATTTGATAACATAAAATATTTTCATCACGTTTTTGTTCGCGACCAGTAATTGCTTTATACCTTGCTTTTGAAAGCAGAAACTCTGCATGTGCGGTTTCGGGATCGCACATATATGAGGCAATCAGTTCGCCGTCATTTGTTTTATCTTTATCCTTCCCATAATTAAAACGGTCTTTCATTGACCGGATAATACCACCGCTGCTGATGTAATGATTGATTAATCTTGATGTAGCCATGTTTCTCTCTCCTTCCAAAAAAGTCAAGACGGCTGTGACCAACCGTCTTGCATTGTATTCAACTTTGGGACAAAATGTCCCGAGGTTTATGACATTATAAATGCTTTCAGCGAGTAATTGAGTTCGCCTAACTTTTCAATCAACCATCCTACGAAAAGAGAAATGCCGACCGGCGAAATGAGGAACGCAATCGCAATGAAAACGATGCCCCCTGTTAGTTGTCCTATGACAAACAGAACGATTGCTATAAGCAAAGCGAGTCCTGCAGCGATTCCCATAACCTTTTCTGCAATGCAGAATAGGAATGTCAGAATCGCCCATAAAAGTGTCAGGAGAACAATGAATGGTGCTGCGATTATCTTCAATATGATTTGCATTTCTATCACCCCATTGTGACAATGTTATTCTATATGAATATTATATCTTCAGGGGTATATGCACACAAGGATGTAAAAAATAGCAGCAGTATGCCCACCTGCTTTAATTTGACTTTTAAATTTAGTGAGCGACGCGAAAAAAGGTATGCCTAATACGCTTGCTATCGCAAGGTGGGTATCATTAATAAGTTTGGACGTGGTACTATACTATTGTTTAGTAATCTATCAACCTATGAATTAGGGGCGGGGTTTGGTTGAAGACATTTTCATTCTGTGTTGGAAAGTAGAAAATGAAACACCAGATTCTTTTGTCCACTCCGCTTCCATTTGAGTTGCCCATTCATTATGCCCATGCTCTCGCATTTTGCTAATGAGTTCATTACGTGAAATAATTCCAAAACCTCGTTGGATCAATAAAACTTTAAGAGAATTAAGTTTCAATAATGCCTCTACACTTCTTATATTGCTTTTCAAAATCAAGTTATGTACATATGAAGACAAACCAAGTTCTCCAAGGTCTGTTAAGCAGAGTGCAAATTCTTCTTGCTTTAATAATAAGTTGTCTGGCGTATCAACAGCTAACTGTTTAACCCCTGCACTTAAAACTTCAATCTTAGCATTAGCATCATCAATAGCTCTATCCCGATCATATAGTAAAAGTTTTACACTCATTTTACGTTTTCTTGAAACGTGCCGCATCTTACGTACTGCTGTTGCTAATATGTGTCTTCCTGTACTGCGATTAACACCTAACAGTTCGGCAGTTCGAATGTAGGTGTTTCCATCACGATAATAGTACTCAAGTGCTTTTTGCTCATTTACTTTTAGTGTGCCAATAGTTTCAAGAATTCCTCGCACATAAGCATCACCATCGTCATTGGCAACACTGAATACTTCACAATAAATTTTTGATGCAAACTCACTATCTGTCAAAGTAAGCCACTACCTCTCTTTCCTGCTGCCAAAAACTTAGCATCTTCTTAGTGGTATTGCAATAGCAAATGCATAAATGATGTCTTATAATGCATAATTGCATCAAAATGCAGATTTCTCTCCGCAAAATTACATGTATGTGTAGCAAAAATAATATAAAATTTTTCTTTATACACATAATGCGTATTTTAATCTCGTATGTTGTAATTCTTAAAACATCCTTTCCACATATTCGTACTTATCGCAATGCTTTGTGGTGTCTTTTCATCACTAAAAGTGTATTGATTTTTTCAGCTTTACAGGCATATAATGTGCTTGTGGCTTTTTTGTTTGGGAAAGGAGTTTGCCATGCAGGAGACTTTATTTGATGTTAAGAATTATTATAAGTTAGATAATCTTAGTGAAGTCCATATGCAGTTATTGGTTCTTAGTAGACAAGCGAGCGAACTATCTACTATTAACAGCAGACCTGAAAGAGATTTCATGACTGCAGACATTGCGGATTACTTATCGCTCATAAAAGAACATTGCTTATCTTTGGACGTTCTGATTGAGAAAATTACCAGAGAAATTATAAAGGGTCGGATTCTTAAACAATAGTAATTGAGAAAGTGGGTTTATATTATGAAAGGGCATTTATTATATTTATACTAGCAATAAGAATGCTTGTGCTTACTGCATGTCGCAGTAATGAATACTTCGATGATAAGTTCATTTGCGATCTTGATGTTGATAAAGAGATGCAGGAGCTTGAAGAACTCCGTGAAGCATTCAAAGAAATGGGGATTAATCTTCCTGAGTTTGGTGATTTTACAATCTATGAACCGGAGGAAGAAGCAAAGCCTAAAGAGGGATACGAGCTTGCGCCGATAGATATCATTTCTCTGACGAGTCCGGGACGCAACGCACTTACCGGAAATCATTATTATGCCGATGGAATAATAATGGAAGTTGGAGTGTATGAAAAGGGCTTGGAGTTCGCAAGTTTTGTATTTATGCATGAAGAGAATGAGCTATGGGAAAACGTGGCGATAATCGGTCCTAATCTTGTAGATGAGCTTATTGAAGCCATGTATGATGCTGAAAGCATAAGATTCTACTTTGAGTATATAGGCTACTCTGAGATGCTTAATAGTCCGTGTGGAAAAATTGAATCATACGAGATTATTGACCCTTTCTAAGTAAGAGAAATCCGGGTTTGAGTGATTTCATTGAGAATGACCATGTATGGTCATTTTCTTTTAGCAAATTACTGTGACCGTAATCTTCACACACTAAAGGTGTTGTGTTTTCTACCCGTTTTTTTAATTCTATCTTTTAAAAATTCCGTTATCATCAGCTGTTAAGGTCGGAGATTTTTGTATACCAAAACATCAAGTTATGCTATAATTGAATTAAAAGAGGTGTTTATAATGAATAGTCTTTGTTTTAGTTTAAATTGGGAAACTATGGTTGCGATAATTGCATTGATTGTGTCAATAATTGCGATTATTGTATCTTTCCGTCAAAGCCGCCAAGCATTAATTAGTGGAAACTATAATTATATTTCAATATCAAAAGTCAGTTTATATCGAAAAGAAGTTGATGCTTATAATTCATTACCTCCTGATAATAAGGCTAAAGTTAAACTAAAGTGCATTGATAAGGATTTGCCTGACAATACTGAAGCACACTGTTATATTATCGATTTCTTTGGGAACACGCAGGGAGCATCGCTAATTCGTAAAGTTAAGTTTGAATCATTTGCTTTTTTATTTAAGACTTCAAAAGAAAAACCAGAAGTTTTCATAATGAAAAAGCCGTTCCGAAGAACACAACTTGCTACCGTGCGAAGTATTCCCGACAATGAACATGAATATTCTTTTTCGCTTATGTGCTATGTCCCAAAGTATTATAAAGATGATGATACTATTGAAAGATTTGATTTCTTTGGAAATTTTGCAAAAATTAACATGACTGTTTCATATATAAATATACTTGGCATTAAAACTAAAATGAATCAAGAATTAAAGCTAATAATTTATAATGACAAAATCGATCAAACAGAGGAAAAAGCAAATGTTCTTTGTGTGAAATAAACATTCTTTAGCTGATAACTCTAATATAATGAGCAAAAGCTATAACGTAATTGTAAGTAATACAATCGCACATCAAGACGTTTGCACATATGGTGAAACATCTTGATATACGATTGCCAAGCGTAGGACGGCACATTAAAACAGGTCTGACTCCCACGATAAAGCCGTGAGAGCCAGACCTGTATCAACGTGCATGGACAGGACGATGAACGTTTATTATGGTGGCACTGCTGCGCAGCAGTGCATCACTCCGTGCGCTTGCTCAACTGTTGCGTGTTAAAATGCATCCATCCTGTCACCCTTTTTGTGGCAGTCTGGATGCATATCAACTTGCTAGAGTTCCCTGACTATTCTGAGACGCTTACCCTTCCGTGTGGAAAAATCGAGTCATACGAAATTATTGACTTTTTCATATTCTAGCGATATACTTATACTGGTCGGGGATTGGGGGTTTTCACTCCCTCTCCCCTCTGGACTTACCGCTTCCGTTTGCGTTTGCTGTTGGGCTTCCGTTTTCGGGGCGGTTTTTCTTTTCCTCTTTTGTAGGTCAGCCACAGTGCGAGGGTTGCGATGGTGGCGGTACAAGTCTTGAAGAAAAAAAGCAGTTCAAATCGCTCCCCTGCCCCTATAACTCCACTAGTGCTGCTAGTTGTTTTAGTAACTCTGATAGTGGTTTCCAAAGTGATGTATAGTCGTTTTGGATGGTATTGATTTGTTGTTGGTTTATACTTCCGTATGTATTTACTCTTGTTGCTATTTGGTTGAGGTTATTTGAACATTTTCGTTGTAGTGATACAAGGTCCTGAACCGGTGAGAGGTCAACGTTTAGTATATATCCGTTTAGCACCATCTTTCTTACATATGCTCCGGCGTTTGATACTCCTGCTTCTGCCATGCGTTCCTTTATTGTTCCCATTTCCTCCGGTGTTACCAAGACATGCAGATGTACATTTCTTTTGCGGTTCTTACTCACCGTTCTTCACGCTCCTTGCTTCTTTTACGCTGAGTCTGTTCTTTTACTTTGTCAAGTGGCTTGTTATTGATTGGTTGTATTGCTGTCGGTGGTGTTATCGGATATATAATTTCCTTTTTGTTATTGTCATCCATTTTATTCTCCAATCTGTGTAATGTTAGAATTTGATACCCCAAAACCGGGGTAGGGTATGATATCGTATTCCCTACCCTAGTTAGGGATCTGCAAACCCTGTAACCATGCGGTTTATTTTGGGGCAAATTCTAACATATACCCCTTCTTTTTCGCATATATTTACGCTGTTGTTTTTTCTTAACTTCATCTGCACAAGCGTCTGAACAATAGAGTCGTTTGCTTCCTGCAGGGAACTCATATCCACAGATGATACAAGTCTTTGTTTCACCGCTACCTGTGAGTGAGGCTTCCAGTTTAGGATCAAGTGGCAATACAGCTTCTCGGAAGTAACTGCAGTATGAACCTGTCCAACACTTCGTCAGCATGTAGCAAGCATCATTGAGTTGCAGGCAACCGTACTCCTGGCAATAATTTGCGCATTCGGAAACCAGCTTCTTTATCCTCTGTTTTTCCTTATAAGTCAGTTCTCGTTCAAACTCTCTCATTCTTGTGTACCATTGTTTGTATCGTCTGCTCCGTTATAGTCTTCGTCCCATGGGGGGGCATCGTTATCCTCGTTTGTGTAGTAGTGGTCAGGGGCTTCCGCATAATCTTCTTCCATTTCGGTCTTTTGCTGCTTCGGTTTATAGACTTTAAAGTAGAATCCGGCTCCTCCGCATATCAGGACTACTGCTACTATGAAGATGATAGTAGGAGTATTGCTGTTGCCACTTTTTTCGGGTTCCGATGGTGTTTCAGGTTCTGGTTCGGTTTCTGTGACTAGCACAAAGCCTTCGTGTATTGTAGGCTCGGGGATATCGGGTATTTCAACGAGTGCCATAAGATCAGCAACTGTAACTGCATTGAGGAAATATACATTTTCTGTAGTGCGTTGCCGGTCTATGACAAGGAAGAATATGCTTTCGTCTTGCGCCATTATTGTGAAAAACTCCTTGCCGTCGTTGTCTGTTGCATTGTCAATTACAGTACCAGTGCCTGCTGGCGTAAATGCGCTTGGCGGATTAACCGGGTAATCTGTTATCGGGTCGTCCTGTCCTTCTGTGGGTACATCGTCTGGAATCATGTCCTCCGGTAATACAGGTAGTTCCTCTGTGATTATTTCTATTTCCGTTGTCTGGTATTCCTCGTCAGGCTCTGCTCGTACTGTCGTAGTAAAAACCGGTAACATCAAAAAAACGGCTATTGCCGCTATCAATCGTATGCTCTTTTTCATTCGGTGATATCCTCCTCAAGTATATCTGCTTTAGTTGCTACGGGGAGTGTATTTCCTTTGATTGACTTTAATAGAGTAGCAAGCTCGTCAAGTGGTATGCTCATTCCTCTAATTACATCCACGATTTCAGTGTTCTCTATCTCAGTCCTTTTTGCTTCAAGCTCTTTCAGCTTTCCTTGGTACTCGGCGATTTTCGCCTTTACTTTTGTTATCTCAGTCAGGATTTTATCTGTTTTCGTTATTGGCATTTCTGTTCTCCTTTACGGTAATCTGCCAAAACCCAAAAAGTGATTTTGCCAGTAATTAGTGTTTATGGATGCATAGCTTATAGGGCTTCCACAATGTATCATCATTCCGTTGCCGATGTAGATACCCACATGCGTAGCGGCATTTGGGTTTGCGTGTTTATACGTCTTCCAGAAGAAGACTAGGTCGCCCGGTCTGGCATTAGCCGGAGATACACGAGTAGTTAACCTGTATAATCCATCCGCTGTCTGTCGTCCTACATTCCAGAATGTATTGTTAATGACCCACGAAACATAGCCGCTGCAGTCAAAAGATGTTGATGGGTTTGATCCTCCCCAGACATAAGGATATCCGAGATATTTTTCCGCTTCTTTTATCATCACTCTGAACACAGGGTCTTTCAGAGCTTCGGGCGGGATTGGATATTTCTCAAACTCTCCCGGATTAGATGCATATGGATACTCGCTTATTGGAAACAGGTCGGGTCTGTTGCCGAGCGTTGCCATGTATATTGCGTATCTGCCTAATCTTTCCTCAGACAAGATGTACACCGGTATACGTGATAGGATAAAGTTTTCTAGCTCGACTTTACAGATTTTATACTCGTAATTGACTACTTCGTTGGTTGTTTCTGTATAGTAGTCTCCATTCTCATCTATCTTTACTTCCACCTTTGTTTCTATACGCTGTCGAATTTCTACAGTCACAGTAACAGTAAGGGTATATTGCATGTCAAAGAGCATGGCAATCGTACCTTGCACCTCTTCAAGAGTCCATGCCCCGTCATTCATTGCGCTAAGTATGGAAATGAGCACATATGGGTCGTGCCATATCTTGTCAAGGTCGTAATGATACTCGTCATAACCGGGGTTTTGTTTCTCATAGTTATCAAGCCGATACTGCAGTGCAGCTTCCATTGCGGCATAGGCAGCCTCCGCAGCAAGCATTTCGGAGTCCTCTGACGGATACGTACTCATAACGATAGCACCGCCAAGACTGCTTCCGACTTGCATAGCGCTTGAAATACATGATGTTATTATAATAGCCAGTACTATTAGTATGACGATAATGAGTGCCGCTTTAGGATTGGTTTTGACAAACAGTGCAATAGCTCTCAACATCCGTGTTATATTGAGGATAATCCTTTTAGTTGTCTTTTGAGTAGCTGCTGCTGTCTTTGCGCCTTTTCTTGCTGCTTCGCGTGCTTGCTTTGCGTACATCTTTTTTAGCTTGCGCTTATACAAGACTTTTGAAACAGCATTGGTCTTCATTTCGGGATTGTTTTTCAGCATGGTTTTATACTGCTTATCAGCTTTTATTTGGATCTCACGCCTTTGCTGCATCCGGGTGCGTCGTGCTGAGCTTGATCGTATGCTTTTTTTAGCAAAACGAGCACTGCTTGCTGCAATGCTCTCTCCTGTAAGCTCAGTCCTATGCGCTGCCTTTATACCAACATTTTCATGCTCCTGCTGATATATCTTATCGTGCATATACATCCATGCTTGTGTTCGTGCAGTCCCTGCAGCACCTTTAATTAATCCACGCTTTGGCTGGGCGCTTATGCCTGCACTTACTTTCTGGGAAGTGTCAGGCTTTTCCTGTTTGAGCTTTGATTGCTTTTTGCTTTCTTTCGTCACTTTTATATCTGCTTTCGGTACGGCCTCATGGTTTAGTTTGTCAGAAAACTTTGTTTTGTCAGTGTCCTGTCTAAACTTGCTTTGCTTCTTTGAGACATTTTGTCCCGAAGTTTTGGGGTTGACATCCGGTCTTGGTTTATCCTCGAAGCGTAAAACCTTCTTACTCATTTGCCACCACCTTCATATCATCCGGTCTTGTCGTAGCAAGATCATATATTTCACCTCTGGGGAATCTGTCTACGAATGGAATGGTTGTGTTTCCAAAAAATAATAACCCCTCACCGGGGTTACTGTGTGTTATATATGAGAGTTGATGTTCAGAGATTCCCAGTTGTTTTGCGAGTATCTGTCTGTCGCCTTGTGCTTGTGAGAGTAGCACCATGAAATCGGTGTTCTCCAAGATGTTTTCTACCTCACGGGATGCAAGCAGGTCTTTTACGTTTTGAGTCAAGGCTGATGGTACACATCCTTTCTTACGTAGCATTTTCCAGATAGTGACACAGTATGATGCTGTCAACTCGTCTTTGAGAAGAAGGTGGAATTCGTCAAGGTAGCACCATGTAGCTTTACCTTCCGAGTGGTTCTTTGATACTCTCGACCACACAAGGTCTTGCATGATAAGCATTGCTATCGTGCGGAGTCCTGCGCCAAGTTGCTTGAGATCAAGGCAAACCAAGCGGTTATCAAGGTCTACATTAGTCTGATGGTTAAATACGTTGAGCGATCCGGAGACATATATTTCCAGTGCTGTTGCTAGTCTCTTCGACTCTGCTTCCGGTTGTTCATGTAGTAGTTCGTACAGGTTTTGCAGGATTGGCATTTTTGCATTTTCTGGGTCATTGAGGAAATCCCTGTACAGTAATCTCACGCAACGGTCTATAACAGTGCGCTCTACTGGTTGCAAGCCGTCCTTGCCACCGACGATAAGCTCCATGAGTGATAGAATGAAGTCTGCTTTCAGTGCAAGCGGGTTTTCATCGCTATCGTTTGAAAGTCGAATATCCAACGGATTTATATGATGCGGACTGTTAGGTGATATTTCTACCACTTGTCCTTCGGCTCGTCTTACAAGTGCTGCGTATTCTCCCATTGGGTCTACTATGATTATCATATCTTTTGTAATAAGCAGGACATTTATGATTTCACGTTTAGCTGAGAAACTTTTGCCGCTGCCTGTTGAGCCGAGGTACAATCCGTTTGCCGATTTGAGCATCTTGCGGTTTGCCATGATAACATTATGTGAGAGTGCGTTC
>Ga0123355_10001378_pt1 | contig 33829 bp, 25 predicted proteins | sample TergutEmb28metaG_3_FD_89872 | JGI IMG/M metagenome (GOLD analysis project Ga0123355, IMG submission 89872) | Embiratermes neotenicus P1 segment gut microbial communities from Petit-Saut dam, French Guiana - Emb289 P1 | ecosystem: Host-associated > Arthropoda: Insects > Digestive system > Gut ...
GTCCGTTCCCAGCGCTTTCCGGTTTTCTGCGCCCAAGTCGGCGTAATCAAAGCGGACGGTACATTCGCCTACGTTGTCCAAGGTGTCTATAACCTTCACGGAGCGGAACGCCCCCTCGCAGCCAACGTTCAGGCGCCGCCCGTCTATGTAGATAATACAAATCGGAACCAAGCGTTTGTTATAGTTCATAACATACCCACCTCTACACAACCTTCAGTCTATTTAATCATGCCTATGGGCGGTTGTCAAGTGGAAAACAACACATTTTCCCCGCTACGCTTCTCACAGCCTTCCCGGTTCCGCCGGGAAGGCCCCCCCGCAATGCCCCCGCCGCGCGTGAGCATCAGTACAATGCCCGGCAGGGGAGGATAAATGTTTTAAGAAGCCATTTGCCCAAATTCTTAGGCGAAGGAGACCGAGGCTCCGGAGCCGTGTTCCTTGGGCGGGATTCTTAAACCGTATATCCTCCCCTGCCGGGGCTTTATGCGGGAATGCTCATGCGCGGCGGGGGGCTCACGCGCGGCGGGGGGGCGGAAATATTGATCTCATGCCCACAATGTGCTAGACTATAAGAAGCGCTCCAAAGGGGGAGTTGTGTTTAAAGGTTTAACCCAGCGAGTTCAGCGAATACTCACCTTGGATGCCCATGAAGAAGCCCAGCGCTTCGGTTCGCAGCAACTTCTGCCGGAGCATATCATCATCGCTCTGCTTAAAGACGGCGCGGGAACCGCCTGCAAAGCTCTGTCCCACTTGCGGATAGACCTTGCGGAGTTCAGGCGAAGCATAGAAAACAGCCTGCCCCTTACCGCCGTCCCGCTGGTGCGGGGGGATGTTCTCCCGTCTCAGCGGGCAAGACGGCTGCTCGAGGCCGCCTCGGAAGAAGCCAGAGCCACAGGCTGCGATCATTTGGGCACGGAGCATCTAGTGTTTGCGGCTCTGGGGGAGCATAATTCGGCAGTTCAGATATTCCTTAACCAGCGGGAAGTAAGCCCCGAAATATTCCGGGTGGTCGTGCAAACCTCGTTCAACCGCAGCCGCCACAGCGAAAGCGGGTTTGCTGGCGGGGGCTATTCGGTGTTTCCCCGCTGGGACGAGCGGTTTGGCAGGGGACCTTACGGGCGGGAAAGCAAACCGTCCCCCAGAATAAGGCCCGCCTCCTACCCCGCGCTGACCCCCGCCTTGGACGAGTATTCCCAAGACCTTACCGCGCTGGCAAAGGCGCAAAAGCTTGACCCCGTTGTCGGCAGAAAAAAAGAAATAGAACGCGCCCTTCGCATACTTGCCCGGCGAACCAAAAATAACCCCGTTTTGGTGGGGGAGCCGGGAGTGGGAAAAACCGCCATTGTAGAGGGCCTTGCCCAGCTTTTCGCCGCGGGAAACGCTCCGCTCGCGTTGTCCGGCAAGCGCATCCTTTCGCTGGACATGGGTTCCATTGTCGCCGGAACCAAGTACCGGGGCGAATTCGAAGAGCGCCTAAAAAGGATAATGCGGGAAATAACCCAGTCCCGGAACGTCATTCTTTTTATTGACGAGATTCACACGATTATCGGGGCGGGCGGGGCCGAAGGCACTCTTGATGCCTCCAATATGTTCAAGCCCGGCCTTTCCCGCGGGGAACTACAGTGCATCGGCGCTACGACCCTTGCCGAATACAACAAGCATTTTGAAAAAGATGCCGCCCTTGAACGCCGCTTTCAATCCATTCTGGTCGAGGAACCCGGCCTTGACGAAACCATCAAAATACTCCAAGGGGTTCAAAGAAAGTACGAGGATCACCACCTGGTAAGCTACACCCCCGCCTCCGTGGAAACCGCCGCGCGGCTGGCCCAGCGTTACATCACCGGCAAGTGTATGCCGGACAAGGCCATAGACGTGCTGGACGAGGCCGGAGCCATGCGGAAACTGGAACCTGCCGCCGCCCCCCCGGAAATTGCGGGCATCGAGCGGGAAATCCGCGAGTTAGCGGACGAGAAAGGCCCCACGCTGTCCGCCCAAGACTACGAGCGCGCGGCGCAAATGCGTATCAAAGTAAGGGAACTGCGGACCCGGCTGGATACCATGCGCCAATCATGGGAGCAATCGAACAGGAGCGGAAAGCCAACCGTTGACGAAGGCGATGTGCGCCGGGTGGTAGCGGAAATCACGGGCATACCCCTTACCCACCTGAAAGAGCAGGAATCCCGGCGGCTCCTTAACATAGAGCGGGAACTTCACCGGGGGATTATCGGTCAGGATGACGCAGTACAGCGCATCGCGTCAGCCATACGCCGCTCGCGTGTGGGCATTTCCTCTCCCCGCCGCCCCGTCGGTTCGTTTATCTTTTTGGGCCCCACCGGAGTAGGCAAAACCCTGCTCGCAAAGCGGCTTTCCGAGTACCTTTTTGAAAAGCCGGATTCCCTGGTGCGCATTGATATGTCTGACTACATGGAAAAACACAACGTCTCCCGGCTTGTGGGCGCTCCTCCCGGCTACATAGGCTACGAGGAAGGCGGCCTTTTAACCGAGCGCATACGCCGCAACCCCTACCGGGTAGTTCTTTTTGACGAGATCGAAAAGGCCCACCGGGATGTGTTTAACCTCCTACTGCAAGTGCTGGAGGAAGGGGAACTAAAGGACAACCTTGGGCACACGGTGAGCTTCCGCAACACAGTCATTATCATGACCAGCAACGCCGGAGTGCGGGAAATATCCAAAGATTCCCGGCTCGGCTTTGGAAGCGGCTCAGGCCTTATGAGCTTTGGGGAAATCGAATCCTCGGCGCTGTCGGAACTAAAGCGGCTGTTTAACCCGGAATTCCTGAACCGCATTGACGACGTGGTGGTTTTTCGCCCTCTTGATGAAAAGCAAGTGCAGGCTATCCTGGATTTACAGATAGAGGAACTTTCCCGGCGCTTGTCCGAACAGGGATACTCCATCCGGGTATCCCAGCCCGTCCGCAAAATGCTTATCGAAAAAGGCTGGGACCCGAAATTTGGCGGACGGCCCCTGCGCCGGGCTATACAGAAAGAGCTGGAAGACCCCCTATCCCTGAAGATTCTGGAAGGCGATTATCCTAAAGGGACGCTTTTTTCCGTTTACGGCAAGGACGGGAACATCTGCATCAAGGTTACCAAAGTGGAGCCTGGCTCCGCTATGTATCAATAACGCAGTGCAGAAATGCAGGCGGAAATACGAATGGAGGAATGTATGATACAGTTGCCTTTGGCCGCAAGCGGCAAGACAATCACAGTGGCCCCGTCAAAGATAATCGCCGTGGGGCTTAACTACCGGGATCACGTAAAGGAAAGCATGAGTTTTGGGAACAAACCTGCCGAAGTTCCCGCAGAGCCGGTGCTTTTTGCCAAGACGCTGAATGTGCTTACCGGCCCCGGCCAGCCCATTGTAATTCCCGCCCACGTTAAGGAATATAATTTTCCGGATGAGCGGGTGGATCACGAATGTGAACTTGCCATAATCATTGGCAAAAAGGGGCGGCACATCCCCGAAGAAAAAGCCTTTGAATATGTCCTGGGGTACACCTGCTTTAACGATGTAAGCCAGCGCAACATCCAGAAGTCCGACCCCTCCGGCTGGTTCCGGGGCAAGTCCTTCGACACATTTGGCCCCATCGGGCCAGTGGTGGTTTCGCATGACGACATCGGAGACCCGCAGGCCCTGAACATTACCTGCAAGGTAAACGGCGTTGTTAAACAGTCGGCAAACACTAAAGACATGATCTTTGCCATCCCGGTCTTGATTTCCTACATCTCCAAGCAGTTCACCTTGGAGGAAGGGGATATTATCGCCACAGGCACACCCGCCGGAGTAAGCCCCATCGTGCCGGGGGACACGGTGGAAGTGGAAATAGAGCGCATCGGCGTTCTAAGAAACCCGGTAACGGCGGAGTAAGCCCCCGCCAGCGTTTCCGCCGGCATTCCCGCCGGGTCAAATCTCCCCGGCAATAAGCTGCCCGGCTTCCCTTGTGCCCACCAGCGTAAGGGAAGCCTCGCCCCGGTGAATGTCCCCCGTGCGAAAGCCCTTGCGCAGAACGCTTTGCACGGCGGCCTCTACCGCATCGGCCTCGCTGCCAAGGCCAAAGGTGTAGCGCAGCATCATTGCAATGGAAAGAATCGCCGCCATCGGGTTGGCCTTGTCTTGCCCCGCAATGTCCGGGGCCGAGCCGTGTACCGGCTCGTACAGGCCGAAGTTCCCTTGGGCAAGGCTTGCCGAAGGCAGCATCCCAATAGAGCCCGTTATAATGCTGGCCTCGTCAGAAAGTATGTCCCCAAACATATTGTTAGTTACAATAACGTCAAACTGCTTCGGCGATGACACCAATTGCATGGCGGCGTTGTCCACGTACAGGTGGCTTAACGCAACCTCCGGGTAACCCTTCGCCACATCCGTTACAACCTCGCGCCACAGCCGGGAGGATTCAAGCACATTCGCCTTGTCCACGCTCGTCAGCCGCTTGCGCCGCTTCATCGCCAGGGAAAAGGCAACCTCGGCTATGCGGCGGACTTCGCCTTCGGAATACAGTTCCACGTCAAAGGCGGCACGGCCCGTCGGGGTGTCTTTGCGGCCCCGCTCGCCGAAGTAAATTCCCCCGGTAAGCTCCCGCACCACCACAAGGTCAAGGCCCCCGGCAACAAGTTCCGGGCGCAGAGGGCAGGCATCCGCCAGTTCCTCGAACAGCACAGCCGGACGCAGATTGGCAAACAGGGCAAGCCCCGCGCGAAGCCCCAAAAGCCCCCGCTCCGGACGCTGATCGCCGGGCAGCGAGTCCCACTTCCAGCCGCCGATAGCGCCCAAAAGCACCGCATCGGACGCCTTGCAAATTTCCAGCGTTTCCTGCGGCAGGGGAGTGCCCGCCGCGTCAATGGCACAGCCGCCGGCAAGCGCCGTTTTATACGTAAACTCATGCCCAAAACGCTCGCCTACTTTGTCCAGCGCCAAAAGCGCCTGCTCCACCACTTCCGGGCCAATTCCATCCCCCGGAATAACCGCAATTTGCGCCTTCATCACTGCTTCCCCTGTTTTTTCTTGATGGATGCCAACAGCCCCCCGGCGGCGATAATCTCCCTAATAAACTGGGGAAAGGGCGCTGCCGTGTAGCTTTCTCCTTTGCTGATATTCGTGATGATCCCCGTGCCAAAATCCACCGAAACCTCGTCCCCGGCGGCGATCCCTTCGCTGGCCTGCGGGCATTCAAGAATGGGCAGCCCGATATTGATGGCGTTGCGGTAAAAAATCCGCGCGAATGTCTTGGCAATGACGCAGGAAATGCCCGATTCCAAAATCACTATCGGCGCGTGTTCACGGGAGGAGCCGCAGCCGAAGTTAAGGCCGCCTACCATAATGTCCCCCCGGCGCACCTTTTTCACAAAGTCTGAGTCGATGTCCTCCATGCAGTGCGCCGCAAGCTCTTTCTTGTCGGCAATGTTCAGATACCGTGCCGGAATAATCACGTCCGTGTCCACGTTGTCGCCGTATTTGTGCGCAAACCCCTTGGCGTTTGAAAACCCATGTGCGTCCATGATTCGCTCCTTCTTAATGCGCCCGCCGGAGATTCCGGGGATCGCTTATTTTTCCCGTTATAGCGGATGCCGCCGCCACGCTCGCCCCGGCAAGGTACACTTCCGACTGCGGGTGTCCCATGCGCCCCACAAAGTTCCGGTTTGTTGTCGCAACACAGCGCTCCCCCGCCGCCAGTATGCCCATGTGCCCGCCAAGGCAGGGCCCGCACGTTGGCGTAGACACCGCGCATCCGGCTTCGACAAAGGCCTGTATGTAACCCCGCTCGATACAGTCCAGATAAATCTTCTGCGTGCCGGGGATAACAATGCAGCGGACATCGGGATGAACCCGCCGCCCCTTCAAAATCTCCGCCGCAACCGCCATGTCGGACAGCCAGCCGTTGGTGCAGGAACCGATAACCACCTGATGAATGGGCACGTCCCCGACATCACCAATCGCACGGGTGTTTTCCGGCAAATGCGGGAACGCCACAGTCGGTTCAATGGAGCCAAGGTCAATGTCGATTGCGCGCGCATACTGAGCGTTACCGTCCGCCTCGTAGACGGTGTAGGGCCGGGCAACACGGCCTTCCATGTAGGCCCTTGTCGCGGCGTCCACGGGGAAAATGCCGTTTTTCGCGCCAGCTTCGATACTCATGTTGGCAACGCAAAAGCGGTCGTCCATCGTAAGCGAGGAAACGCCGTCCCCCGCGTACTCAAGGCTCTGGTACAGCGCCCCGTCCACGCCTATCATCCCGATTAGGTGCAGAATTAAATCCTTGCCGCTGACTGCCGGCTTAAACGCCCCGCTCAGGTTGATACGGATCGCCTCCGGTACTTTAAACCACGCTTCGCCTGTTACCATTCCGGCGGCCATGTCCGTGGAGCCAACCCCGGTAGAAAAAGCCCCCAGCGCCCCGTAGGTGCAGGTGTGGGAATCCGCCCCGATAACGCGCTCCCCGGCGGCGACAAGGCCCAGCTCCGGCAAAAGCGCGTGTTCTATGCCCATTGGCCCCACATCGTAAAAATGCTTGATGTGGAACTTTCTGGCGAAATCCCGGCATTGCTTGCATTGCTCCGCCGCCTTAATGTCCTTGTTAGGCGTAAAGTGATCCATCACCAGCGCGATTTTCTCCGGGTCAAACACTTTGTCAAACCCCGCGCCGTAAAACTCCCGGATCGCTATCGGGGCGGTAATGTCGTTGCCCAGCACCAAGTCCAGTTTCGCCTGAATAAGCTGCCCTGCGCAAACGCTCTCCAGCCCTGCTCCGGCAGCGAGGATTTTTTGGCTCATTGTCATTCCCATTGCTCGTTACTCCTTTAGCGCATTAGCCGCCCGGTTTACGGCGGATATAAGAGCCAAGACCGAAGCCTTGGTAATGTCGTTGTGTACGCCCACACCCCATGCGGGCTTGCCGTCCTTGCCGTGAATCTTCACGTAGGCGGCGGCTCTGGCGTCCGAGTCCCTTTCCAGCGCGTGCTGGGCGTAGTCGGCAAAGCGGAACTCAAGGCAATCACGCAGGGCCTGACTTACGGCATCCAGCGATCCATTGCCCTTCCCCGTAACGCGGCGGCTCTGCCCTTTAACGGTAAGGGTTACATCGGCGACTGTACTGTCCCCGTCCCGCCGCCAGTCCACGCCTTCAAGCGAAACCGGCGCGCCGATGTTCACGTAGCCGGAGGCAAAGGCGTCAAGAATGTCCTGCGGCGAAAGCTCCTTGTGCGCCTTGTCGGAAATGTCCTTGATAAAATAGCCGATTTCCTGCTTTAACTCCTTGGGCAGAAGGTAGCCGAAATTGTTTTCCAGTATGGAAGAAATGCCGCCCTTGCCGGACTGACTGTTAATGCGAATCACATCGGTTTCGTATTCCCGGTTTACATCGCCCGGATCAAGTGGCAGATAGGGCACTGTCCAAAGCTCCTCGTTGCGCTCCTTGCGGTACTGCATTCCCTTCGCAATCGCGTCCTGATGCGATCCGGAAAACGCGGCAAACACCAGTTCCCCGGCGTAGGGGTGGCGGGGGCCCACGGGCAGTCCGGTGGCTTTTTCGTAGGCGCTTACAATGCCGGTCATATCGGACAAGTCAAGCTCCGGGTCTACCCCGTGCGTGTACAGGTTAAGCGCCAGCGTAACGAGGTCGGCGTTGCCCGTCCGCTCCCCGTTCCCTAGGATTGTGCCTTCGACCCGCTGCGCCCCGGCAAGCAGGCCCATCTCGGCGGCGGCTACCCCCGTGCCCCGGTCGTTGTGGGGGTGAAGCGACAGGACAACGTGCTGCCTGTAGCGCAAGTGCCGGCTCATGTACGCAATCTGCTGGGCATACACGTGCGGCATTGATGTTTCTACCGTGGCAGGCAGGTTGATGATCACCCCCCGCTCCTCGCAAGGCTTCCAAACATCGATTACCGCATTGCATATTCTAAGGGCAAACTCCGGCTCCGTGCCGGTAAAGCTTTCGGGGGAATACTCGAAGGTAAATTTGGTAAGGGGCATCTCGCGCGCGCATTTGTCAAACAGCCGGGCCCCTTCTTCGGCGATGGCGATAATCTCGTCCTGTGACAGCTTAAACACCTGCTGGCGCTGGGCATACGATGTGGAGTTGTAAAGGTGCATGATAACCCGTGGGGCTCCCTTAATTGCCGCAAAGGTTTTTTCGATGATGTGGGCCCTTGACTGGGTAAGCACCTGAATGGTAACGCCGTCTGGAATAAGGTTTTCTTCGATAAGGGTTCGCACAAATGTGTACTCGGTTTGCGAGGCGGCGGGAAAGCCCACCTCGATTTCCTTAAAGCCAATGCCAAGCAGAAACTTGTAGTAGGCAAGTTTTTCGTCAAGGCTCATGGGGGCAATCAGCGCCTGATTGCCGTCCCGAAGGTCAACGCTGCACCAGATGGGCGCTTTGGTAAGCCGCTCTTGCTTTACCCAGTTGGTATGATCTTCCGGCGGCATATAGTACAGCGGCCGGTATTTTCCGGTATGTTTCAAGTTTCAGTCCTCCTGTAAGACAACGAAGCACTTGGAATTTACCATATACAGGCGGTTGTCAGCAAGGGGGCGGACGGCAGAGAACGCGCGCGCAGGCAAGCCCGCCTGCGGCCCTGATACCCTTGAAACATACAGGCATTATCGTAACAATGCTTTTTATGGGCGAGAACGATAACCGGTTAATTTTCAAGAATTATGAATATTTCAAGGCAGTTATCGAAGAAGGAGGGGTTTCGAAGGCTGCCGAAAAACTCTTTATATCGCAATCATCAGTAAGCAAATACCTGAAACGGCTGGAAGATAACATAGGCCACAAGCTTTTTAGCCGGAAATCCTACCCGCTTGGCTTAAGCGAAGCCGGGGAACTGTACCTTAAATACATTAACCAAATCTTCGCGCTGGAAAGAGAATTCAGGGCCAATATCGCCGAATGGAAAGAAGACCTTCGGGGCGAAATAAATATCGGAATTCCGTTTTTTCATTCCGCGATCTTTTTTCCGGCGATTCTTTTGGAGTTTAATAAAAAATATCCTGACATCCGGATTAGGGCGTATGAAAGATCGCCGCGGGAAATAACAACGATGCTTGATCAGGGCAAGATCGATCTTGCTGTCGTATTTCAGACGGCATACAATTGTGAAGATATAATGTTTGAACACATTTTATCCGAGCGAATACTTTTTTTCGTTAATAAATCCAACGCTGTTGTACAAGATATTCATTTTGATCCGAACCTTGAAATTAACAGGATTAGCAGCACGGAATTTCTTCAATTCAGGAATGAGCCATTTGTACTCATAAAAAAAGGGCATAACTCAAGACACCTTGTGCAAAACTACTTTGACAAGTTTAATTTTAAGCCAAACATTGTCTTAGAGACTTCAAATATAAGTACCGCAGTCAATTTAGTGAAAGCCAAAGCGGCAGTAACGTTTGTCCCTGAAATGCTGCTGAAGTTCGAAGAACAGGCGGCAGATGTTTTGTGTTTCCATGTTGACGATCCTGTTCTGCAAAGGGAAATGGGTATTGCATACAGCGCCAAAAACACGCTGACCAAACAACACAGGTTCCTTATTGATATATCTAAAGAGCTTATCCCCGATTGCCTGAAATCGGGCAAGAACACTGTCCGGCAAGGATAGTTTCACGTATTCCCAAATAGTCATACAAAACATGGAGAAAAATATATTTGACAGATAGGTAAAGGAGACATAACATGAAAAAAGTTTGGTAAACATTGTTTGATGCATACAATGATATTTGCAAAGGGGTTACGTTGCCTTATGGAAAAGAGATTTGACTTCTTGGGGTTTGGCGAGTGTTTGGTTCGTTTTAGTCCGCATGGAAACACACGTTTCGAGCAAGCGGATGCCATGAGATTATCTACGGCTGGCCCAGAGCTTAACTACGCCGTTAATCTTTCCGAGCTTGGACTTAAAACCAAGTGGGTTTCCAAGGGCTGCGACAACTGGGGAGGGCGCTATATTCGCAACAAAGGCCGCGAGCATAACGTAAATATGGACGACTACATACTGGTTCCTTATGACGGCTGCGGACGCAGAGAGCGGAACGGTATTTGCTTTGTAGAGATAGGCGTGGGCAACCGTGGCAACACGCAACTCTTTGATCGGGGCAACTCTGCGTTCAGCAAAATCGAATTTAACGAGTTTGACTGGAAAAGATTGCTTGGCGAAACACATTGGTTCGGCATTTCCGGTGTTACCCCTGCTGTTTCCCCGCAGGCAGCCGAAACTGCGGAAAAAGCCCTAAAGCTGGCCAAGGAAATGGGCGTTTCCACCTGCTTCGACTTCAACTTTCGGGCTACAATGTGGAACAATGAGCAAGCGCAGGAATACACAAAAAAGATTATACCTTATGTTGATTTTATCGCAGGCAGTGAAGAAGATTTTGTAAAGAGGTTAGGCGTCAAAGTGGATGGCGGCGATGAGTCCTCTTCCAGACTGAGCCGCTACGAAAAAGCTGCCCGCAAGGTTTGCGAGCTTTACCCAAATATTAAGTGCGTGGGCAGCGGCTTTAGGAACGCCAAGAGCGGACTGCTGAACGATTGGCAGGGGGTTATGCTATATGAAGATAAGTTTTATGTTTCCCGCCAGTATGACAATGTGGAAATTGTTGATCGAACCGGCGCTGGAGACAGCTTTACCGCCGCAATCATATACAGCTTAATCACAGGCGAGTTCAAAGAACAGGAAATGGTAGAGTTTGCTGCGGCATATTCCGCTTTGTCTCATGGACACTTTGGGCCTTGGAACTGGGCGACAAAACAAGAGGCCATACGTGTCATGAAAGGCGGCGATGCCCGCGTAATCCGTTAAAAGGATGAGTGTTGTCATGGAAATGAAACCGACGAACTTGTTAATCATTCAAAGCGATGAGCATAACCGAACCAAAGTTGGATGTTATGGAGATGCAAGCGCAATCACTCCCAACATAGACGCATTGGCGAAAGAAGGAACGCTTTTTGAAAATGCGTACTGTAACAACCCGATATGCGTCCCGTCAAGATCAAGTATGATTGTGGGCGCTTATGCGCACCGCCATTCCTTTTGGGATAATGGACATCCCTATGAAGGAGCTCAAAGGAGCTTTGGGCACGTATTGACAGAACAAGGACACCGCATTACAACCATCGGCAAACTGCACTACCGTGGAATTGAGTGTGATTTGGGGCTGCCGGATCAAAGAATTCCACTGCATGTCAGGGATGGCATTGGAGACTTGCGCGGCTCATCACGTGTGCCGGGATTCGGAAAGGATAAAAAACGGAAAGCGTTTGACGGAGCCAACGTTGGAGAATCCGATTATACAAGGTACGACGAAGCAATTACCCAAAAAGCCATTAGCTTTTTAGAGAACGAAACCGGTGCTGGCGAGCAGCCCTGGGTGTTGTATCTGGGATATGTTTGTCCACACTTCCCCTTTACCGTGCCGGAAAAGTACTACAAGATGTATGAAGGCATCGAACTGCCAGACCCTATCGCATACTCGCAAGAGGAACGCCCCATGCACCCCGTTCTGGAGTATATCCGCAAGTACCTGCATATGTCGGATGTGCCGATTGAAAATGTACGCAATACAATCCGCCATTACTATGCGCTTGCGACTTTCCTTGACGATCAGGTCGGACAGGTGATGGCCAAACTCCACGAGCGGGGACTTAGTGAGAATACCCGTGTCATCTACACTTCGGATCATGGAGATATGATGGGAGACCATGCCCTGTTTTACAAGGGCCTGATGTACGAAGGCTCGGTGGGCGTGCCGCTGATTATGTCCGGGCCAGGGATTGAAGCCGGAAAACGTGTCAAGACACCGGTGTCTCTGGTTGATCTGTATCCAACAATATTGGATTGTACGCAAATAAAAGACACTATTGGCCACCCGATAGACGGACGCTCCCTGTTCGAATTTATGCAAAAAGAAGAATATGACCGGGTAGTGTTCGCAGACTACCACGCAGGGGGGCCGCCCACCGATGAATACATGATCCGCAAAGGCTCGCATAAGCTGGTCTATTACCCCGGATATGAAAGTCAACTGTTCGATTTGGATAAGGATCCCAAGGAGTTGCGGGATGTAGCCGCAGACCCTGCCTATGCTAGTGTCCTTGAGGACTTAACGCTAGAGCTTTACAAGATTTGCGATCCGAACAAGCTGTTTGCCCAATGCCGCCGTGCGCAGCTTGAGCTTATTGAAAAGAACGGAGGTATGCGTGAAGTATTGCTTGGTGAAAATTATGTAACGTATTCACCAGCACCCAAAGTATAAGGTATTTGTATTGGCCATTCCTAAAAAGCCATACAAATCATGGAAAAAAATATATTGGACAAATGCCTTAATTCCAATGGATAATGGGCATAGCAAACAGAAACTTGGAGGACAAATGAAAAACTTGACAAGACTGAAAGTAACAGCCGTACTCATGTTGGGCGTAATGACACTGTTTTCCTGCGACGAGGAGATCGTTGTCAGCGAAACATGGCCGGACAGCCACATCAATGTGGTTATCGGTTTTACCGCAGGAGGCGGCACGGATGTAACCGGACGCTTGACCAACGAAATCTTACAGCGGCATTTGGATGCGACTCTGGTAACCATGAACATGGCGGGCGCTGGCGGAACCATCGCGCAGAGGCATGTCAGCGGTGCAAGGGCGGATGGCTACACGGTTCTGTATGTCAACGACGCAATCTTAAACGGCGTTATTACCGGTTTAATTGAATTCGGTTTTGAAGGATTCAGAACCGCCGGAATCTCGCTTATTGCTAGGAATACCGTTTTTGTTACCGGATCAAGATTCCAGACCTTCCAATCCTTTGTCGATTATGCACGGGCCAATCCCGGGACACTCAGAATCGGCGTGGAAATGGGTACATTTAATGCCATGATGGCCGCCGCAATTATTACCTATCTGGACATTGACCTAATAGTTGTTGACACCGGGCCGCTGGCTGATTCGGTTGCCGCTATGGCGGGTAATCACATCGAGGCGACTGCATGGCCAATCGGTATGCTGACCGACTTTATTGATTCGGGAATGTTTGTACCGCATGCGTTTTTAGCCACGGAAAGGGATCCCAGCCATCCGGATATTCCAACCCTGATGGAACTTGGCGTACCGTTTTACCGCCCGCAGTTCTTTACGTACCTATTTCCGATAAATACCCCTGACTTGGTTATAGAAAGGTTTTCCGCCGCACTGGAGAGAACCGTGGCCGATCCGGAATTTATTGAAAGGATGAGGCCGTTGCATTTTACCCCCTATTTTATGCCGCCGGAAGAAGCGGTTGCGGAGATGCAGCGTGCGTTTACAGATGTGCAGGGGTTTCAAAGAATACTGGAAGATTTTGAGATGAGAGGCCGGTAGGAAGATGAAGAAATACGGGGAAGTAATATCCGCAGGTTTTTTTGTGCTTCTTTCGCTGTTTTATCTCGTTCATAGTCTGGGCATACCCATTCGCCCTTTGACCATCAGTTCCCGGCTTGTTCCCCAACTGGCGGGCGGCACGATGTTTGTGCTGGCCGCATTGCACCTAACGCTGAGTTTGTTTAAGGTGTTCAAGAGTAAGCCCCAAGCGGTTGCTGTTTCTTCCAGCGATAATACCGAAACGCGGGATAAGTCGAATCCAAAAAACGTCATCCTGACCTTGGTTTTTATTACGTTGTATGTGATCGGCTTATCCACGCTGGGCTTTTTAATCAGTACCGTTCTGTTTTTGTTTGCGCAGGGTTTCTTGCTGGCTCCAAAAGAAAAGAGAAAACCGGTGTTGATTGTGCTGGCATCGGTGGTTTGTACCGCAACAATTTACATTCTGTTCCGTCATGCTTTTAATGTTTCATTGCCACGAGGATTTATTTTATGAGGAAGCTGTACAATGGGCGTACTTGAAGGATATTTGTTAGGATTTGCCAATGTGTTTACTCTCCAGAACTTTCCCGCAATATTCATCGGCGTAGTCTTGGGGCTCATGTTCGGGGCGATACCCGGCATTACAACCTCAATGGGAATGGCGCTCGTGTTGCCGGTTACGTTTACCATGCCACTTTTTCCGGCCATAGGCTTACTGCTTGGGATATATGTCGGAGGCACAACTTCAGGATTTATTCCCGCCATTCTTCTGAATATTCCCGGTACGCCGGCTTCAATTGCAACTACCTTTGACGGCCACCCTATGGCCCGGCGTGGAGAGGCAAGTACAGCCTTGGGTATTGCGCTTATTTCTTCGTTCATTGGCGGGGTAGTAAGTTTGCTCGTTCTGTTTACCTTGGCCCCGGTGGTAGCCGGCGTAGCTTTGAGCTTTGGGCCTGTTGAGTTCTTTTCCATTGTGGCGCTTACCTTCGTACTGGTTGCCAGTTTATCCGGCAAATCATTGTTAAAGGGACTAATAAGCGCAATGCTTGGTGTTATGCTGACTACTATTGGAATGGCCCCGCTGGATGGCGTTTTGCGTTACACCTTTGGCTTTCATGCACTGAACGGGGGGTTAAGCTTGATGCCGGTTCTGATAGGAGCCTATGCGGTTACGGAGGTGCTAACCACTGCGGAATTCAACGTACCAATGGCGAAGACAGGCAGTTATAAACTGAAAGGTTTTGGGCTGAGTCTTCGGGAAGCCAAATCACAGATAATAAATTGGCTTCGTTCTGCGTTTATAGGAGTCGGGGTCGGCATATTGCCCGGTATTGGAGCGAATGTTTCCAACCTTCTCGCCCACGCCGCAGCAAAAGCCCAGTCAAAATACCCCGAAAAATTTGGCACGGGTGTTAAAGACGGTGTCGTAGCGCCGGAAACAGCGAATAACGCCGTATGCGGCAGTTCCATGATTCCGGTACTTACCCTTGGCATCCCCGCCGATCCCGGCACTGCTATGCTGCTGGTGGCAATGACCATACACGGCATACAGGCTGGCCCCTTGTTGTTTGACAGAAATCCGGAACTGATTTACACGATATTTGCTTTTATGATCGTTGCGTTTTTTATAATGATCAGCGCCGGATATTTCGGCATGAGAATGTTCTTAAAAGTGCTTTCTGTACCAAAGCATATTCTACTACCGATCATCTTGGTAATTTGCTGTGTGGGGGCATTCAGCCTGAATAACCGTTTGTTTGATGTCGGCTCCATCATTGTTATTGCAGTCCTTGCGTATGGCATGAGTAAGTTCAAATATCCCCTCGCCCCTTTCATTTTGGGATTTATATTGGGGGATTTATTCGAAACGAGCCTTAGGCGCAGTCTAATGTTCACTAGGGGTAATATGATGGATTTCTTCCAGCATCCGGTATTTATCGTGGCGCTTATTACCTTTGTGCTTGTCGTTGCTTTTACGGTTAGGTCGCAGATAAAACAACGGAAAAAACAGTCGTAGGAATACCGGGCAGGTACAAAAAATGCAGACAGGGAGTTTTACGGATAAATGCAAAGCCATAACTTTTCCCTTCTTGTAAAACCCGCAGGGGCCGACTGCAATCTGCGGTGTGATTATTGTTTTTACCGGGAAAAGTCCGCCCTTTATCCGAAAAACACGGCGCACAGGATGAGTGATAGTGTTCTCCAGAAGCTCATATCTTCATACATGGAAACAGATCAAAACGTGTACGCATTTGGCTGGCAAGGCGGGGAACCTACTTTGATGGGCATTGATTTTTTCCGTAAAATTATCCGCTTGCAGATGCAGTATGGTAAACCCAATGCAACCGTCAGTAATGCGCTTCAGACAAACGGTATTTTCATCAACGATTCAATGGCAGACTTATTTACTCAATATAAATTTCTTTTGGGTATCAGCCTTGATGGGCCGGAAGCCTTTCATGATGTATTTCGCCGCACTGCCGGGGGAGGCGGTTCTTACAGGAAGGTAATGAAAAGTATCCAATGCTTACGCAGGAAAAAGACGGAATTTAATATTCTTACCTTGGTGTCATCTGCAAATGTAAAAGCTCCCGCTGAGATTTATGGTTATTTGAAAGACGAAGGGTTTTTGTATCATCAGTACATTCCTTGTGTAGAATGGGACACAGAAGGAAAGCCGCAACAGTGGAGCATAACGGGGGAAGATTGGGGCCGTTTTCTTTTGGGTGTTTTTGAGCGCTGGTATTTGCATGATACACAGCGTATTTCCATTAGGCATTTTGATTCAATTTTGTATTTTCTTGTGCATGGAGAACATAATGCGTGTTATATGGGTGAAAGCTGCCAGCAGTATTTTCTTGTTGAATATTCAGGTGATATATACCCTTGCGATTTTTTTGTCCGCCCCGATCTGAAATTAGGAAATATCATGCAAGACTCATGGCAGTCATTTTGTGAATCAACTGTGTACCACCAGTTTACAACCAGCAAAAAAAAATGGGATGCCGCGTGTGCCAGTTGTGAATTTTTATCCTATTGCGGCGGCGACTGCCTAAAATGCAGGCAGGGCGGAATTTCTTTGGGCATTTCCGCTCTTTGCGAAGGATGGAAACTCTTTTACAAGGAAACGCTCCCTGTTTTCAGGAAGCTGGCAAAGCAGCTTGTATCAGAATCTCCAAAAGCTACTCTTAATGTATAGCATAGGCGCCGGAATAATCCGGCAGGTTAAGCTATTTGACAAGCGCTTATATTTGTCGAATACTTGTAGGGATAGACAAAACATATTTCAGAGGATGGTTCTACTATGTCAAGAACAAAAGTCGTCATGCTCGGTTCCGGCACACCTAACCCCATTCCCGACCGTTCGGGACCCTGTGTAGCGGTTGTTGTGGACGAAACCGCTTATCTGGTTGATTTTGGCAGCAACGTGGTGCGTCAGGCCGAAAAAGCCCGCCGGATGGGGATAAAAGGTCTTGCCCCAAGCAAATTAAACCACGCCTTTTTGACCCACCTGCACTCCGACCATGCGGTGGGGATTGCTGATTTGATTTTTTCTCCGTGGGTGCTTGAACGGGAAAAGCCGCTAAAGCTCTTTGGCCCCAAGGGAACCCGCGAAATGGCCGAACACACCACAGCCGCCTTTGCCGCCGACATCAAGGCCCGGATGGAAATGACCTGCCCCACTCCCCCCGATGGCTACAAGACCGAAACTACGGAAGCCAGCGAAGGGACTGTGCATCAGGACGATCTGGTTAAAGTAGATGCGTTCTTCGTCAACCACCCGCCGTTCGAGGCGTACGGATACCGCTTTACCACCCCTGACCGCGTTATTGTTGTCTCTGGCGATACCGCCCCAAGCGACAACCTGATAAAGTACGCCGAAAACTGCGATGTGCTGGTGCATGAGGTAGTCTCTTCCAGCAGGGTAAAAAAGCGCACCCCGGACTGGTACGAATATCACACTACCGTACATACTACCTGCGAACAGCTTGGCGAAATCGCCGCTAAAGCGCAGCCGGGTATGCTGGTTCTGTACCACCAGTTGTTCATGTGCGGAGAGAACGAAAGCGGCAACGAAGTTGTAATCAGGGAAACCGAATTGGAAGTAATTGCGAATATTCGTAAAAGTTACAAAGGGCCAGTGTTCTCCTCCAAGGACTTGGATATTTTCTAGCGGCGATGAAAAAACCAACGTTGTTCAGGCATCCCTGGCTGGAATTGCTGATAATGCTGGCGGCGGTACTGCTCTCGTTTACCGGCCTTTCGATAATTTCATTTTTATCGCAAGCGCCCGAAGCGGGCGAAATGGGCAGCGCCGCCATAACGCTCTGGCTGCTTGCGTTTTTTCTTATCAGTTTTTCTCTTGCCGTGGTGTCGGTAATTGCGGGTATCGGCGGCGGCGTGATATTTGTGCCGGTAATGATGGCGTTTACACCAGTCAACAGCGTGATCATCCGGGCAAGCGGTCTTATTGTTACGATGTTCAGTGCGCTTATGTCAACCGGACTTTTCATGAAAAAGGGTCTTGCCAACTTCAAGCTGTGTTTAACGCTGACAGTGAGCCAAGGGCTGGGAGTGCTTATCGGGGCGCAGTCCGCCATAGCTGTTGCCGGTGCGTTTGGGGACTCCGGGGAAGGCGTAATCCGCATCATTCTGGGATGTATCCTTGCGCTGGTGGCGGTTTATTTTTTCACCGGAGGAAAAAAACGGGAATGGCCCAATGTGCAAAACGTGGACGCAATAACCAAATGGATGGGGCTTGAGCATACATACTACGAAGAATCTGACGGCAAGGTGCATACATACAAAATAACCAGAATATTGCTGGGCCTTGTAGTGCTGTTTGGCTTTGGATTATTGGGCGGCTTCTTCGGGATAGGCGCGGGCTGGGCAATTACGCCAGTGCAGAACTTGGGGCTTGGCGTCCCGCTAAAGACAGCGCTTGCAAACAGCAACATAATTCTTGGAATGGCAAGCTGCGTGGGCGTGTGGCCCTACATACTTGCAGGCGGCATTATTCCGTTATTTGTGCTGCCTTGGCTTTCAGGTCAGGTAACGGGCGGCTACCTTGGCGCGCTCGTGCTTGCCAAAGTCAAAGTTACCGTAGTGCGCTTTATCCTAATCGGGATTATGATGTTCACAAGTTTTAGCCTGGTAACCGACGGCTCTGCGAAGCTTGGCCTTATGCCCGCAGTGCCGGGCAGTGTTTCCCTGCTTGTGTTTTTTGCTGTAATGGCGTTTGTTCTTTTTCTGCTATTCCGCGATCGAGGAAGGCAAAGGAGCGAGACTTGAACATAGACGAAAAGCGGCCCGAAATTCCCCAAAGCCAATTGCATTTCGGGGCAGTATACCACTGGATCACCATCACCGCCTGCCTTATCTCTTTACTGGCCCCGGTTCTTATCCTGATGTTTCCCCGCAGTAACATCTTAAACCCCAACATAGTTTTCACCGCTATTTTTCAGGGCAAAAATCCGGCGGAAATATGGGAGGCTGCGGGAGTTTCTTTTCAGCCCGGTGATTTCTGGAATATGTTCCTTGGCAATTTTTTCACGCCGGACGGAATCGCTACCTTCGGCGTGGCGCTTGGGTGCAGTGTTACGCTATGGGCGCTTATACCCGCAATCCGGCAGTTTGTTAAAGAAAAAGAATATTTCTATGTGTGCGTTTCGTTATTCATTATGAGCCTGATCGTCCTTGCCATGTCTGGCCTTGTTACTATTGCCGGGTAAACTCTCGGCCCCTGCGTCTTGAAATCCGCCCCCCAATGCTATATGCTGGCTGAATGAAGGTTTGGCTGAAATTTCTTATTGGGGCTTTCCTAGGTGTAACTCTGGGATTTCTTTTGCCACCCGGTAACCAAGCGGTCTTGGACAATGTTGCGTGGCTTGGCGAACTGGCAATCCGTATCGGGCGCTACGTTCTTGTGCCAATTCTTGTGTTTTCCCTGACCATCGCCGTTTACGAACTGCGGCAGGACGGTCAGTTCTGGGGAATACTGCTAAAGACCTTTGCCGTCATGGTTTTCAGTTCCGTATTTGTTGTATTCGCGGGAATCCTTGCAGCCTTTTTATTTCTTCCTTCCCGCATCCCCATTGATGGCATGGTACAGGCCGAAGCCGTTTCCCTTAACACCGCCGAAAACATACTGCAGGTATTCCCTTCCAATATGTTTGCCGCACTACTGAGCGACGGCCTTTTTCTTTTGCCCATTTGCGTCTTTGCTTTTTTCTTAGGCATGGGCTTGTCCTACGACCGCAACTATACCAAGCCCGTTATTTCGCTGGTAGATTCCCTTTCCCGGATTTTCTACCACATCGCCTCGTTTTTTTCGGAAATCCTTGGCTTCGTAATGATAGTCCTTAGCGCCTACTGGGCCGTGCGCTTTCATGGCGCAGTCAGGGCCGGGGTGTTTAGGGATATACTTCTGCTTCTTGGCATCTTCGGCGTAGTTGTGGGCTTTGGAATACTTCCGGCATTTTTGTATTTGCTCAAACCCAAGGTCAACCCGTGGAAGGTGCTGTACGGTTCGCTGGGGCAGGCGTTGGCGGGCTTTTTTTCCGGGGACATCAACTTTACCCTGCCGCTGATCTTCCGCCACCTAAAGGAAAATCTAGGCGTCCGCCGCCGATCCAATGCGGTAACCGTTCCCCTCTTTGCCATTTTTGGGCGGGCCGGAAGCGCCGTGGCTGCGGCTATGGCCTTTATGGTCGTCATTAATTCCTATTCAAGCTTAGGTATCACTGCGGGCGATGTTTTCACTATTGCGATAAGCACACTGGCAATCTCCTTCCTCTTGGCTGGCAATCCCGGCAATGGAGCCTACGTAGCGCTGGCGGTGCTTTCCATAAGCGATGGCCGCTTTGAAGCAGGCTACCTTATTTTAAGGCCCATCGCCTTTTACCTTATTGCCGTGGGAACGTTCCTTGACGTAATGATAAATTCCGTTGCCTCCTACGCCATTGCCAGCTCAAGCGGCTTTCGGGGAGACAAGGAAACACGGCACTTTATATAGCGGAGAGCTGATGGATTACAAACAGGCGGGCGTTGATATAGAAGAAGGCTACCGGGCGGTCGGGAAGTACCGGGAACTGGCGGCAGCCACAACTAACAGCGCAGTGTTGAACAGCATCGGCAGTTTTGCCGGAATGTACTCGCTAAAGGAATGTATCGACGCCGGGCAGGGCATGGAAGAGCCGGTTCTGGTATCCGGCACGGACGGCGTGGGAACCAAACTGGACATCGCGTTCAGGATGCGAAAATACGACACCGTGGGCATTGACTGCGTGGCCATGTGCGTAAACGACATACTCTGCCACGGCGCGCGGCCCCTCTTTTTTCTGGACTATCTGGCCTGCGGAAAACTCGATGCCGCAGTCGCCGCGGAACTTGTAAAGGGCGTTTCCACCGGATGCCGGGAATCGGGGGCGGCGCTTTTGGGCGGGGAGACTGCGGAAATGCCCGGCTTCTACGACGAAGGAAAATACGACATTGCCGGTTTCGCCGTGGGAATTGTTGACCGGAAAAACATCATAAACGGCGCAAATATCCGCGAAGGGGATGCGCTTGTCGGCATCGCATCGTCCGGCCCGCACTCAAACGGGTTCAGCCTTATCCGCAAAGTTATCCCCGACCTTAACGAAGATTTTGGCGGTATGCCCATAGGCATGGCCCTTTTAGAGCCGACCCGGATTTACGTTAAACCTATTTTAAGCCTACTGGGGCGATTGGACATTCGGGGCATGGCGCATATTACGGGCGGCGGCTTTTACGAGAACATTCCCCGGATGTTTGGCGGCGCGGCGCGGGAAAAATGCTTTTCCGCAGTGATTCAAGACCCCTTTAGCCCCGGCTATAACGGCCTTTGGAAAGTCCCGCCCGTCTTTGCCCGCATCGCCTGCGGCATCGCACAGCACGAGGCGAAAGGCACGGCGGCCCTGACCACAGCGGCAGCCGAGAAAGCGGGCGAAGAAATCCTCCGCTCGGATTTGCGGGTCAGAAAGCTCATGTTCAACACCTACAACATGGGAATCGGCTTTGTCTTGGCCCTCGCGCCACAGGATGTTCAAGAAGCGGCGGCCTTTCTGGAAGAGAAGGGGTTTCCCGCATGGGAAATCGGCCGGGTGCAGGCGTCGCGCACTACCGGCGAGGGGCTGCGGTTTGCCTAGCCACTCCCGCCGTGCGTGAGCCAAGGGCATAAGCGGTATCCTTTTTATGCCGATACTATGACAAGGAGAACTTTAGTGAAAGCTTTGCGTACGTCCTTAAAGAAGGCGTTTCTGGTCACGGCGCTTTCGTTTGTCGCGCTGTGGGGAAGGCCCTTTGTTTCGGCTCAGGCGGATGCCGCGGAGCCTGTGCTGCTCCAGATTGCCGAGCTTCTTTCGGCCTTTGAATTTGACACGGCTATTGCCCTTTTTGACAGGATTCCCCTTCCCGAAAGGAATAGCCCCTCTATACGGCTCCTTGAGGCATCCGTGCTGATTTCCGCCGGAAACCTTGCCGGGGCCGGGGACATCGCGCGGGCCGTCAGCGAGGCGGAACCGGGCAACACCGAAGCTCTTTTTCTGCTCGCCGCCATCGAGGGCGCTCTGGGAAGGGACGCGCAACAGCGGGAAGCCCTGGAGCGCCTTCTTCGGGTAGACCCGGATAACTCGGCGGCGCTGGTTACCTTGGGGAACCTGCATCTTAGCGCCCGCTCCTTTAGGCCGGCGGCGGACAATTTCCGTCAGGTTATTATGAGGGAACCGGCAAACCCTGACGCTCTTTTGGGCATGGCCCGCCTTCTTCGTATGAATCAGGAGTGGGAGGATGCGGAAACCTTTTTCGACCGGGTGGTGGAACTTCACCCCGCCATGATCGAGGCTCGCAGCGAGAGGGCCAGGTTCTACCGTTCCAGGGGACGGCTGGTTGAGGCCCTCTCCGATCTGGACGAGGCAAAGCGGCTGGCCCCCGCCGATTACTGGGTTGCGATTGACCGGGGATCGGTGCTGTTGGACATGGGCAGAAGGGCGGACGCTCTTGAAGAGTTCAACCGGGCCGTGCAAATTAACCCCGGTGAATTTCTGGCGTACGTTTTTACGTCCGGCCTAAAGGATGAGTTTGGCGACTTGGACGGGGCCGAGCGCCACTATGCCATTTTGGCGGGCCTTAGGCCGGATTACCATTACGCACTTGAAGGGCTTGGTCTGCATATGATGCGGAACGAGCGGTGGGCGGAAGCCAGAGATGTGTTTTTGGAAGCCCACAGGCGGGCCCCCGGCATAAACCATTACGCCCTTTTGGCGGCGATAAACTGGATACGGATGGGAGACCCGATGGGCGCACGGAACTTTCTTAGGCAGGCTATCACCAGAGTTACCAGAGACAGCCTTGAATGGCATATGTTCCGCCTGTTCGATGATCTTACCGTCAACGTCTTTGCCGGAGAGACCAATATGCTGCACCGCCTGAACCAAGAGCAGGATCGGGATTTAAGGGCCCGCATGACATTTTACATGGCCCTGTTTTACGACATACGGGGCAATGTCTCTTTGGCGAACAGGCACTTTCTTATGGTCAACGAAATGAACAGAATGTCCATTCCCGAATGGCGTTTGAATAACTGGATTTTGGCCGCCCGGAACATACTTGCGTTTTAGGAAAAAACATACATGAGCGACACCAGAATGGTTATACCCCTAAAACGCGCGGAGCTGGTTCTTATCGGCACTGCCCACGTTTCCAGGGAGAGCATCAACGAAGTAAGAGAAATTATACGGGAGGAAAAGCCAGCCCTTGTCTGCGTAGAGCTGGACGAGAGCCGCTACGCTTCTATTACCCAGCAGGATAGCTGGGAGAAACTGAATGTCATAAATGTTCTTAAAGAGGGCAAGGGCTTTCTTCTTATGGCAAACCTTGTGCTTTCCGGCTTTCAGCGCCGCATGGGGGCGGAGCTGGGCGTAAAACCCGGCGAGGAAATGAAGACGGCCCTGGACACGGCCAAAGAACTGGGGATACCTTACGCCCTCTGCGACCGGGAGGTGCAGACCACCCTGCGAAGGGCGTGGGCAAACTGCGGGCTGTGGCAAAAATGCAAGCTTCTGGCGTCCCTCTTTGCCAGCGCTTTTACGACCGAAAAACTGAGCGCGGAAGAAATAGAAAACCTTAAAAAACGCGGCGAGCTGGATGGCATGATGAGCGAGCTTGCAACGTACCTTCCCGAAATCAAGCAAACGCTTATTGACGAGCGGGATGAATACCTGGCGGCGAAAATCTGGGCTAGCGCCCCGAAGGACAGCCCTTCACGGATTATCGCCGTGGTCGGGGCGGGGCATATGCAGGGCATTAAAATGCACTTGGAAAAAATCGCCGGGGGCGAAAAGAGCGATGATGTCTCAGACCTTGACCGTATTCAGGCCCGGCGGACACTCTCGAAGGCGCTGCCCTTCCTTGTGCCCCTAGTTATCGTAACCCTTATTGCCTTGGGCTTTGTAAGGGGGGGCGCTGACATGAGCCTTTCCCTCTTGACACAGTACATCCTATGGAACGGTTCCCTTGCGGCGCTGGGAGCGGCCCTTGCTCTGGCCCACCCCCTAGCCATACTGGTGGCCTTTGCGGGAGCCCCCATAACAACGATGATTCCCTTTGTCGGAGTGGGGATTTTTTCCGGCATTATTCAAGCGACTTTTAGAAAACCCAAGGTAAGTGACGCCCAAACCATCATTGACGACGTAGGCAGCCTGAAGGGTTTTTACCGCAACCGCATGACCCGTGTCCTGTTGGTGTTCTTCCTTACGAACCTTGGCAGCAGCGCGGGCACATTCATTTCGGCGTCTGTCATGGCCGGGCGGCTTATGGCGTCATAGCGGCCGTTTGCGTTATCGCGCCGTTATCGTGCATCACTGCCGGGCAAACACCAGAACGGTTTCGCTTCCATCGCCGCCGGAACTGAAAAGTTCCAGCATCCCCTGCCGGATGTTCCAGCTGCTAACCCTTGAAAGATAGGCGAAAAACTCGTGTTCCCGTAAATCGTCGGGTTCTACAAGGGGCATCATCAGGGTGCTTGCCATGTTTCCCATGCTGATGCTCATGCCGCCGCCAAGGGTATAGGGCCCAAAGAAGCGGTTGGGCGCACCCATGCCGCTTGCGCTACCCTCTGCGAAAGTAATGGAAAAGGCCCCGCCAAAACCGCTTGAATCAAGTTGTTCCCAATCCAGACGGACGGCTCCTCCGGCTCTTCTGACTTCCAAAAGCCGCCAGTCAACGCCTTCCACAGCCGTAAACGATACCGCTTCCGGCGGGCTGGCGGCGGGCGGCGTGGCGCTGACGCAGGCGGAAAGCAGGGTTGCCGGCAGAAATAGGGCCGCGCAGAACAGCATTGCGGTGATGTTTTTCATGTGTTTTCGCTCCTTAGTGTCTTTCGGGAATTGTACCATGCGGCTGGCGTTTGCTTCAAGGAAGGGCGTTTTGAACACCGAACCCCGCAGGCAGCTCAATCCAAAGAAGCCAAGTCAAGGGTTACTTCCACTTCCCCGCGGGATATTTTCAGGGCTTTGGCTATTTCGTCTTCCTTCCAGCCCTGCCGGGCAAGGGCAATGATGTTTTCCTTCCGTTCTTGGGGGGTGAGTTTTGAGCCATCGCCCAGATCGGAAAGGGATTTTGTCTTTTTGCCCTTTACCATAGAGTCAATGGCCCTTGCCTGAGTCTGGGCATCTTTGTTTAACTGTTCAAGCCGTGTTTCCATTCCCGCAATTGACTGCCGGGCCCTTTGCATGGAATCAATTTTCGCCTCAATCTCTTGTAAAAGACTGTCCAGCACGTCAATTTTGTCCGCCGCCTGCCGGGCCTTTTCGCTTTCTCCGGCAAGCTTTTCGATGGAACTCCGCAGGGATGATACGTCCTCGGCATAGCGGTCAAGATCGCCGCCAATTTTCGCCGAGATTTTTTCCGATTCCTGAAGCGCCTTGAAATTCCTGTCTATGCCGTCATTGGTGTTGTCCAGTATCTGGTTCTTCCGTTCAATGCGCTGGAACTTGTCATCCGTGGCCCCCAACGCCTCTTCGAGCTTGCGGAACTGGAGCTGTATTCCCTGCAGGGTGTCGTCCGAAGCGATAACCTGCGTGAGTTTTTCCTCTACGGCATGGGATATTTTGAGCAGGCGGCCAAAGTCCGCCTCCATTGTTTCTATTTTGCGCTTTTCTGAAAGGAAGCGGGTCATTTTGGCGTTCACATCGTCCTGAAGCCGCTTGATTTTAACAAAGTCGTTTTCAAGCTGGAAGGCTTCCGCCCTGCGCTGATCCAGACGCTCAATGTCGCTTTTAAGCTGATCGATGCGCTGGCCCAAGTCAAGCCGCAGAGCGTCCACCTTGTCAACAAGCTTGGTCTGATCCACGGCCTCCTTGATGTGCCGCTGAGCGTCCTCCACAGAAGAGCGCACCACGGCGATGCGGCTGTCGTTTTCCGCCGAAAGGTCTTTGACACGGCGGCGGGCGTCCTCGATGCTGTCGTCCAGTTCCCGGATTTTCGCGGTAAGCCCTTCCCTCGCCCCGGCCAAATCCGCGCGGGAAGCGTCAACGAGCCCCGAAATCTCGGCGTTGCGGGTCTGGATGTACTCGGATACCTCGCGGAATTTCCCGTCCAGTTCCCGGTGGTACTGCTTTAGGCTTTCCGCCGCTTCAAGCGAGTGTTTGCCAATTTCGGCCTTGATATAAATCTCCGCCCCTTTTCTGGCTTCTTCAAGGTTTGCCGCAAGCTGCTCTTTAAGCGAAACCACAGACTCGTCGGCGGCGCTCATTTCGCCCTGAATCCTGTCCCCAAAGGCGCTTGTTTCCGCTTTCAGGTGTTCGAGCGCCGACACAAGCCGCGCGTCATGGGCCGAAAGCTGCTTCCGCATCTCTTCGGTAAGACTGCGCTCCAGTTCCCAGCGCCCGGCCTCGGCTTCTTCGCCCATTTTGGACAGCCGCCTTTCAAGGTCGTCCTGCCACTGCGCAAGGCGCTGGTCTATGTCGCCGGAACGCTTGGAAAGGTCGGTAAAGAAGCCCTCCTCGAACCCTTTGAGCTTCTGGGAAACATTATCGTAGGCGGCGGTTTTAAGGCCGGAGAACTCGTTTTCAAGCTCCGCCAGCTCCTTTCTCAGGGCCGCCGCGACACCGGAGAACTTATCCAGTTCCGCTTTCCGCAGGCCCTCGGATTCCCGCTCGTACCGGGAGAGATCCTCCTGCACCCTGCCAACCACGTCCCGCATACTCAGGCGCAGTTCCTCGTCCAGTTTCTTTGAGTCATCGGCCAGCGTTTCAAGCCGCCGGAACTCGGCATCCTGAGCGTGGCGGTATTCTTCCAGCTTTGTTCCGGTAATTTCCAGCGCCTTCTCTTTTATCTCCTCGGCGGCCCTGACGATCATGGCCTCTTGGGAAGAAACTATCTGGCTCGTCCGCTCTGACAGTTCCCGCATCTGGGTTTCAAACTCCGCTTTGGCGGCGGCAAGGCGCTGTTCGGTGTCTTTAAGCGAGGCTTCCAGTTCCCGCGCATCGCTTTTGCGCTCGTCCCGAAGGGCCTTGTCCCGGATTTCCCACTCGGCCCGCTCGGTTTGCCAGCCTTCCCGGTATTCCTCCAGCCGTGCCCCGGTAGTTTCCAGAGCCTTCTGCGTCATGTCCCCGGCAGTCTTAATGAACTGGGCCTCCCGCGAGGAAACTACAGCATCCGTGCGGGCCGCAAGCTCCTGCATCTGGCGTTCCAGCTCGGTCTTGGCGGCGGCAAGGCGTTTTTCAGCGTCCTGAAGCGATGCCCCAAGCTCCCGCATATCGCTCTTGCGCTCGTCCCGAAGGGCCTTGTCCCGGCTTTCCCAGTCGGCCCGCTCGGCTTGCCAGCTTTCCCGGTATTTTTCCAGCTTGACCCCGGTGGCTTCCAGCGCCTTCCGCGCCATGTCCCCGGCGGCCTTGGCAAGGACAGCCTCCTGCGAAGAAAGTATCCTGTCCGTCTGGCCCGACAGTTCCCGCATTTGGCTTTCGAATTCGGCTTTGGCGGCGGTAAGGCGCTGTTCGGCCTCTTGAAGCGAGGTTTCCAGCTCCCGCAGGTCGTTTTTGCGCTCGTCCCGAAGCATTTTGTCCGTGTGTTCCCACTCGGCCCGCTCCGTCTGCCAGCCTTCCCGGTATTCCTCCAGCCGCGCCCCGGCGGTTTCCAGCGCCTTCTGCGTCATATCCCCGGCAGTCTTGAAGAACTCAGCCTCCCGCAAGGAAATTGCCGTGTCTGCGCGGGCAGACAGTTCTTGCATCTGGTGTTCCAGCCCGGCTTTGGCGGCGGCAAGGCGCTGTTCGGCCTCTTGAAGCGAGGTTTCCAGTTCCCGCAGGTCGTTCTTGCGCTCGTCCCGAAGCATCTTGTCCGTGTGTTCCCACTCCGTCCGCTCCGCCTGCCAGCCCTCCCGGTATTCTTCCAGCCGCGCCTCGGTGGTTTCCAGCGCCTTCTGCGTCATATCCCCGGCAGTTTTGAAGAACTCAGACTCCCGTAAGGAAATTGCCGTGTCCGCGCGGGCAGACAGTTCTTGCATCTGGTGTTCCAGCCCGGCTTTGGCGGCGGCAAGGCGCTGTTCGGCCTCTTGAAGCGAGGTTTCCAGTTCCTGCAGGTCGTTCTTGCGCTCTTCCCGAAGGGCCTTGTCCGTGCGTTCCCACTCGGCCCGCTCCGCCTGCCAGCCGTGCTGGTATTCTTCCAGCCGCGCCCCGGTAGTTTCCAGCGCCTTCCGCGTCATGTCCCCGGCAGTCTTGAAAAACTCAGCCTCCCGCGAGGAAATTACGGCATCGGTGCGGGCAGACAGTTCCTGCATCTGGTGTTCCATGTCCGTTTTGGCGGCGGCAAGGCGCTGTTCGCTGGCTTCCAGCGAGGTTTCCAGCTCCAGTATGTCTTTTCTGCGCTCGTCCCGGAACGCCTTGTCCCCGCGTTCCCACTCGGCCCGCTCGGTCTGCCATTCTTCCTTGAAGTTCTTTATCAGCGTCTGCGCCTCGGCTACCCGTGCCTTGGCGTTTTCCTGATAGCCTTTAAGCCGCTCTTCCTCGGCGGTTTTAAGCCGCCTGAGCCTGTCTTCGGCCTGCTCTTTTAAGTTTTGCAAGGCGGCTTCTTCCATTTTATCCGCCCGTTTCCCGGCCTGCTCCACGGCGTTTTTCAGCGCTTCGTTGATGTGCGCCACGTCTCTGGCTAAATCCGTGGCCCGGTTCCGTTCGATCCTGTTAATTTCCTCCCGGTGGTCTTCCACTTTGCGCTCAATCGTTTCGGCGGTGGCGCTTAAATCGGACACGGCGGACGCTACTCCGGCAAGCACCGATTCGGCGGCCTTTTCCAGCGCCAGAGTATTTTCCCGCTCAAAGGTGCTTTCCAGTGACGCAAGGGCCTTGCCTATTTCGTCAAGGCGGGCCTTCGCCTCGCTTATGCGCTTGCCCGTAGATTCCACAAAGGCCGACTCGTCCCGGATGCGGTTCATGTTTTCCTGCACCCGGTTTGTCATGCGGTCAAGTTCGGCAAGGGAGTTTTCGTAACTCTTTATCTGATTGTCAATGTGGGTCATTGCGGCGGCTTTTCCGGCAAGCTCCTCCTCGGTTAGCTGAAGGCGCTTCATCAGTTCCTTGGCGGAGTCCCGCTCCACATTCAAGGAGACGCCGTAGTCCTTGATGGCGTTTTCCTGCTCCCCGACAAAGGAGGCAAGGTCTTTTTTGAGTATCTCCGAATAATCCCGGAGCTTTTTCATGTGCCGGTTATTCTTGTCCATCTGCCGGAACAGGACGAGAAACAATAGGGCGATGCCTAGCGTTAAAAGATTGCCTACGGTGAAAAATCCCATTGAAGTTACTGTATCACAAAATCACGCAATTGGCGATAGTCAGAAAAGGCGAAGTCCGGCACGGGGCCGCCAGAGGCGGCAAGGCGCTTTTTCCACCACGGGATGATAAGGGCGGCCTTCATTCCGGCGGCGTGGGCTCCGGCTACGTCATAGCCGGATTTGTTTCCGACGTACAGAATGTCCTGCGGGTTTTGCCCCATGCGCCGGGCGAGTTCCAGAAAGGAAAGGGGGTCTGGCTTTAGCCGCCCGGATTCTTCGGAGCCGAGCATCACGTCCCAGTATTCGGCAAGGCCCATGTTTTTAAGTTTTGTTTCCGGCGGAAAATCCGAAAGTATGCCCATTGGTATTCCGGCGCTACGGAAAGCGTCCAGCGTTTCCCGCAGGTGGGGAAAGAGTTTCATGCCGGTAAAAAAAGGCTCCCAGCCCCGGTAAATAAGCCGGTCGGCCTTTTCCCTGACTATTTCGGCATCCTCGCCCAAAATCTCCCCCATAAGCCGGGCTTGCAGGCCGTAAAAATCCCCTTCGTACTCTGCGGATTTCCGCAGGCGGTCTCTGGCCCTGCCCATAGCTTTAAGCAGGCGGTGGTTTTTCAGGAGGAAGGGGACAAGCCGGAGGAACAGGCGGCGATCCGGGTAGAGTGTGCCGTCCAAGTCGAAGGCGACGGCGGCGAATCTGGCTCTCGCGGCTCCCGCCGGGGTGGGTGTTGCGTTCATGTGCTTACTTTATACTATATTGGCGGCGGTTTTGGAAGATGTCCCGCCCCCGCCGCGCGTGAGCCACCAGTACAATGCCCGGCAGGGGAGGATATACGGTTTAAGAATCCCGCACGGGGAACCCGCTCCGGAGCCACGGTCTCCTTTGCGGAGAGCCCATGCAAAATGGCTTCTTAAACCGTATATCCTCCCCTGCCGGGCATTGTACTGGTGGCTCACGCGCGGCGGGGGCATTGCTGGGGGAAGACTCAACCCCCGCAAGCTTATCAACCATCTGACCGGAGAGCGGAAATTCACGGTTGAAAAAAAGGAGTCCGGAATATATATTGTAAAGGGTGATATATTGCCCATCCAGATAATTGACAGCCGCAAGCTTTCCGAAGATGAAAACGTCTGGCTGAAAGGCCTGGACAACCAGCTTGACGCACAGTGGGTACGGCGGATTGCGGACAAGATAGCGGCTTTGGGCAAGGATGTCCAGATGTGGGCGTATCTTGACGCGATAGCAAGGGCAAACGAAGAAGCATTACAGGAGGCATACGAGATGAGCGATACGGCGATAGCGTCATTGAAACGAACATTTGAAAGAATCGGTTTTTCGGCGGAATGGGAAAATAGAGGCCGCAACGAAGGCCGTGAAGAGACAGCCCGCAACGCCCTCGCAAAAGGCTTGGCCCCGGAACTGATCCACGACATCACCGGCCTTGACATGGAAACCATACAAAGGCTCGCCCAGTAACCCGCCCCCCGCCGCGCATGAGCCATGCATTCCCGCCAAAAGCTCCGGCAGGGGAGGATATACGGTTTAAGAATCCCGCACGGGGAACCCGCTACGGAGCCACGGTCTCCTACGCGGAGAGTCCATGCAAAATGGCTTCTTAAACCGTATATCCTCCCCTGCCGGGCATTAGGCCTGAGGCTCACACGCGGCGGGGCATTATTGGGGGGCTCCGCAGAACATCATCTACGGCATTCTCGCCCTTTTAAATTCCCCTTTCTTGCGCTATAATACAAAACATGAGGGCGGCGTTATGACTAGGCTTGAGTACACGTTCAAAACCGACACGCTGTTCAAAATGCTGTTCGTCCAAAACCCGGACTTGCTCAAACGGTTGGTCTGCGAGCTGTTGCGGATCAAGTTCGAAAGCATAGGCCAGTTCGAGATCAAAAACCCCGAAATGCCGCCGGAAAGCCTTGACGGCAAGTTCTGCCGCCTAGATATCAACATGACCGTTGACGGCCAGCTCGTAGACCTTGAAATCCAAGTCAGGGACGAAAAGGACTACCCGGAGCGGGCGCTGTACTACTGGGCACGGGAGTACTCAACGGCATTGCCCGAAAGCGGCGATTACAAGGATTTGCCCCGCACGGTCATAATCAGCATCATAAGCTTTAACCAGTTCGACAGCCCTGAATTCCATTCCGAGTTTTGCCCCCTAGAGGTAAATCGCCACGAGCTCCTCTCCGACAGGATGAGCCTTCATTTTTTTGAACTGAAGAAAATCCCCGCTCAGCCGCTAACCGCTAACGACAAGCTCCTATTGTGGCTGGCGTTGTTCAAGGCCGAAACGCAAGAGGAGCTGGAAAAGATAAAAGCATTGGAGGAACCAGTCATGGAACAAGCGATTAACGCCTACCAGAAGATCACGGCGACCCCCGAATTCCGCGAGATGGAGCGGATGCGCTCCTACGCCCGCCACAACGAGGCCGCCGCCCTCCGCCACGCCCGTGACGAGGGAAGGGAGGAGGGCATGGAGAAGGTAGCCAAAAATGCCTTGAAGGAAGGGGCTTCCGTCGAATTCGTGCAAAAAATAACCGGACTTGATATGGAAACCATACAAAGGCTCGCCCAGTAACCCGCCCCCCGCCGCGCGTGAGCATTTACGCCAAAAGCTCCGGCAGGGGAGGATATACGGTTTAAGAAGCCGCCCAGGGAACCCGCTGCGGAGCCACGGTCTCCTACGCTAAAGAGCCTGGGCAAATGGCTTCTTAAACCGTATATCCTCCCCTGCCGGACATTGTCCTAGAGGTTCACGCGCGACGGGGCATTGCTGGGGTGAAGAACATTTGCTTGCGGCATTTAACCCCGCCAGCCTTCCCAGTGGAACCGGGAAGGCTGCGCGAAGCGGGCAAGGCCGCTTTGATTGCGTCCTTGCCCTGCGCTGTTAAAAGCCGCTGCCAGTAACCGTTACGCCGGGAACCGGGGAGAATACTCCGCCGGGAAAGCTTATGGCGCTCTGCCCGCCGCTTGCTCCCCATCTTATCACCCCCGGCGGATTAGACGATAAATTGGTCACCGAACCCGCGGCATATGTTCCCGTAGAATACCGCGCGATCGTGCCGGTAAGGGCGTTCGGCTCTCTGTTGACAACGCCGTTCGGGCCTATTAACGGCAAGTTTCTTTGAGAAACCACCAAGCCGCCGGTAATCCTGAACGTGCCATTAACGTGGGCGTTGATCGCCTGTCCTGTTGTAGCGCTTACAACACCGCTGCCGGAAACGGTAACGGCGGTGGCGGAAGTACTGGTAGAATGAATCGCTGTGCCGGTAGTCGCCCTTACCTGTCCTCCCGAAACGGTAACGGAGCCGCCTGTAGAGAGAATTGTCTGAGCGTTGCCTTCCGCGCTTACAACCCCGCCGGAAACAATAATTGTACTGTTTTCCCATGAGATATCAGCGTGAATTGCCCTATGCCCGCCGATAGAATTTATACTTCCAGCGGTAACGTTAAGCGTACCGTTACCCCGAACAGTTACAGCATTGGCAACATTCCAATGATCTAGAGTAGCGTTATAATTCGCGTTCCAGTTAACCGTAGAGTTTGCGCCGATATCCAGAAAAATCTGTCTGTTCCCGTTATTCACCGCCCCGGTGCCTTGGCTGGTTATCGTTGTAGTTACACTTGCCGGCACTGCTAGTGTTCCGGACGCGCCTTCCGCTATAGTAATGGTGCTGTTTGTGGCGATTGACGCATCCCAAGGCACCCTGTCGCTGTTCCAAACTATTCTGTTGCCTACGCTAACACCTGAACGCGGGACAAAGATATTGTTCCGGTATCTTATGCCGGTTTCCCATCCGTTATTCAAGAACCAATGAACATTCGCCGAAGCAGGCAAAAATGATGCTGCCGGGAAAGCCGCTCCTGACGCATGAGAGCCGCCAAGGGCGTAGCCGATAATAGTGCCATTGGTAATAGTATTCGGAACTCTGTTGACAACGCCAACGCCGTAAAAACCGGTTGCGTTAGGCGATTCCGCAATCACCAAGCCGCCGGTAATATTCAAGGCACCGGCAACGCTAATTGCCTGTCCCCCACTCCGATGACCGTATGCTCTTACAACCCCACCAGAAACGGTAACAGTACCGGAGGCATTTGTTGAAGCAATCGTTGCAGTAAACCACCCTTGCGGCCACGAACCGACAGATCCGCCTGAAACAAGGATTGTGCTATTAGAGGATGTATAGATTGCTCTGCTACTTAAAGATGGAACAGTTGGAAAACAATAGATATTACCATCGGCAACTTCAAGCGTGCCTGAACCCACAACAGTTACAGGAACAAAAGCACCACTAGTACCCATACTTCTAGTACTTCGATACCTCGCCCTCCAAACAACCCGCGCTCCTTCGCTGATATTAAGCGTTATTGCCCTGTCTCCATTATCGACCCAGCCGGTACCTGCGCTGTTTATCGTTACCGTTGCGTTTTCGGGCACGATAAGCGTTCCGGCAGCGCCCGTGGCAATGGTAACCATTGCGCCGTTGGTAACTGCCGGCGGCGTGGCGCTGTTCCACGGGACGGTAACGGGCCCATTAAGCGTTACTGGCTGTGGCCCACTTGCAATCCCGGCCCGGTTGATAGAAATGTTTACCACTCCGGCAACCACATTGGTAAGCGTCAACGTTCGGGTATTCCCGGTGGTAGTTAACGTTCCCCTTGTCGCAGAGCCATTTACGGGAGTA